>ENA-OPTA01001452-OPTA01001452.1-human-gut-metagenome-genome-assembly--contig:-NODE-1452-length-14148-cov-7.571631_pt1 | contig 14148 bp, 15 predicted proteins | sample MGYA00241813_ERZ501917 | MGnify/ENA primary metagenome ERZ501917 (study PRJEB25962, sample SAMEA2042408) | human gut metagenome | biome: human gut; feature: human-associated habitat; material: faeces...
CTGCCCTGCAGAAGCATCTGGGCACCCTGCTGGTGGCCGGCATTCTGGTCACGCTGGTGGTCGTGGCCGCCGTCTGATTTTTACATTTTGGAAAAACATGCACTGATTTTACGAAAGAAAGGAATTCCCATTATGATAACCGAAATGAAACTGCCCGCCTGCTATGCCGTGATCGACGAAAACGAGATGACCTATCTGGACGGCGGTGCCACCATTGCCGACAGCGACGCTTACAAGGCATTCCTGAACGTGGGTCAGGTCTTTAACCAGCTGGCCCGCATCTTCTCCGGTGCAAGCTCCATTATCAACAACATCAATGTGATCTACAAGTCTATCGTTGAGCTGAACAATCTGCTGGGCGGTTTCATCAAGAAGTAAACATTCTGCCGCAAAAAGAGCACCCTGTTTTCCGCGCAGGGTGCTCTTTTTGCGCAGCCTGAGGAATTTTGTGCGCGATTTTCAAAAAATATTTTTTGAAAATCCACTGTAACGCCATTTTTGTTATGGTTTTGTTGCATTTCGTCTGGTAGAATGCTTTATGTATGGATGTTCGGAGTTTCGTCGAATTTCTGTACGAAAATCGCTTTTTCGCGCAGCAGGGTCCGTACCGGCCCTGCAACGCTTTTGATACGGAGGTGCCGTTATGGCAGACCGTGAACTGCGGCATATGCGCCGCACTGAACTGGTCGAGATCATCTTTGCGCTCAAGCAGAGCGAAGATCAGCTCAAAGCCGAAAATGCAGATCTGACCGCCAAACTGGAACAGCGGCAGATCCATCTGGACAGTGCCGGGTCCATTGCACAGGCCGCTCTGGAACTGAACCATGTGTTTGAGGCTGCGCAGGCAGCCGCCGATGACTATCTGGCTTCGGTGCGGTCGGTCGACCGGGACGCCCTGCAGGCGCAGGCAAAGGCCGAAGCAGACCAGATCCTGGCACAGGCCCGGGCCGAGGCGGAACAGCTGAAGGCACAGACCAAGCGGGAATGTGACGCCCTGACCGAGGCAGCAGAGCACAAGCGTGCCCAGACAGAGGCCGACTGTGCCGCCTTGCGGGCCAAAACGGAACAGGAGATCGCAGCACGGCGGGCTGCTTTTGAGCAGAGCACCCGTGAGCTGCTGCGCAGCCGCTGTGACACCGATATCCTGCCGGAAGAAGGCAAGGTAAAATGAAATCAACCGAGATCAAATTTACGGCCATCCCCTCCACAGAGGAGGTAAAGGCCGAGCGCGACCGTCTGGCCTACCGCAGCCGGTACGGACGGGTACTGCGCAGCACCATTTATGCGCTGGTGGTGGTGGCCGCTGTGGCCGTGCTGCTGGCCACCCTGTTCCTGCCGGTGCTGCAGGTGTCCGGCGACAGCATGAACCCCACGCTGGAGGACCGGGACATTCTGCTGCTGGTCAAGTCCGACAGCATGAAAACCGGCGACCTGTGCGGCTTTTACTGGCAGAACAAGCTCCTGCTCAAGCGTGTGATCGGCCAGCCCGGTGACGTGATCTCCATGGACGAGGACGGCCATGTGACCGTGAACGGCACTGTGCTGGACGAGCCTTATGTGGACGAGCTGGCACTGGGCGAATGTGACATCCGGTTCCCCTATCAGGTGCCGGAGAACCGGTATTTTGTGCTGGGCGACCACCGCTCGGTGTCCATCGACAGCCGCAGCAGCGTGATCGGCTGCGTGGAAAAAAGCCAGGTCGTGGGGCGGGTGTTCCTGCGCATCTGGCCGCTGAACCGCTTTGCGGTATTCTGATTTGTGCCTGCGGAGCGGGCGAATGTGTCCCGCCTCCGAAGCAATGTTGTGTGCATAAATTTCCCCAATCTGGAAAGGAGCGAATCATCCCCTCATGAAAAAGACGTTCAAAAAACTGTTTGCTGCCCTGCTGGCAGCAGCCTTAGTGCTGGCTATGGCCGTGCCTGCTTTTGCAGTGACCAACACCGGCACCAATGGTTCCATCACCATCGACAACGCCGTTGACGGTGAAACCTACACCATTTACCGCATGTTCAAGCTAGACAGCTACAACGGCGATGCCTATTCCTACACGGTGGAACCTGCCTGGGAGACTTTCTTCTCGACCGGTGCCGGCAAGGACTACATCACCCTGACCAACGGCCACCCCACCTGGAACACCGACAAGGACAAAACGACTTATCCCGAGTTTGCCAAAGCTGCACTGGCTTGGGCCAAGGCCAACAACATCTCCTATACTGATAAGAAGTCTGCTGCGGGCACCGAGGTTACCTTCTCCGGTCTGGATCTGGGCTACTATCTAGTAGACAGCTCTCTGGGTGCCCTGTGCAGCCTGGACACCACCCACCCCTCGGCAACGATCAAAGAGAAGAACGGCGTGCCTGCCATGGACAAAAAGATCGTGACCGGTGAAAACTCGACCTCGGACAGCAGCACTGCAAAGATCGGCGACACTGTGAACTACAAGGTCACCATCAAGGTGGCAAAAGGTTCCAGCGGCTATGAGCTGACCGATACCATGAGCGATGGTCTGACCTTCAACAGCAGCTCCCTGAAGGTCACCGCCAACGGTGCAGATGCCACCGCATCTTCTGATTACACTCTGGATTCCACTGAACACGGCTTCAAACTGGTGTTCAAAGATTCTTACATTGGCAACCTTGCCGAGAATGCCGAGATCACTGTGACCTACAATGCCACCCTGAATGAAAAGGCTGCTGTTGGCGATACTGGCAATGGCAACACCAACAGTGCTGCCCTGACCTATGGCAACAACAAGAGCGTTACCAACACCACTACCACCCGTACTTACGAATTCGACCTTCTCAAGGTGGACGGCGCGGATCATAAGCTGCTGAACGGTGCCGAGTTCAAGCTGTACGATGCAGAGAACGGCGGCAGCGTCATCAAGGTCGTTCCTGTCGCAGGCGGTTACCGTGTGGCCAATGGTGATGAGACCGGTGCTGTTGATACCATCAAAGTCAACGGCAAGGTGCACATCTCCGGTCTGGACAAGACCACCTACTGGCTGGAAGAGACCAAGGCACCCGACGGCTACAACAAGCTGACCGAGCGCAAGCCCGTTAACCTGACCAATGGTTCCAACAACACCACGCTGACTTCCGACACCTGGTCTGAAGCTGACCATGGTGTTGCCGTGGAGAACAATGCCGGTGCGATCCTGCCCGGCACCGGCGGCATGGGCACCACCCTGTTCTATGTCATCGGCGGCGGCCTGATGGTGGCAGCAGTCGTGCTGCTGATCACCAAGAAGCGCATGGAGCACAAGAACTAAGCAACCATCCCTGAAAACACCCGGAGCGGGGGCGACCAACTCGCCTCCGCTCCTTTTTCACAGCACAGAGGGCCTTGCCATGAAAAAGCACTCCGGCACCATCCTGCTCGTCCTCATTTTCTTTGTGGGCCTTGCGGTGATGCTCTACCCTACCATCAGCGATTACATCAACCAGCGCAACCAGACCAGGGTTGTCAACAGCTACGCCCAACAGGTGGACGGCCTGTCCGACGCCGACTACACGGCCTATTTTGATGCCGCCGACGTCTTCAATCAGGAGATCGCCGCCGACCCGGATGCCCTGTACCACGCCGACCACTTTTCCACCTACAGCACCACGCTGGACGTGACCGGCACCGGCATCATGGGCTACATCACCATTCCCCGCATCGGGGTGGAGCTGCCCATCTATCACGGCACCAGCGACGCCGTGCTGCAGGTGGCGGCAGGCCATCTGGAAGGCACCAGTCTGCCGGTGGGCGGCGAGAGCACCCACGCCGTGATCTCGGCACACCGCGGCCTGCCCAGCGCCAAGCTGTTCACCCATCTGGACCGGCTGGAGGTGGGCGACACCTTCACCATCACCGTGCTGGACCGGGAGCTGACCTACGAGGTGGACAAGATCTCCATCGTGCTGCCCACCGAGGTGGACGAACTGAAGGTGGTGGACGGCAAGGACTACGTCACCCTGATGACCTGCACCCCCTACGGCATCAACACCCACCGGCTGCTGGTGCGCGGCCACCGTGTCACCGCCCCGGAGAACCTCAAGCGCATCCGTGTTGCAGCTGACGCCACCCGCATTGAGCCCATCCTCATTGCGCCGCTGCTGGCCGTGCCGCTGCTGCTGCTTTTGCTCATCGGCCTGCTGGTCTCCGGCAGAAAACGCAAACAGAAATGACAAAAGCCGCCTGAAATCCCCCCCGCATAGACAGAGCAACCCCAGAGCTCTGTTTGTGCCGGGGGTATTTTCTCTCACAAAAAATTCGCCATTTCGTAGCTGAAACGGCGAATCAAGTCTCTATTCTTTTACGGTGTGCGGATTATTTTTTCAGACGATGGTGCAGTATCACATCCTCTGCAAGCCGAAAGACCGGGCACTTCTTCCGGAGCTGCCTCTGCGGAACCAGGCGTGACCCCGGTGTTCACTCCACCAGCGCCACGGCCACGTCGTTGACGTTCGTGCCGGTAGCGCCTGTGCGGATGAGCCCGCCCACCGCCTGCAAAGCATGGTAGGCGTCGTTGTCGGCGAGGGTGCGGTACACGTCCCGCCCGGCTGCGCGAAGGGCGGTTTCCGTCTCGCCGTCCGCATAGCCGCCAGCGGCATCGGTGGGGCCGTCGGTGCCGTCGCTGCCCACCGAGAACACACAGCAGTGTTTCAGCCCGGCCAGCGCAGGAGCCGCCGCAAGGGCCAGCTCCTGGTTGCGCCCGCCCAGGCCCTTGCCGGTCAGGTGCACCACGGTCTCGCCGCCTGCAATGTAAGCCAGCTTCCGGCCTCCACCCGCATGGGTGCGGACCACCGAACCAAGGAAGCTGCCCGCCTCCCGCGCCTCGCAGCAGAGCCGGTCGGTGAGGAGCAGCGGTGCATAGCCCAGCTTCCGGCAGACTTTAGCGGCAGCGGTGCACAGCTCTCGGACGCTGCCGGTGATATGGGTGGTCACGTTGTCAAGGGCTTTCGGCGTTTCCTGCGCCAGCAGCGCCTTTGCCTGTTCTGACAGGTTCAGGCGGTATTTTTCCGCAATGGCAAAAGCCTGCGCACAGGTGGAGCTATCCGGCACCGCCGGGCCGCTGGCAATCATATCCAGCGGGTCGCCCAGAATATCGCTGAGCACGATGCTGAACACCCTTGCAGGCGCGCAGTGCTGTGCGAACCGACCGCCCTTGACAGCGGACAACCGCTTGCGGATGGTATTCATCTCCACGATATCGGCTCCGCTGGCAAGGAGCTGATTGGTGATGTCCTGCAATTCCCCGCCGGGGACAAGCGGCTTTTCAAACAGGGCGCTGCCGCCGCCGGAAAGCAAAAACAGCACCGTGTCCTCTGCGGTCAGCCCCTGCACCAGCGCCAAAGCTTTTTCGGTGGCTGCAAAGCTGTTGTCATCCGGCACGGGATGGCCCGCCTCATAACAATTTACACCGGGGATTCCGCCTTTTACATGGCCGTACTTGGTCACCACCACGCCGCCGTCCACGCGCCCTAGTGCCTGCACGGCGGCATGCGCCATCTGCCATGCGGCCTTACCTGCCGCCACCAGCAGCACTCTGCCGCCCCTAGGCTGAAAGTTTTCCAGCGCGCGGCACACCGCTTTATCCGGCAGCACCGCCTGAATGCTAGAGCGAATGATTTCATCCGCATCCCGCCGCAATGTGGTATTCATAATACAGTCCTCCTAACAGAGTTAGCCCATTCTCGATCCGAATGACCTGCTGCGCAATTTCCGAGTGATGCAGGGCTTTACGCGGTCAGGTCTTTTTTGCCGGGGTTCAGGACGAGCCACACGCCCTCACCTTCACGGCTGCGGTTTTCGTGGCTGCCATAGTAGACATAGAGCTTGCTCAGGGATACCGCACCGATCTCTTCCGCAGTGGGGGCGGCGGCAGTCAGGGCTTCGGCGGTGACTGCGCCGTTCTCGGCTTCGCTCACGTCTGCCCATGCGGTCTCGTTGGCAGTCGTCAGTTCATTCACCTCGGCACGGCCCATGTATGCCGGAATATGTTCCGGGTCAAGGCCGATGGCCTCGGTAAAAGACTCCACAGCCTCGGTGTAGTTCAGCTCGGTCAGGTATTTCCGTCCCAACTCGATCTTATCCGCTGCCGTAACCGCTTTTTTGCTTTTTTCAGTTGCTACATTTTGTATTCCTCCAAAGCGCAACCCCAAGGTTATGCTTCAAACATTTTCCAGCTGACACAGCCGTCCAGCCAGAATTTTCCGTTTCCAGAGGTCATGCGCACCTTATTCTGTGCATCCAGATCGTTAAAGTGCCACCACTCCGAGGCCAGCGGTGTCATGCCTGCATTGGTACAGTACCCCTGCAGCCGCCGCGCACCGTCTGTCATGGATGCCGATGCGGTGGCCCGCTTCCATGCGGTGGCCGAATTAGAAGTTACCGGGCCGGTAAAGCAGGCCGCTGCACTGCTCAGCTCGTGCATGGCAGAGGGCATGGCGTATTCCTCACCGGTCACCTGTACAAAGGGACACCCCGCCATGCTGTGCTCTGTCTGCTCAGTGATGCGCAGCAGGGTCGTGTCCATTGCCACACCGCGCTGATGGTTGGAAAGAGACGTTGCAATAAACCAGCCGATATTCCACGCGCCCTTGTTCAGCGCCGTCATCAGTTCCTTGTCCATCCTTGCCTTGGCGTACACTGCATCCTTTACCAGCATCTGCACCTCATAGGGCCGGAATGTCTCTATGATCTTCAGGCAATCGCCCGCCTTCAAGGCATTTTTCTGCGCTGCACCAACCTTTTTTGCCATAGCGTAATTGATAGGCATTAGATACTCATCCCGCCCAAGGCGCTGGTTGTAGAACAGGCCGTCATACAGTTTCTGTCCCGTAATGCCTTCAATATCCTTTCCGCAGGTTTTAAAAATCGATGCCTTGGCATTGGGGTTTTCGTATACGATGGAAGGCAGAACATCGGGCAGATTGATCATACACAGTTCATTTTCCAACCAGCCCACGGTGCCGTCCAGCAGGCAGACCTGCCAATATGCGCCAGACTCCTGCCGGATATAAAACATATCTCCCGCTGCAAGTCTGCGCAGTACCGTACTGGTCCCATCCGGTCTCTCGTACAGCAGCATCACAGCCGCCCCTGCAAAGCCTGTTGAACCTTCCAACGGCAGTTCGAAGTTCTGGGGAACGCGGATGCCATCCCGCAGAACCGCATTGTCGTCCAGTGCTGCATTCCACATCGGTCCGGTTTCAGAGACCGGATCACTGACTTCCTGCTGCTGCCAGCTGACAGCCCGCTCTTCCACTGTGGGTTTCTGGCAGCCCGTCAGAAGCCATGCGCATGCCATGGCCGAAAGGCACAGAAAATCACGTCTTGTTGTTTTCATGTATTTTCCGTCCCTTCTTCCTGCTGTTCCTGTGCCGGAGTTTCCGGCGCTGTCGGTGCCTTCGATGTGGTCTCCTGCTCTGCCGCCGATCCCTCCGGCGACTGCGTCGGCTGTTGTGCCGCCGGGGCAGTCTGCCCCGCTTCCGTTGTTTCGGTCTGTGTCGGCTGCGCTTCCAGCAGTTCTTCCTCCGGCGGTTCGCCCTCGGCATCCTTTGCAAGATCGTCCTCCGGTGCCTGATCCCCAACCGGCTGAACACTGCCGCTGCCGTTCAGGTTGCTGCTAAGTGCGCCCTCCCCGAATGTGCCCGACTGACTGACGCCGTTGATAAAATAGTAGCTTTTTTCATGGGAATGATCCCATCCCTGCTTCGGTTCTCCATTTGTCCCAAAAGCATAGGGCTGGCCGTCGATCACACACCACCCGGTCATCTGATTTCCGTTGCCGTCCAAATAGCGCGTGCCCGCATCCGTTTCAACCCAGCCGGCCTGACTGACACCGTCCACAAAGAAATAATCCTTTCCATCGATCTCTGTCCAGCCCTGTGCCGGTGCGCCGCTGTTGTCGTAGTATTTCAGGACGCCGTCCGTTTTTTTCCAACCGTTCAGTCGGTTTTTGACCCGTCCATCGCTATCCAGTTCCCAGACCTTTCCGTCCTCCTGATAAGTACCGGTGCGCGGGTGTCCGGTTTCGTCAAAGCAGTACTGCACTCCGTCCAGCATGATCCAGCCGGTGTACAACTGTCCGGTCTCCGGTTGGAAATAGTAGTATTTTCCGTCTATCTTCGCTTCGCCCTGGGTGAGCTCTCCATCTGCGTTGGCATAGCCGACATAGCCGTTCTCTTCAATCCAGCCGACCTTCAAAAAGTTGTTGCTGCCAAAATAGTAGAGCTTATAGTTGATCTCATACAGCCCCTGCGCACGGGTGCCGGTAGTCGGCGAGATATAGTAGCGATGCAGTCCTTCGCCGTGCCACCCCGTAGTCTTACTCTGGATCGCTTTGTAAACTCCAAAAGCGACCCCTGTGAGCAGACACAGGCACACCAGTACTACACCGACGGCTTTCAGCGGCCTTGCCGCCCTTCTTCTGCGCGTATTCTGCGTCACACTAAACCGATATCGTTTGATCTTCTGGCGTTTCATTCTCATCTTCCCATATAAAGATTCAGCCCCCGGTGGAATGCCAGAGGCCGAATTTCATGTTAATAGGCGTCCTGTACCGTCTCTTTACCGTTTTCACGGTAGGTCGTCACAGTAAAGCCGTTGTAATACAGCAGGCCATCCTCGCCATCACCGATGCAGCTGGAAGCATACTCCGAACTGTTCGGCTTGCCAATAGCGGCATACAGCTTGGAAACGTCTTTGCCCACATACTTCAGGGCAGTTTCCAGGCTGGCAGTTTCTGCCGGAGCAGTCTCTGTAACGGGCTTGCTTTCCACAGGCTCCGTCTTTTCTTCTTTGGAGGAAGCAGCCGTCTCCTGCTTTGCAGGCTTAGATTTTGCCGCGGTCTCGGCCTTGGATTCTGCCTTGGACTCTGCCTTGGATTCGGCCGGTTTCTCCGATGCCGCCTCGCTTACCGCAGAAGAAGCTTCGGAAACTGCCTCCGAGACAGCCTCGCTTTCCGGCACAGCCTCCGACAAAGCAGCCTCCAATGCCACAACGGAAACCGATTCGGATTCCACAGCCGAGGAAGCGGTCGTTTCTGCTTTTGCCCCGCATCCCGATGCCAGAAGCATCGCACCGCAGAGCACTACACCCATCATCTTATAGTTTACATTCATTTTGTTTGTTCCTTCTTTCTATTCTTTCAGTCAGTCGGCCAGGGCGCAAAAGACCCATTCACCGTCCGACAGAAATGCTGCTTTTAGTTGCTGCTCCCGCACATTCTGCGGAAGATACGCTGTAAACGGCTGTATTCCCTCTCTGCAGGGGGAAGCTTCGTAGGTTCCGGTCTCTGCCAGAATGTAGATCGGAGAGTCGTCATCCACACGCTGCACGCTCAGATCGCCTGTCAGGCAGAAAGTCCCCTCCATTCGGCTGTCCTTCCGTTGTGCCTTCGCACTTGTACCGGTATCTGCTGCCGGGACTGCCGTGCGTTCCGGAGCAGGCATTTCCGGGGCGCGTTCCAGCAGCCAGTTCAGGTTGCTTTCCACCAGTTCCACCAACAGCACATCGGGCTGCTCTTCTGTAACAACCGTCAAAAGGTAGGGCATATTCCGGGAGAAACAGGCGTTGCCGTAGCTCTGTGCCAGAAAAGGATGCAGATTGATGCCAAAGGAATCGCGGTATACAAAAATGCTTCCGTCTGCCGCCGAATTTTCCGTGTGGATCGTGATATCATCTGCCGAGTGGAATTTTTCGTCATACTGATAGGTAAAGTCGTATGCCGTATCCTGTTCCGTCTCGTTTCCGGCAGGGTACACCATCTCATACAGGTCGCCGGTATGCGGGGATGTTTTTCCATTGATGCAGGAATCAAACTCCGCTTCAGAGCCTTTCAGTTCTTTCAGCAAAGTCTGTGCTGCCAGCTGTGCGCCCCGCATATTCCAGTGGCTGTCCCGACGATAATACAGCTGCTCTTCGTGGTCAGACAGTGTTTTGAACAGATCCACATACCGGACGTTCTGCTGTTCCATCTGCTGCTGAAGCAGTTGGGCGTTCCGTACGGAGGCTGCCGTATACCGTGCCGGCATCTGACCGCCATACAGGGAATTTTTATTGGGTGCGATGGTAAAGCAGAATCCAATGCCGTTCTCTTCGCAGTATTCCTGCATCAGACCCAGTACATGAGCGGCCGCATAACTCTGCCGGGCTGTAAAGAGTTCTGCGCCGGTATAGTCCGCAAGGGTGCTTTTATAGAACAGCCAATCGTCTTTTCCCAACAGCACACTGCTGCTGTCCAGCGTTTTGAGCACGGTTCCGGTAAGCTGATCGTTCAAGGTGATCATCTCATGACGGAGCCCGAAATGATCCGCAAAATAATCCGAAAACTCATTCAGGATACCGGTATTGAAGCTGCCATCCTCTTTCCGTAATTCAGGAAAGGATGCAAGCTGCTCATTGCCCACCGCTTTTTCCGTCTGCCAAGGCATCACAGCCACAGGCAAAATGCAAATTGTGGCAATGACCCCCACAAACAGGATATATCCTAATTTTTTCACTTGCATTTTTCCACCTCAGAACTGGAAATAGATAAAAGGCACATAGGATGCAGCCGACAGATGCAGGATATCCACCAGCAAAAGCGCCAGCGCCCCTGCATAACTCAGTGCCTGAAGGCATGCATACACGCTTCCGGTCTGCTGCTCTGCTTTACGGCAGACCAGCGGCAAAACCGGCGTACTGCCCACAAGGCCAACCGCCAGTGCAAACAGGGTCAGCGGGGTCAGACACTGCGCCAGCAGCAGCCCTGTCTGCGCAGAGGCAGAGACCCCGGAAAACATGGCTCCTATCATTGAGAAGGCCTGCCCCATGTTGTCTGCACGGAAGATCACAAAGCCAACCAGCACCACAAGCAGGGTGTACAAATGTTTCAGCACCGCACACGCAGGGTTCCGCCCGCCTTTGCCATGTTTTTCCAGCCCAAACAGCTTTTTAACGGCGTCCTCTGCCACGATAAAGAAGCCATGCCACAGGCCCCAGACGATAAAGGTCCAGTTTGCACCATGCCACAGCCCCGTGCAGAAAAACACGATCAGCTTGTTCCAGTAAGTCTTTGCCTTGCCCTTCCGGTTGCCGCCCAATGGGATATACAGGTATTCCCGGAACCAGGTGGAAAGGGAGATATGCCATCTGCGCCAGAATTCCTGAATACTGGCCGAGACGTACGGATAATTGAAGTTTTCCTTGAAGTGGAACCCAAAGCACAAGCCCAGACCGATGGCCATATCGCTGTATCCGCTGAAGTCGAAATAGATCTGCATCAGATAGCACACCGCGGCCAGCCAAGCCGTCCGGCTGTCCAGCACAGAGCGGTCGGCGTTGTAGATCAGTGCTACAACATTGCCGCAGATATCGGCGATCAGCAGCTTCTTGCTCAGGCCCACAATAAACCGGCGCAGGCCTTTTGCCAGCTGCTCCAGCGTATTTCGGCGGCTATGGATCTCATCTGCCACGTCCTCATAGCGGATGATCGGTCCTGCCACCAACTGTGGAAACAGAGCAATGTACAGCAGTACATCCCGGAAATGAGTGCTCTTCAGGCGTTCATTCCGGTATACATCGATCACATAACTCAGCCCTTGAAAGGTGAAGAACGAGATACCCACTGGCAGAACGATGGAAGGCACCGGGATCGTCACGCCCGGCAGCCGGTCTACTGTCTGTACCAGAAAAGTCAGATACTTGAAAATACCCAAGATTCCCAGATTAACGGCCACAGCGGCATAGAGCACGCTCTTTCGCCCGGAGACGAACAGACCGGCCAGATTAATTGCAGAACACAGAGAACAGCAGCAGAAGAACATACCACAGCCCGCTGAAGGCATAGAACAGCAGACTGGCTGCGACGAGCCAGAGATTTTTTGCTTCCCGCCCGGGCAAAAGATAATAGCATCCCAGCACGATGGGCAAAAACAGAAACAAGAAAATTACGGAACTAAAAACCATTTTTCGGCTACCTCAGCAATCACGGAAACTGGTAGCTGAACACCGTTTTATTCAGCGGCATTTTATACATATTATATTCTGCATGGCCGTATCTGCCGGCACGATAGCCCCACTCCAGTTCCGCATCATAGATATAGGGAACTCCGTTCTCGCAGATCATGACCCATGCATGGTCCGAGTCCTTGCGGCCCACACCGCCAGACACTACATAGGCATTGTAGCCCAGCCGCCGGGCCATATAAAGGAACTGGCCTGCAAAGCAGTAGCAGTTGCCCTTTTTGTGTTCAAACATGAACAAAGCGCTCTCTTCTGCCCAAGCCGTTGTGCCTCTTGCCTGATGCGGACGGGCAAGGTATGCGCCGTGATCCCGGACATACAAATAGGCGGCGCGCAGCTTTTGCGCCTTCGTCATGCCAGAGTTTGTGCACGCAGCCAGTGCCTGATCCACATAGCTGTCCAGCGTTGCATTGCCAGAGGTATAGCGGCCATTCGCATCAAAAGTAAGGTATTCTACCGCGCTGTTCGTCAGGAACGAGCCATCCTCTTTGACATAGTACATTCCTCCGTCGATCTCGTGCAAACCCTTGGCGTACCGATCGATGGCATAGCCATTCTTCGAAACATGATACAGCTTGCCGTCAATCGTCACAAAGCCACCTGTGCCGGTGCGTCTACTGACTGCACCGCGTATGCAGTCGGCACCAGAAGCATGGCCGACATTGCAAGAATAACAGCCGTTACACTAAGTTTTTTCAGCATTTTTTCATACCCCTTAATCGATTGATTTTTATTGATACTCGTTCCAGATCTGTTCCTTCAGCTTTTTTTCCTGCTGCGCAGGATCCATGCTGAAACGACTGCCGCAACAGCCGAAACGATCATGCCAACGATTCCAACCACAAAAAAGATCTGTCCGGTAGACGCAGGTATTCCCTCCTTATTTGAGCCATCCGCTGGTGCGGAGCTGGTCGATCAGAAGATAGGCCATCTGCATATCAAAACGATAATCCGATGGATACTGCTCCTGCAGATCTTTCAAAACCTTTTCAGCTTCACTGTACTGATCCAATGCCTGCAGTACAGTTGCCAGATTCAACCGGGTGGCAATAGTATCGTAGCCGCTGTCCACCAGTTCCTCCAGCAGTTGCTGCGCTTCAGCATAGTATTCTTCTGCATTTTCTTTGTCAGATGCTGCCTGCTGCATCATAAGATCCGCAAGCATCTCCTTTTGAAGCACAGCCTGACCTTCCGGAAGGTTCTGGCATCCCTGTTTCAGAATGCGCACAGCCTTTTCCATATCGTCCTGATTCAGCGCTGCATTTGCGGCTGACAGGTAAGCATGGCTCAGGAGCTGCGGGTCCTCCACCTCATTGAACACTTTTATGTAAAGCGCAAGCGCCTGATCATAGTTCTTTTGCAAGGACAGAATCTCTGCCGCAACCAGATCACAGTCACCGAAGGAAGCGCCTTTTTTCTGCAATGTATCCAGCTCCTGCTGTGCCTCTTCCAGCTTTCCATCATTGGCAAGTGCAATAGCAAGACCCCCGATAGCTTTCAGTACCTGCTCCCTGTAACCGGACGGCCGCCTGCAGTTCCAGCACCGCATTGGCGTAATCCTTATCATAATACTTAAAGATCGAGCAGATCGTAGAGTACCCCACTCTACAGCCACTATTCTTTTTTAGATTTTACAGCTAATTCCGCAATCGGTCAATGAAAAACACTCCAAAATCCAATTTTTTTGGGGGGAAAAATTGTTTGACGCAATCGACAGTATTGCCCAAAACCCGACAATTTGATTGTATGCTCCGTCAAACAGGCCCATTAAACAAAAGGAATTGTATCGCCGATGCAGGCGTTGGGCGTGGATATCCAGACCATCCAGAGCATCGTAGGCCATGCCGATACCGAGATGACTGAGCATGATCTCCATGTTCAGGAATCCATTCGGCAGAGTGCGGTCCAGTTGTTCAGCGAGGCGTTTTCGGCCTGAAAATTGGACGGAACGGCACGAATTATCGCGAGCCAGCTTTTCAAATCGTTGGCATCAACGCTGGCTCGCATATCGCAGCAGATGATGTTGCGTCAAAAAAGCCCACTTGCCCCTGCGATTGACCAGATAAAATCTTTGGCATTGTGGTCAAAATTGTGGTCAAAGCCAAATGAGGCCAGCCTATAAACAAAAAAGTCCAACGATTTCTAACGTGA
>ENA-OPTA01001454-OPTA01001454.1-human-gut-metagenome-genome-assembly--contig:-NODE-1454-length-14124-cov-11.474661_pt1 | contig 14124 bp, 13 predicted proteins | sample MGYA00241813_ERZ501917 | MGnify/ENA primary metagenome ERZ501917 (study PRJEB25962, sample SAMEA2042408) | human gut metagenome | biome: human gut; feature: human-associated habitat; material: faeces...
ACTTTCCATACAGTATGCATTTTAGTAGTTGATATTTACAAAGTAAGCAAATAAACACCGAAACTACAAGCCGATACAAAAAAAACGTCACGATACTTCTCATGAAGTGTACCATGGCGTTTTCTGTTATTAAAAATCAATCAGATGAATTTCTTTGTATTAACAAGCTCCCAGGTATTCGAGAGAATTGTTGAGCGTAGAACCTGAAATCTTGAATGACTGTATCGGGCCGTTGGGATCGTAAATGAACGAAAGAGAAGACGTATTGTCTTTTCCACAGCTCACCCATACTTTCAGTTGAACACTATCCCCCGCTTGTATGCTGTGCTTGGGCTTTCCGTTTTTTCCCTTCACACATTTTTCTGCGAGTTTCATTTCCCTGGTTTGCGCGATGGGGAAGTTCTTCTTGTTTGCTACCTCCTCATCATAAGGATTGTTTGGGTCATTGGAGTGATAAATAGCATGGATGTCGACTACGAAACCACCATCGTTTTTAAGTCTGAAAGCACTTACTTTTGGCAAAGACACAGTACGGGTAACAGGGTCTCTCGCCCATGCCTCATACGTCATGTTCAAGAGGGATTGTTCATCCACTATGCCTATGGAATTCCATGTGAACACTGCATACCACATACCGCCCGGCATACCAGAGGATTTTCTTACATCGATTTGATATTTCTTGAATTCGGATATGAGATCATCCAGCAACCCATAGCCACAAACAGAAACACAATGGTCATGCTTCCCGCTTTGGGGATAATTATACAACGCCCACCCGCTTTCACCAGGTGTCATATTACCCTTGGCTGGGGATGTCACCGGCTGCATGTACTTGGAGTCGATGGATAATTTTACGGGACCACAACAATAAATGGCATTCCTCAAGGCAGTGCAGTCTTTGTAATTTATTATGGAGAAATCTCCATCATATAAAATGTTCATGCTGAAGTCTATACCTTTATCCCTCATAGTCGACAACACAGAGGAACAAGCCGCCCCATTGAGGTATCCATTTCTTTCTGCCCATCCTATCACAGTACATTCAGGGATAAAGTAATGTCCAGATGCGGTTACCTTAGCGAAGGCTTCTTCTGCCGTCACGCAATCTCCGTATTTGTCGTTTCCCCAATAAGACATCTTATAAGGCCATTGCAGGAAAGACGACGGCATTGCCATCAGTGTTCTAGGTACATATACTCTTGCGGTTCTCACAGCCTCTTCGGGGCTTGGTATAAGTCCACGTGGCATTTTCTTGGTTTGTTCTTCCATAAGCAATTAACGTGAATTCGATACAAGGACTAATAGATTCTGTTTCTATCACTAAGCTACTTGAATGATTTGAAAGCTTTCTATAGTTGTTCTATTTCTTTGGCGGATAGTCCGGTAGCAGCCTGAATCTGTTCAGTACTCAGTCCCAGAGATTTCAGGTTGCGAGCAATGGCGGTTTGTGTCTCTGCACGACCTTCTGCACGACCTTCCGCACGACCTTCCGCACGACCTTCCGCACGTTCCGTCATGATATTATCCCGCAGAATCACGATGTTATCCAGATGCTTGTAATACGCGTTCAGCTCCTCTCGGCTCATGCGGTCCAGCTTCAACTGCTCCTTCACCTTGTCCAGTCCCGGTGCCGTGGCATGTTCCGGCACGTTCCCCGTGTTCAGGTAATAAATCCACTCCTCCAGCGGTGTTTTTGCCACCCGGTTGAAGTCATTCACCTTCAGGATATAATACTCCGGATAAAGCTGGCTCACCCTGTCCACCTTGAACGTCTGCTTCTGGAAGGGGCTCAGTTCCAGGATATCCCCTTCGTGAATCCCCACGAACTCCGTTTTCCCGTGATACACGAAATCCTTTCCGTGTCCTAGCGAGAAATACACGATGTTCACGCTGTACACCTTGCGTACCTTGTCGTACCCCTGTCCGCGGTTGATATACTCCGTCACCAGCTTCGAAGCCCCGAACAGCATTCGTTGGAAATACGCATACTCATTGTTGTTCTGCACCTCGATGAGCACCAGTTCCCCTTTCGAGTTCTCCGCCAGCATGTCCACGCGGTTGTACTTGTCGAACTCATCCTCCTGGTTACTCTCACTCTCCAGCAGTTTCTGGATCGTCACCTTTTCTTCCAGCAGCGTAGTGAGCAGTCCCTCCAGCACCGCATAGTTGGCCTTGTTGCGCAGCAGGCGCTTCATCGCCCAGTCAAAACGAATATAACTTTCCATACAGTATGCATTTTAGTAGTTGATATTTACAAAGTAAGCAAATAAATACCGAAACTACAAACTGATACAAAAAAGCTTTTTCCATTATACAATCGAAAATAGATGTTTGAAAGGCCAACACTGTTGTTTGAAAGAAACATTCAGTATTCTGTTCTTAGTTCTTTTTATTTATCCGTTATAAAAAGCTAAAATTTATGAATAAGAAAAACAACAGTATTACTCTGCTTCTTCCACCCATGTTTGAGGACACTCCTATTACTATTGTGCGAGGTATTCATAACCGGCAAGTATTAATAGACATACAGTCACAAAATGTTGAAGTAAACACAAAGGAGATAGCACAGCCTGTATTTGTATACACCAATGGCAGCTATATCCGGATCATGCACAACAAGATTCTCTATGTTGAAGCCGATGGAAGCTATTGCAAAATAGTGTACGACGGAGTAAAGGCACTCATTTTATCTTTTCCACTGTCGGAGGCCTGTAAGATACTTCCTGAAAATTTCATCAGAGTTCATCGCTCTTTTGTCGTTAATCTTGACTATGTCACTCAAGTGTTGGGGAATCGACTTTACGTCAAGGATACTTGGATAACCGTCGGGCGTGAGTATCGTGAAGAAACCTTTGCCCATTTCATCTTCTTTCATGCAAAAAGACGTTAAAATGGTTATTGAGAGGATATGCAATGCTGTCTGCGAAAAAAATATTCGTCAAGCGGCGGTGTTGTCTATCTTCGTCGTTGTAATCTTTTGAAGTTTAACCCTTAAAACGTAAAATTATGCCAACATCTATTCCTTACGATCCTTCATTGGTATTGGGAAATGTAGTACATCCCGACAAGATGATTATTCTTGAAGAAATAGCAGCCCTGCAGGCACCCGTTGATGCTGCAGAGGCCAAGCTGAATTCACTGATAACGCTAAAAAGAAGTATAGATTCCACAGTACGCGAAATGTTGGAAATGGAAACTGACACGAGTGCACTTGAGATGGAAGGAGAGAGTGTAAAGCAGGAAATAAGCCGTGCTGCGGTAGACTATGGAAAAACAAAAGTTAGTGCGGCAAAAGAAATCCAGAAACTGCGCTCCACGATACAGGGTATACACTGCGATGTAGAAAGTCCTATTGACTACAACCGAAGCGAACTGAAAAGCATGCCACTCAGCAACAATTCCATGCAGATGAACGTACAATATTTCCGCTACGAGAGCAATGGCGAGAGTTCCCAGTCACATGGGGCGAGTATTTCTACTTTTGTAAATCATGCCTTGAGCTTTTTGGGGGTACACAATGCCCAGCAGATGTCTCTGGCCGTCCAGCAGCAAGTCAACATGCAGGTAGCCAATCACAACATAGCCGGAACACTGGTTATCAGTATCAGTTGTACTCACCGTAATGCCAATGTTTTTGCACCGCTGATCATCGATGTAGACAAGGCACTGAAAGCATGGAACTTCTTGTATCCCGGCGACAGAATATCCACTACTTCGCTTAACCTGCTACTAGAGGATATCCGAAAAGAAATAGATCCCAATGGCAAGACCTTCAGCATCCTTTCCGGTGCAACTTACGGTTCCAGTCTGGTAGGTATGGTACATATTCTGAACGACACTTCCACCATTTCCGTGGGAGCCATGTCCAGCCTTGCGTCGCAGATACAGGAAAAGATGAATGTAGGAGCCTGGATGTCATCGTTAAACGGTGAGTTTGGTGTTGCCTCCTCTTTTGCCACCGATGTACAAAATATGCTTAGTACTCAAAATATCCAGTCTCACTGCTCATTGGTAACCATGGGAGTCATTCCCTCCATCAAGTCGAATGTTGTCAAGAGTTCGGTCATGCAATTCGTAGATTCCGACAAGGAAAACCCCATGCAGCGACTTGCTCAGCTACAGGGAGCCACAGCCGAGGAAAACAATACTCTTGCCTCCGGAGCACGTCAGGCACTTACCGGCAAGCAGATGGTAGAGCTGCGTAATGCAACCATTACCGCCTCCATAGCCGGACTTGCTCGGATGGAAGAGCAGGAAAACAGCATCATCGATATCAACAGTATGATGACCGCCATGGACGATTACATCGAAAAGTGTACCTCCTCAGACGAGAATTTGGGCGTACCAGTCAATTTCTATCTGAAGCAACTCACCCGTCAGGATATTGTCCGGGCATGGGTCAATCATTATTACCCTAACGAGTATAACAAGGCAGGCAACGTCGACGACTCACAATCGGATTCAGAAGAAAGCAGTGAAGAATAACGATTGTCATCATGTATTCCTCAACTAAAAGTAGTCTGGTGCTTGGTGGTGTAGCCAGCACCAGACTGATGGCGATTATCGATGAAATCGGTCGGATAAACCGTTTGATTGAGCTGGCAGAAGAACGGGTAGACGAGCTTACTCTTACCAAGCAGAAACTGAGCATGAAACTTCATGAGCTGAAAAGTATGGGTATAGATGTTTCGTCGGTAGAGAGTAAAATCGGCGAGATGGATAAGAAAATAGCATCAGCTACCGGCAGCTATTTGGATACGTTTATATCATCTCAGGAGCAGATACAACGTTTGAGTGAAGAAAAAGCCCAGATAGAAGCCGAAGATTTATCGGCAGACCGTTCAATCTGTCTGTTGAAGGGAAAAATCGTTTCAAAACCATTGTTTTATGACTCGCTGAAGATGAATTCTGATTACTTTTCGTTTACAGCCGATAATTCCGAAACCGATCTTACCCGTCTGAGCAATTTTGTGAACCAGGGAGTGAATGAAAAGGTTGCGTCAGAAGCCATTTCGCAGCTCAACAATTACATTGGTAGTTCCGACTATACCGGAAGTCTGGTTATCACTGCTTCGTGTACCCACAAAAATGTCTGTTTCTTCGAGGAAATTACTTACGACCCTTATGAAGCTGCTAATATTTGGAACCATCTGCATGCCGAAAACGAAAAAATAGTCTTTCCCGTTGCACTGATACCCGCCGAGGATATAGGCGAGCCGTTGACAGTCATTCGTGGAGCAGCCTATTGCTCTGGTTTCGTCGGTATGATACATTTTTTCCGTTCCGGTAATGGGACCAGCGACGAGCACACATTTCCCATCGAGCAGATACGCGAGAAGCTACAGTTAGGAAGTTGGCTCAGTGCCATGTCGGGTGAGCTGGGAGTCGACAAGCATATCCTCGATGATGTTCGTTCACTCCTGGTCTCAGACGAAATCCGGTCACATATCAGCATTGTGACCGACGGTATGATACCCGAGATTAAATCGGGAGAAGTACGTGCTATCCTTCCTAATTTGACAAAAGCATTTACCGAGCTGTCTAAACGTCTGCCCAAAGAAAAAGACAGCAATACAACGTTCTCGTCATCCAGCCGTGAGAATTTGGACCGTATGCGTCGTCTTAATACATTCAATACCAGCGTGGCAGCTATGCTAGGCACGATGTCCAAATGCGAAGAGAAAAAAAACAAGACATTCGATTTGAATACCTTGCTTACGGTATTCGACAATTATGTGAAAGGATTGAGTAATGGGAGCTGTACTGGTATTCCTGTCTGTTACTACACTTGTTGTATTACACGAAACGATATCCTACGTACTTGGATAGAAAAGTATAAAGGCGTAACCGAAAAGCCTGAATAGAGTAGGAATAATTAAAAATTTTAAATTATGGCAAAACTTATAACGAGAAAAGGTAGAGAAACTTGGAGCGAATATGTTCGAAAAAATGGTGGTAAATTAGATAAAATGGCTTTAGATATACTTGAATTACACCAAGAGGATCATTTGTCTTGTGTGGCGTTGTGTGCTTTGAAAAAGGGTGGATATCTTATTGCAACTAATGGTTTTGTTCCCGATACAGAAGCTTGTGCTGAACAGTTTAAGTGTGATTTTATTTATCTTAATCAGAGTCATCTGAGCGATATGCATGCAGAAATGAAGCTATTGTCTACAGTTGTAAATGAAGGTTTAAAACCTCTTCAGAATGAAATAGGAGTATCAAAGCCATGTTGTGCTTTATGTGCATCTGTTCTTGATTCATTTAAAATGAAATATACGTTATGGCATAAGGAGGCTACATTCTGGTTGTCACCTTATCCTTGTACAAAAACCATATTAATTTCTGGTCAGGAATATTATAATACAGGTGATGCTGAAACTCAAAACGATGACTATGGAATTCCCCATTTAATATTACAGTATCCAGCTAAAGATTTATCAGGTAAACCTACCATCCAAAAAATTTATGATGCGTCAGGATATGTTGAATAAATAAAAAACGCCACGATACTCCGCATAGCGTGTACCGTGGCGATTTCCTGAAAATTATACGAATTCATATAGCATCTTCATCACGATTAAAGTGCTCGAAGAAGAACTCCTGTTTAGCTTTTAGCGAGGCCGTTTCCTGATGCATGAACTTACACCCATAGTCATACAGTGATATCGTTGTTCCATGGTCGGTTGTATCTTTGAACTTAAGATAAGTCTTGTAATAATTGACCAGATATTCGTCTGGAGTCATATCTGCTGCAAACAGAAAAATATACTCACATCCGATGTGCTGCATCACTTCAAGTATTTTAGGAACAATAAACATCCAGAAAACCACTACTCCTAATTTTTGATCTATCTTAAAACCTTTCCACATCTCCCGGTACAGATCATTTGCGCAGAAGTGTACTATTTCTATGCCTGCAAATGTTTTTCCCACCCTTTTCAGGTCATCTTCCGATGCTTTTTCCAGCTCCTTGATGATTTCTCCTTTTTTTGCATAAGATATCTTTGCCAGATCATTTTTTATCAACCCTTTACCTGTTCTGATTCGCTCTATGATAGACTCTATAGCCTGTCTGTCACTATCATTTAAGTCCGAGTCATTTTTCAGTTCAATGACGTACTCATACAATTCACGGATTCTTTTCAGAGAGTCCATTCCTTTGATACTTTCATACAAAGAACCACACTTTAATGAAAAATAAAAAAGAATTTTTCCATCCGGATCTTTAATGAGATAGTAGGCTATATTCCCTTTTTCATCTTCTTCGAATGCCTCATTTTTAAGCGTATCGGCCAGACTTTCATTTTTGTAATTGATGAAATCCCCAACATAACGTAAATTATCTGCATTGGCCGATAGCCGTTCACATACCAGTGAATAGATACTCCTTTTTTGTTCATCGGTAATTTTCATGGCAGTGTACAGTTTAATTCATCAGTTTTTTATATAGAAGCCGACGGATCTTTATTCTGCCAGCATCCCGTCTGATATCATTAGTATCAATCTTCCTGTCACAATTTTCATTTTCAGGAATACCGTTTCTGGCTTTTTCCCAGCAGTATTCTCCGTGCGTAATACTGCTTAAACTCCAGGAATCCTTACCGGCATAAGTGTCAAATACCACATCAAAAATCTTTTTATACCTGTCGGCAATAGATTGTGGTATAGACTTAGTCAAGCTTCCATCTTTATACATTCGTCTGATACCTGTCATTACAGGGCCATATTTCCAGGCTTCAAATTCCTCCTGAAAGATCGGCTCGTCTGTCTGAATGATCGATTCTCGCTGAGTAAAATAAAGGAGCTTATGCAACTTCATTTCATCGATACATTTACCGAATTGCTTTTGGTAACGCTGGTAAATGTATGAAGCTATGTCAGTAACCTTTTCCATAATTCCTTTGTTGACTTTTGTTTATTACAAAGTAAGCAAATAAATACCGAAACTACAAGCCGATACAAAAAAATCGCCACACCCTCTTATTGGGAGGGCCGTGGCGATTTCCTGTATGAAATGCTATGTTAAAGTAACCCGTTTACTTTCCAGCAGAAAACTCCTTGATGCGCTGTTCTTCACTTAGGCGGCATATTAGTAGCTGAGCGTTCTTTTCTGCCATGATAAATTTAGATGAAATGATTTAAAGCCTTTTCTACAATATGATGCATATCATAATACTTGTATTCAGCCAGACGACCGCCGAATATCACATTAGTTTCCTTATCAGCCAGTTCTTTATATTTCATATATAACGAATTGTTCTTTTCATCGTTTACCGGATAATAAGGTTCACTGCCTTCCGTCCATTCCGAACTATATTCCTTCGAAATAACTGTTTTTGGACAATCGTCAATCTCAGCACCAAACATTTCGAAATGCTTATGTTCGATGACACGTGTGTACGGAACTTCCTTTTCTGTATAATTTACTACTGCATTACCTTGATAGTTAGGCATATCCAACACCTCAGTTTCAAAGTTTACCGTACGATATTCCAGTTTGCCAAATTGATATTTATAGAACTCATCAATCGCTCCTGTAAACACAATCTTGTCAGCCAGTGCTGAAAGCTCTTCGCGATTGGCAAAAAAATCACAGTTCAGACGAGTTTCCACACCTTCCAGCAGACGTTCAATCAGCACGTTATATCCACCGATAGGAATACCCTGATATTTATCGTTGAAATAATTATTGTCGAATACCAGACGTACAGGCAGACGCTTGATGATAAAAGCCGGAAGTTCCGTACATTTGCGTCCCCACTGTTTTTCGGTATAACCCTTTATCAGTGCTTCGTAAATATCCTTTCCGATCAGCAGTTGTGCTTGTTCTTCCAGATTACGAGGTTCGGTCACTCCCTGCTCTTTCATGCGTGCAACAGCTTCCGCCTTTTGTTCTTCGATCTTAGCTATTGCTTCAGCAGGAGTAGTTACGCCCCACATTTGGTAAAATGTATTCATATTAAAAGGCAGATTGTACAGCTTGCCTTTGTAGTTAGCTACAGGTGAATTGGTGTAACGGTTAAATTCTACGATGGAGTTTACAAATTCCCATACTGTCTTATTGGAAGTATGGAAGATGTGGGCACCATATTTATGAACATTGATGTCTTCTATCTTTTCACAATAGATGTTTCCTCCTAAGTGAGGACGGCGATCGATAACCAGGCACTTCTTGCCTTGTTGTTTGGCTTTGTAGGCAAAAACAGAACCGAAAAGTCCTGCGCCTACTATGAGGTAGTCGTAATGTGGCATAATGATATTAATTGTTAAGTTTTTCGTGAAGTATGTTGATTAAGAATTTAGTGTTTCCTATAATATATCTTCTCCACATGCGTTTAGGCTCTTTTATCAGACGATATAACCATTCCAAACCATGTTCTTGCCACCAGAAAGGAGCACGTTCTACGGTTCCAGCAAAAAAATCGAACACAGCTCCAATAGTACCTACATGGCAATGAATATTTAACTCATTCCAGTGTGTATATGTCCATTTTTCTTGTTTAGGAGCAGTCATACCGATCCATAATAAATCTGGATTTGCTTGATTGATAGCATCAATTATTTTTTTGTTATCTTCCTCACTGAATTCCGGTTTATAAGGTGGTGAATAAGTTTCTATTTGTATGTTGGGATAATCTACAGATGCTCTTCTTTTTATTAGATTCAAAACTTTTTCGCTACTTCCCATGAAGAAGCAATTTCCACCTTTTTGGTTGAGGCGGTTCATTTCAAATTCGAATAAATCCCATCCTGCTATACGTTCCTGAGGCTGTGATTTTGCTTTCAACCATTTACAGGCTTTTACGATACTAATCCCATCGGGAATAAGTACATTGCCCTTAATGAGTGCTTCAGCAAATATCTTATCTTTTAAAGCCGTGTTATAAGAATGAGCATTGATGGTATTGATTAATAGCTTACCTGCAGGTAATGCTTCCAATTCTTGTCTGCTTTTTAAAATTGACAAGTTCTTTAATTGTAACATGATTCTAAAAAAATATGATTATTTTCGTATTGAAAATGTTATGTTTATGATGGATAATTACGATATAAATACTGTTTATGAAAAGTATATGCAACTGAATAAGAAAGAGCGTAAGCGTTTATTAGATTCATTGCATATTCAAGGAATTGATATTGAAAAAATTGAGCCTTATATTTATTCAGAAGCTCCTGGTATAAAACACTTATTCTTCTATTTTAGAGGAAGAAAAGAGGCTGTGCCTTATTATTTGTTAGAAGAAAATACTTGGCATGCTATACAATTGTGTATAATGAATTTTAATGTAAGTATTCAATAGTGTTTACTTTGTTGAAAATTTTCACAACTTACCATAATTTCATAATTTAGGGCTAGTAGATGATTTTATTTTAATTTTCTAAAACGATATTGAGTGATTATCATTGTTTAATATTTACCATGGTTTTTACTATATGGGAAACCTACTGGCTTCCACGGATGAGTGGAAGTCAGTAGATTCTTTTTCTTCTCTAGTTCAGTCTCTCTTATCTTCTTATTTTATTGGAATAAATGGTGTTGAGTATTCTTCTACCATGAATGAAACAGATTGTAGGATATTTTGTTTCTCGACTATAAGCCTTGGATGTGTACATTCTCTGCATCACCTCTGTCTTGTAACAGATGAACAAATACTCAAAATGTCTGCTGTTATAATACTTACTAAGTTTTTGATTAAAATTGCGAAGGGTGTACTTTTTATTACTTTAGGGTAAAGTGTCATTTATGCACGCTTATAGAAGATAGAAAACCCATAATCTCTTAGAATTAACATCATATTATCTTATAAACGTTTTGTTAGTAGAATCTATTAGGTCTTGATAGATATTATTGAACACGTCTATTTTATTTTCCCACGTGAGATTCTTATAAACATATTCTTTTGCTTTTAATCCTATTTTATAAGTTTCTTCTCTATGAAAAAAAGCCCATTTTAATTTTTCAGCAAAAGTGTTTAAATTTACTTCATAATCATCAGTAACATCAACTTTTATTAGAACCGAATCTGGAAAAGCATCTTGTCCTCCAGCATTAAAACAAATAGTAGGGCAACCTAAGACTGAACTTTCAAGGACAGACATAGACCCAGAGTCCCTAAATGCAGGATAAACAGAAAGGTTACATTCTGTAAGCATATTGAGTAATTCATTTCTTTGAAGAAAAGGAATAAGTTCAATGTTATTTTCTAGGTGAAGATCAGAAATCCATTTATTTACTTTTTCTTGTTCTTGCTTAAATCGTATTCCTACTAGTTTTATTATGAAGTTTGATATATCATTGTCAATGTAGGCTTTCTTTGCTGCTTTCAAGAATATATAAATACCTTTCCAGTCTAAGGCCTTTCCAGCATATATTATTTGGAATGTATCGTTGTTTTGTGATGATGTTTTAGTATTTTCAAAATCTATAGGATTAAAAGCTATTGCAGGTAATAAGCTTACTTTATTTTTTCCACAGAATGGACTTAGCTTATGCATATTTTCTTTGGTGGAAAATAAAAAATGTTTATGATTTTTATTCCATTGACACCATATTCCAAATAGTTTTAAATCTTTTCCTTGCTTTCTAATAATCTCTTTACGATATGTGTTTTTTTCAAGATCTTGATAAAAAGATGGACTTATAGTTTCTGCACCACCAATAGGTCCCATTACGAAAGGAATATTTAAGAAAAAACCTGGTGAAGGAGTTCTGTATTGATTAAAAGTAAGATGATGTAGTATATCAAAATTGTATTTTTTATTTAGCTTTTTAATATAGAATCTTGAACATAGTTGCCATAGAATATAATTTATTTGTTCACCCCAATTACTTTTCATCTCATTTTTATAAAACATCCACATGGGTATATCATAAAAATGAAAATATAAGTTATTTAAAGACATTGTTTGAGAGACTTCTAAAATTTTTTCTTTACTCAGACTTCTTGTAAGTACATGTATAGTATGTTCAGGAAATTTTTTTGCGAATATAGTTGGGACATTCCATCCCACACCATATTCAGAACCAGCATTTGGCTCACATGCATATGCTAAAATTAGTATATTCATTTTATATATTTTTGTAAATATTTCCTAGTTCTTTGTTAATAACATCTTTGTTAAAAACTTCCTTGGAAAGCCGTATTCCTTCTTTAGATAGTTTAATCCTTAGCTCTTTATTTTGCATAAGTTTTAATAGTTGCTTTTGTAACTGCTCAATATTATTATAATTAAATGTTAGAGCATTGGTCTCATTAATTATAATATCAGGTAATCCTCCGGCTAAAGTAGTTATAACAGGTACCCCGAAAGCCCAAGCTTCTAAAATAACCATAGGAAATCCCTCTCCGGAACTCGCAAGACAATAGATAGAGGCATTTTGGAAAAGTTTATACATTTCTTTTTTATCAAGCCAACCTGTTAATATTATTTGCTGAGAAACATTGGTCTTATTTATTATTGCTTTTGCCTTATTAATCTCTCCATTACCTGCTAAAATGAGTTTCCAATCGGGAAAAGATTTTGCAATATTTGAAAATGCCTTAATTAGACATTCATATCCTTTCCTTTCAATTAGAGTACCTGCAAATAATATGTACCTATTATTTGATTTATCATCGTCTGTTTTAATGTTATTTACTATTGGGCATGGATTATAAAGCACCTTTGTATTTATATTTTCCCCAAATTCATTTTTGATAAGAGTAGCCCAACTTTCAGATAGTACTATAACAAGATTTGTATTGTTAAATAAATTATTGTATTTATTATAGTTGGCTTTATCGAATAAAACGAAAGGACCAGGTGGGTGAAAGTGAATAATTGTTTTTTTGTTGAAAAACCTTGCTATTTTGTTTAGATAATATTTTCTCGTTAAAGAACCTTTGAAAGATACATGGAAATGAATGATATCGTAAAATGGAAGTAAAATTAAAAAGGTGATGAATCCTTTTATTGCATAATATAATTTTATTATTTTATTTGAATCTCTATGAGTCTCAATCCATTTACAATGGAATTCTTTCCATTGCTTACCTGTTTCGTGAGCCTTTATAACAGAGGTAATTCCCCCTCGTGTTTTGCGTGAAGTTGCTACTACTAAAACTTTTGTCATATTAATTGTTCGTATAATTTTTCCTTTGTTCTATAAGTTCTTCTTTTGTAAATCTCTTATTGACAGGATAAAGTTTTTCTTCATGTTGTAATATTTCATCTATAGAAAATCTGAATTTGTTAGCGTCCAATTTTGAGTTAGCGTCCAATTTTGACGTGTGTTATAGTGAAAGCCGCTTTTCAGCGGTTTCCTATTAAAAAAATCAAAAATTGAACGTAATTATTAATATTTGTTAGTATTAATTCCGATTGTCATCGGCAGGAGATTTTCATAATCCTTTCTCCCTTTGACAATTTCGTGGAAGAATTTCTTGAGATATTCCAGAGCAGACAGCCCGTTCATTCGGCATGTTGAGAGCAGCGTATGATAGGCTGCCGATACATTTGCCATGCGGCTGCCAACAAAGAACAGCGAGTTCTTGCGCTCCCCCGCCAGCGGACGGATGAAACGTTCTGCTATTGAATTGTCTATGTCATACCGCCCATCGTTCAGATAGGCAAAGAGCTGTTTCCAGAAAACCTGAAGATAATTCACAGCCTTGTCCATGAGTTCTCCACGAGGAGGATGAGTCGGAGACAGCAGCACATCCAGCTTGCTTCTTATGCGCCCTATAATTTCCTTGGTTCGCAATGAGTGTCGGCAGCTGGTTATCTCCTGTGCTGAAAGTCCGCTTAATTTATAAGTATCTTCCAGCCGGTAAAGCTCTCCGAAACAGTCTATCAGATATTTTGCATCGGGATCATCGCCTTGTTCATATGCATAGACAAATTTGGCACGTGCATGAGCCAGGCAGCGGAGGTGTTCCGTGTCTACCTTACGATAGGGTCTTTCCTCTTTTTCCGGTACTTGTGAAAGAGCACCTTCGTCACTTGCGGAGACGGATGAAGGTCCGGAAGTTCCGTCAAAGTCATCCTTGTTCTCTTCATGAGAGGGTGCTTCCTCCTTTTTCTTACGTGAAATCTTCTGGCTTTTAGACCCGTACAGATTCTTTCTGTCCTGTTTCTTCT
>ENA-OPTA01001466-OPTA01001466.1-human-gut-metagenome-genome-assembly--contig:-NODE-1466-length-14069-cov-6.563936_pt1 | contig 14069 bp, 11 predicted proteins | sample MGYA00241813_ERZ501917 | MGnify/ENA primary metagenome ERZ501917 (study PRJEB25962, sample SAMEA2042408) | human gut metagenome | biome: human gut; feature: human-associated habitat; material: faeces...
TACCACTTCCATATCATTGTTTACGGAAAGTTTTCCGGCAATCGGGGCACGCCATGGTTCCAACAATATAGAACACAGGCAAACCTTGGCAGCTTTTCCTTTTTTATGACCTAGAAAGCGAAATTACGCTCTCGAAAAAGCAAAGATTTTATCGAACTTTTTTCGATGTTCGGAAAGGATTCTATCGTGTTCTATTTAAGGTATGCGCGCGCATTATTTTCGAGTTGAAACTCATTCTGATTAAATCAAATGAGTAGATGATTTCATGAATGATGACTAATAGTTTATAAAAATGCTAGGCGTCTTAAAGGTTGCTTGATCTAGAACCTCTATTCAATTATAAAAACAAAAATAAATATTTGTGGAAATGAATAGTATTAATGACCATTTATTACATTTGTAGGACTTCCTTTTAAAGCTTTATAACTAGAGCAAATAGAAGAAACTAATCCAAACAGCAATATCAATCCAATTATTATCAACAAATAATCAGCTTTTATCCTAAGAATTGAAAATCCTAAATAGAAATAATCAACAAATAAATCAAATGCAAGTATAGAAAAAATAGTAATAGCTAATTCCAAAACGGACATTACAAAAAATAGACAGAATATTATTTTTATAATTCCGCATTTAGAGCATCCTAAAGCCTTTAAGACTCCTAAATTATGATCTAGATCTTTAACAATCAAAAGATAAAACAATAAAGTAGTAGCAAAATGAAATATGAGCAAAATAAAGCAAAAACTATAAGACAAAATAGTTTGATAATAAAAGAAATTATCTAATTTTGAGTACCTATTTATACAATACGATGCCGCACCTGAAAGTTTATATCCTCGATCATCATCTTTCATTTGATTCATAATTTGTTTGATTAATTTCATATCATAATTAGCGTTTCTTCCTAATTCAAACAAGACTTTATCACTATATTGATTATCGTCATAATCACCATCAAAATCACTAGAGACAAATATATATTTAGATATCAAATCCTGCCTAATATAAAGTTCTTCATCATCGGTAAAAGTGTTGTTAGCACCTTCTTCAATAAGAAAAGGATGTTTATTCATAATCTCAGAAGCACTGTTGTCTGTACCTTCAAATATTCCAACTATCCTATATCCATAATATGTATAGCCAATAATATCATCAATACAATCAAGTTTTTTATTTACTTGATTTGTTTCACTAAAATCAAAATTATCCGGATTATAAAATAGACACTGAGCGTAAAAATCCGATATAGCTATTTCATCCTTACCCACTGGATATCTACACTTTGTTTCAGGTTTAAGTTTTTGATATCTCTTCAAATAAGGAAAACTATCGTCTATTTCTATTGCAAATTGCTGAATATCTATTAAATAATTATATTCTCTATTCATATTAACATTGTAACGTCCATACAAAGCATTTTCTTCTGATATTTTTATGACAGGCCAATACTTCACATTATTTTTCTTAAAGATAGAATCATCTTTAAAGCAAAAGGAATTATCGTTGTCTTTTCTAATTCCGTGGGCTTCCAAAAACATGGTTTTATTTCCACTCTCATGTTGTGCTACCAACTTAGCCTCCTCCGTTGGGGTCGAGACTATCTGATATCCAAAAGAGAAACAGAACAAGGCCAGTATTCCAAGGAAGAACGTTGCAAAGAATCTGACCTTCTTCCTGGAAATGGATCTTAATATTAGCTTAAAGGAGCTGGTCAGCGATAGATGACCTTTCCTGTCGGAGACTATCCCCTTTCCCCCGTCTTCAATTGCTTCGCCGATTTTTCTAGTCTCCACTATCTTTCCTTGTCCCATCCTCACTATCATGTCTGCATAGTCGGAATACACATCGAGATTGTGGGAGGACAAAATCACCAGACAGTCCTTGGATATTTCCTTGAGAAGCTCACCGAGGACTATGGCGTTTCCCTTGTCCAATGATGCCGATGGTTCGTCGAGGATCAAGACCCTCGGATTTTTCAAAAGCCCTCTGGCTATGGCGACCCTCTGCTTCTGACCGCCGGACAGCTCATCCGGTCTTCTTGAAAGGAAATCGTCTAGATCAGTTCCGTCATCGGGAAGTCTGACATGTGACAACGCCTCTACGATCTTAGCCTTGTCCTTCTTCATCCCCATCAGGTCGAAGCATACATCCATGTTCTCCTCGACGGTCAGATCGTCTATAAGGTTCAATTGTTGGAAGACGAAGCTCGAGTAGTTGTTCCTATATCCATCCAGATTCTTTTTCAGAAGCGGTTTACCGTCCACCAGAATCTCGCCTTCGGTCTGATAGTCAAGACCACCGAGGATGTTCAAGAGCGTGGTCTTGCCAGACCCGCTCTTTCCACACAAAAGAACCAGCCCCTTGCTTGGCAGGACAAGATTAAGATTCTTCAATGCCTTGAAATTCCTATGGCTTTTGGTCCTATAGACCTTGGTGAGATTTTTTACTTGAATCATACTCTATATATGCGCTCAATAAACAACAAATTCCTTCATCTATTCAATTATATAACATTATTCAAATAGTAAATCTGAAACAAATATCGTTTATTAGTAAATCATATCCTCATAGTTTGTATTGAATAAAAGTATTCTTATATATCAATATTCCATAGTTTCACTCGAAACTTTAATGTGTTTCTTCTTGCTTTATTAAAATTTATGAACACGATCAATTGACTGATCAGAATTCGTGTGTTGTATTTGTTTTAGCAATACCCTCAAACTAAGCTGCGTATAATGCTTCATCTTTCCAAGTGTTTGTTGTATTTGTTTTAGCAATACCCTCAAACCTCAAACCTCAAATCCCGTTTAAAAGGCTGGGAAGAAAGCACCGCTAATACACCTAAAATTATACTCTTTTTATTCATCTTCTCCAATATGAATTTCAGCCAAATCTTCATCGATATCAACAATGAATTCATTGTTGATTTTATACTTGTTTCTATGAGATGAAATATTGATTATCTTTATTTCAAGACTATTTAATTCCTTATGAATACTCTCTATCTCTCGAGGAGTAAAATAGTCATATAAGTTCATTATAAAGAACACTTTAAAACCTAATACATAAGATAGCTCTCTAATTTTAAAGACTAACTGATCAACTGGATTATCAGTAGTATCAGCTATTCTAAGATTAATAGCTTTTAAAAAGTTGACTAACGTTAATCCATCATCAAAAATCAAAGGCAAATAGTAATCGTAACTAATACTATTAATGAATTCATTAATTTTGCTCATTAACACTTGATAACTTTCTCTCATCTCTGGAGGTTGTTTAGTACCAATTGATTTTTGTACTACTAAATTAATCTTCTTCTCATCAATTTGAACATTTAGAGGATTTTCTATAAGATAACAATCTTTATCTATAGATCCTTTCTTATCATTTGTATCTTCATACAAAAGATAATCGTCTCCGTTTTCTATTTGATTTTTCAATCCGATATAGAAGGTCCTATAAAAACTAACATTCTCTATAACTAAAGAATAAAACTTATTTGAATCAAGGTTCAATTCCTGATCAAAATCTTTACTTCTTATAACAATCATAATTCAATAACCTTTTCATCTGTGCATATAACGTCAGTTTTAAATTCTCCAACTAAGAAACTCATACTTTGAAATTGTTTTTCCGTAACAGTAAGCATAGTAACAAATCCTTTAGGTGGAAGATGATTTTTCATTACTTTTTCCATAGCTTTAACGTTAGATTCATTTATTGACAGCTTTATATACACTGATTCTTGAAACATAATAAATCCAGATTGCTTTAAGAACTTTACAAACTGCCTATAGTTCTTTCTATCAATAGCTGTTAAAACAGGAAGATCAAACATTAATATTGATCTCATATATCTATATAGTCCCATCTTTAAATGTAATTTGTAAAATCAAATTAGGATCTTCTGTTTTCAATGCTGTAAGAATACTTAAAACATAATCTCTAACTGCATTATTTAATAGCATGTTTTTATCATCGATTCTAACTTCACTAGTCAGCATATTCATAAATTGTCTTTTAAAATTGTCTGGAGTTAATTCATTTCTAACCAACATAATGTCCACAAATGGCCTTAAAGGTTCGACAAAATCACAAGCCAAATTATAATGATTGGTAGTTCCAATATGATGAATTCCAAAGGCATTTAGATATCCAAAAGAAGCAATTTCTTTGCTGACTAGGCTTAGAAGTAATGAATACCCATAATTCAAATAAATATTTCTAACATCAGACTCCTTCCTTCTTTCGAAATCTAATCCGAATAACGAAAAGAAATAACTTTTTGCTGCTAGGCCTTCCCTATTTGTAGAATCGCCTCTATGAATATCATATTCATAGTCTTTAAGTAAATTAAAAGCTTTCTCATCTCCTTTAAGCTTTAAAATTTGTGCTTGATTATGAATCTTATATTTAATAATCTTGCTCCAAACTTCATCACAAACAATTGGATTCCAATTTAACTGGATTTTTATCTTGTTAGGAGTATCATAACAACCAGCATACGGCTCTACTTCTCCTTGGGGCATGTGAGCATCATTGCAAAAGACAACTCTGACCTTATGGTCCATCAATTTAGACATCAAAGCAGCTGTAATGCAAACTTGCTGATTCTCAATTATTAAAACTGATATCTCGTCCAAAAGAATCCTATATTCTTCTTCAGCTCTATAGACAAGATACTCCATAGAGGTTTCAAGCTTACAACGCTTGTTAATTTTTACTATTCGATATCCCACCGTTAACAGCCTTAATCATTTGGAACGACAAATATAATATTTTCTTTCAAACCACAACTTGATTCTTTTAAAATTATTGTTCCTTCCATGAGAGCCTTATTACTAATCAACGCACCTAAAGAAGAAGGTAGACCTGATAGATTTGAAAGTTTACAACCTTGCACGCTTTTACATGAAAGCAATTTGATTATTGTAGCTATTATCTTCGCTTGTTCAAGAGTATTTAAAGAACAAAATTCGTCATACTTGCTTTCCAATTTAATAAAAGAACAACTGGTTTTAGGTAATCCTTCAAAAATAGGTTTATTAATGACATTATTGATTAGATAACTGAAAAATCTATTATTTTTATCATGCTCAACTTTATTAGATCCATCAACTAAGGTAGAAGTAGGATCATTTTTCATTTGTTCTGTAAATTTTGATAAATCCTTAGGTTTAGTTGAAGAAACATTAGTGCCGAGCAGATTACTTATTTTCCTATAATAATTTTTCCATTCTAGGGGCAAAATTAATTCTGATAAATTTATATAAATTATATTATTTCCTGTTCTCCCTGAAGTTCCTAATTTAACAAGTGATAAATTTGAATCATTTTTAAAATAAGGAATCTTAATGATAGTTCTCATTAACAATTTGTCAGATATAACAACAGGATTCTTTAATTTGTTTTTGCAACTTAAATAGTTAATAATATCCTCTTCTTTCTTCTTAAAAGACTTCAAATAAATAGTAGGAATTGATTCTAATGAATAAATATGTTTTCCTTTCTTCCCCTCAGATTGAACAAGCATAAAATATGGAGTAATCATATCTGAATATCCGCCATATTTATTAACATCCATAACTTTATTACTATCTGATCTTAAATACTGTTTTAAAGGAAATAATTTATCTGAGTTATCTTCATTATCTTTCGCTTTTGTTTTTAGTGTGATTTTTTTAAAGAATCCTTGCTTACCACTTAATGTATATTGCATCTGAGTGACCAAAGGATCATTCAATTCCATATAATATTCAATTTTATCAAAAGTACTATCTGTTCCTTCATCTTTTACTTTGATTGTTCTTTCTTTTCCATTAGAATCAGTTTCTTTTTCGTTATGGAAACGAGCTTCCCAATATATATTTCCAGTCTTATCATCAGCTTGAGTTTTTGTGAACAATTTACTTGCTAAGACACTTAAATCTTTTTTGCCATTATTATCATAGTCAATACGATTATTTATATAGAAATTCTTAAACTTTTCATAATAAACATTTCCAACAACTATATTCAAATACGCATCATTGGCATGATGGAAATCATTGATATCACGAACTTTGACGAAAGCATCATAAGAAGGCCTTAATTCACCACAAAGTTTTCTAAAATCAGAAACGAAATTAGCTTTGGAATAAACAATCTCCGAACCTTTTTCAGTCATCTTGAGAATATCACATACAGCTTTTACTGATTGATTGGTCAGTGTCAATTGACGGTTGATAAATCCATTTAATTCATCCGAAGTCAATTTTTTTAACTCAGGTCTAAGCAATCTATTAGCCTTGTCCTTAGGCATAAAATAAGATCTTTTGTTTTTATCTTGTATCTTAGCTAATTTTTGAATCCAGTTTCTACCATGCTCAGAAATAATTGTTGAAGGAATTGGATATTCGTCTTGTTTTTTATTATTTAGTTCTCTTTCAACCAAAACCATATTATTAAAACTATCATCCTTTATTTTTGCTTGCGGGATAATATGGTCGATATCATAATTTTTATCCAATTCATTAAGATCAATTTTTTCATCGGAATATACTGATCTTCCTAATTGCATGAAGTACAAATATACTTTTTTTCTTCTTAACTGATCATCAGTTTGCTTTTCTAAGTCATCACGCAATTTTTGTAAGTCATCACGCGATTCTTGATCTACTAAATCTTTAGCAGCATCATAGGCTTCTTGCAATTGCTTCTTTCTAGATTTAACCATTTTTCCAGCTTCGCCAGGTGCCCTAGTTGCTTCTACAAAGATTCTATCAAAATGATCAATATTTAAAGTATTCTTTAATTCATCGATAACTTTAAATGTTTGTCTGACACTTCTCTTCATAGCTGGAGAAGCATATGATTCTTCAATTAAATCATCTCTACTAAGCTTCTTCTCATCATTCAATTCAGCAACTTTCTCTTTAAATCCCGAAAATTGTGATTCTTTTGTCTCATATATTTCCATGAAATTTAATGGTGTATCTCTCATGACATCAATAATAGTCACAGGATAAGCTTCACCAGTATTTTCATTGACACAATCAATCGTAATACCATCTAACAATTTTCTAGACAATGGAGCCCAGCCCGAATATTTTTGCTTAAAAAGGTAATTCACCTGATTATCAGATAATCCAAGCTTTTTTAGTCTTTCCTTTAGTAAATCTTTATCTTCGACAATTGTAATAAGTTCTATTACCTTTTCTGCTAGCTCAAATTTATTAGAGTCCTTATAAAACTCAGGCCCAAAAGCATTTGGATCACTCATATCAATAAACGAAGATAATGATGAATTAAACATTGTTAAATCAACTTCATCTTCTCCAATAGATTTGCCAGAGCCTTTGGTAGTTATAGAAGGTTCATCTTTATACTTATGTTTCAACGCATTTAAAATATCTTTTCCTTTTATCTTTTTCTTCTTTAAATAAACATTTTGAATTATATAATCCTTGTCTTCTTTAGATATCAAAGATCCATTTACCTTAAGATTATTCAAATCGTTTAATACTTTGTATGCTTGGAATATCAAAGATTCTTTAGGAAGAGTATTCTCACCAAAGATATAAGTGCAATAGTTAGTTAAATTACTTATAAATTTATCTGCTGTGCCTTCTAAATCTACAATTTGGCTAAAATTCCAAGGATTAATAATTCCTTGATTATTCTCTCCTCTAAATTGAACCCAGTGATTATCTCTTTTATCATCTCTAACATAATCATTTGGCTGAGATAAAGGTCCAATATAATAAGGAATCTTAAACTTTAACAATGATACAATCTTATATTCTTCAGTTTTACCATCAGGGAATGAAGGTGCTTTATCTTTTAAGAAAGGATAATATTTGCTTTGGTTCTCAATAATAGTCCTCATTTCGTTTAAATTCAATTGATAAGGAAAGACACCATTATTGCGTGAATTTTGTCTAGGTAAGAATGTATTCGATTCTATTGCTTGATTAATACAATCAACATCCAATCTATCTTGATCACTTAATTCATTTGCTTTACTCTTCAAATTATCGAAATTAAGATCATCTTTTATTTTCTTTATTAAAACACTAATATTTTTTTCACTAGTTATATGAGCTCCTGTATACTTTGCTTTACTATTTGTCTTAGTGTATCCAATATAAGAAACATAAGAAGCCTTCTTTTTTTTATCTTTAGATTCTTCTTTGTTAGATTCTTCTTTGCCCTCTTCATCATCGGAATCATCCCCATCTAGAATTCTAGAATCTCTGAACATAAAGTAATATTGTTCTTTAGTAGCATATTTCTTATAAAGTCTCTTCAATGCTGCTAATTGTTCTTTATGTTCATCATAAACATTAACCATAGCATCACATAATAAGCTTTTACCATGTAATAAATAAGCTAACGTTCTAAAATCATAAATCTTCTTTGCTTCTAAAATAATTTCGATGTAACTTTCTGGAAGACCATATCCGTTAATATCATCTTCCAATGTTTCGCTAGACAAATCTATTTTTTTATCTCCGTATTCATCATCGCCATTATGTGCAACTAGTATTTCTTTCGGCAAGAAATCTTTTAATTTAACACCACTTCCACCATTAATAAGCTTTAAAATCTTTTTCCTTATATCTTTTGAATTAAATTTGCCAAATAACTTTCCTTCCTCATCTTCCAAATAAGGTACTTTGTTGATTTTTTGAAAAATCTCATTTGCTAATTTACTTGCTTTCTTTTCATCAATATTAAAACAACATTCAGATGAGTCAATTTGATTATCTTCATTTTCGTCGTCTTCACCATTATTTAAACTTATTAATATCGCATCAATATTATCAAAGCACTGTTTCAAATAAGTAGGATCAACTACAGAACCTTGTACATCACCTTCCATCAAGAAGTTTCCACGATATTTTATCATGTGTGCCAACACTAAATAAACTTCTCTAATATCAAATTGTTTTTTAGGATCATAATAATGGCCATTAATAGTCAATCCATTAACCATGGCTTTTCTCAAATGGTAAATTGTAGGGAAATCCTTATAGTATTCTTTATCAGTTAAATCCTTATCATTAAATAAGAAATTATGCTCCATTTGCAATTCTTTATCTTTGTCTTCATTCCAAAGATTAGATTGATCCAATCTTCTGAAGAAGTTCGGATCAATCTTATCCATTTCAGGTTGAAATAACTCTCTAAGAAGGATAATACGTCTTCTTCTACGTGCCAATCTTCTTCTAGCTGTTCTATTTAGTCTTCTATTTTCAGCTGTATTTGCTGGTCCAAAAAGTCTAGAACCCCATAGATGACATCCCTCTCTTTTTATTAATTTTCCGTCTGGGTCATAAGTCTTTTTATGACTTCTAATAATATTATATTTATCATCCGTAACACACCATCCACAGGAATCAGTTCCCATATCCAATCCCAAATAATATTTTTTAGAGTTATTAGAGTTTTCCATAATAAACCCCTTTCTATAATAAAACACCTATATAAATAAACTCTTTGTGTAGTAAAAGAGTAAGGTATTTCAAAAAGAAATAGCTATTGTCCGCTTTTTTGAACATTAAAATCGATACTATTGACAATTTTAAAACCAAAGTATAAATTATTGGTGTTTTAGCAATACGAGTTCAAATAAACGTTAGTCAAAACAAAAGGGGCTGTGAGCCCCGTTTTTTTATAGAAATTAATATTTATTGCTTTAGTTGTATCGTTCAACTACTATTATGTACCTTTTACTCTAATTCCATTAGTATTACCACCATAGTTATTTGCACTTATAAAAATCATATTTTTCTTACAATACTTGCTATTTTTTTTATCAAGTCTAAAGTAATTATTAGATAAAGACAAAATCACTTCTAATATCATAATTATCCTAAACATCACCATAGCTGAAATCAATCTTACTATCGAATTCATTAAATGATTTGACATTGCTGCCAGCATTACTAGGAGTAGTATTTCTTTGCAGAACCTCTACTGTGAACTTCAAGGAAACATCCTTCTCTTGGAAGTTATCTCCGACAAATACAGGAAGTTCAACCGTCAATGTAGCTGTAGGTAGCTCTGCTTCCGAATCTACCAAAGTCAATAGATTTGTAACTACTTGAATCTTTATGCTCAACGCATCTAACAAGTCTCCTTCTCCAGTCTCTAATCATCCCTTATCATCTAAGTAGTCAATTCCTTTCTTTCAAAGACAAGACACAAACCGTCTGATGAAGATGCTATGCTAATTCTTTATGTCAGGAGAGTGGATTGTAAAATTTTAATTTGATTATGTAATAGCTAAATATCCTTTGCTATCAGTTATGCTTGTTTCATCAATAATAAAATATATAGTTATATTTATTCTTTCATTATAAAGTGATATTTTATAAATACATTAAACCCTTAATATTAAACAGCTTAGATAGATACATCAACAAATATAAAGAGGATATATAAAATGAACATCTTATGTTGTATTAACAAGAAGTATTTCAAGAATCTATGTCTTGTTATATTTTCTTTGGTAAAGAAAAATAAAGATTCTTATATAAATCTTTATATAGGTTCAGGTAACTTCACCAATATAAAAGACAAATATGAATGTGTCACTAAAGAACAAGTAGAATTTCTAAATAAAGAATTAAAGAAATACAATTCTTTAAATGAAGTTTATCTAGTAAATATAGATGACTATCCATCTATTCATAACGAGATAGAGAAATCTTTTGCATCAAAAACTAAATTCTCACCATATGCATTGATAAGATTGTATGTGAATAAACTAAATCTTTTAAAAGATCTAGATAGAATTCTCTATTTAGATACAGACATGGCTGTAAATGGAAATATAACTTCTCTTTATGAGACTCCATTTGATGGAAAACTTATGGCTGCAAGTAAAGATATTCTAGATAAAAATAAACCTGATGATAGAAATCCAAACATCAATTCAGGAATGCTGCTTTTAAACATGAAAGAATTGTCTAAGACCGATCTTTTAGAAAAGACTATAGCTTTGATGAATTCAAAGCTATATCTGACTCCAGATCAAACAGCTTTGAATAAAATTTTTAAGAATAAGATTAAGTATGTCAGTTACAAATACAATTGGCAGAATAGAAAAGGACCTCTTCCTAAAGATGTCATCATCAGGCACTACAACGGAATATTTGTATGGTTTCCTTATCCACACTTCTTCCATGGCTTACCTACCGATGACAACTTAAAAAGATTCTATAGACAAAGGAAAGAACATGATTTCGATGATACTATAGAATTAGTAAAAGAATATAAGAAAAACAATCCTAACTTGTTCTAATGTTTATTTTTGTTCTTCTTTCTAATTCTAAAGAATTCAAACACAATAACCAGAACAATAAATATGCATCCTATAGTTGATGAAACTACGATGATGATTCTATTTACTCTTTCTTTGTCAGCATCATAATCATCAGGCTTATCATCATTGCCGTTGTTTTTGCGATAATCATCATTTGAAGAATCATTAGATTGATTCTTCTCTTTCACTTCTATGGTGATGATATAGCTAGATTCATTACCATCTGAATCTTTAACTGTATATTCAACATTATATGTTCCGACTTTATCTTTATCAAACGATGTATTCATAGATACATTGTTTGAATTTGATTCTATTTGATAGTCTTCACTATCAAATATAGATATAAGCTATAAAGCTAACTAATAATTCAGCTTTTTATTTAATTAAATAAATATACGACTTTATTACATATAAAAATGGGGCTGTTGCAAAATCCTGATCCAAAATCAGGTGAGCAGCAGCTCCTTTTCTTTTTCCGTTTCACCGGTCATTTTCTCATTCTCCGAAGATGGCTTTTCTTCTTTCTTTTTCTGTCTTCCGAAAGCTTCCTGCTGTTTTTTGCTTATCTTTTCGCCTTTCTTGGAAAGCCTCTTGGCACTTGGCTTTCTGAATTCCTCGGCCTGCAGATTCTCCGGAGCCTTCCAGAATTCATTCAGCCTGCCGGTCTCGAAATATCGGAAAAGCTTTGCGACGTTAAGGCCGAGGAATTTCAGTGCAATCTCCATTGTCACCTTGTCAAGGCCTCTTCGGTTGAGTCTGTCACGTCCGTAGTCCTGCTTGACGATGCCAAAGACGCCTTCTACCTGAATGCTCCTGTTGACACGCATTTCGATTCCCTTCGGAGACAGAAGATTCTCCCTCGCATTCTTTTTATATTCTTCCTGTTCCTTCACCACTTCGAAAATCTTGAAATCCTCGTCCTGCCTTTTCATGTATTTCTTGCAGAAGGGCATATAAGGACAGCTGTTGCAGCCTTCCACCCTGAAGAAGACCGCCTTGGCATTTCTCGGATGCCGGTTTTCGACGGCCGTCTCCGTCCCCACATTGCCGCCAAGGCATGTCAGCGTTCCGTCGCCGTTGAGGCGGAAGCAGTCCGGATAGCTGCCTGTCATGTTTCCCTCCCATGACTGATACTTGACGTAGTTCTCTATCCCGTTCTCCTTCAGATACGCATAGTTCCGGAGGATTCCGTATCCTGCATCGGCACATACTCTTTTTGGAAAAACACCGTAGTTTTTATAAAAATTCTCCAGAACAGGCACGAATTCACTGTAATCCGTCCTCGCCTGCGAGACATGGTATGAGAAGACGAACCCCTTTATGACGAGTGCCTGGACGTTGTAGGCTGCATGCATGTTCGAACCAAGGCCTGAATAATAGTCCGCCTTCAGGCACATTGCGCAACGCGCCGTACTTTATGAACAACGGCGACGAGCTCGTCGGCTATGAGGATGACGAGAGCCTGGAGCTTCTGACGCAGTATCTCAACGAGAGCGGCGCGAGCGTCGCCATGATGGAGCAGAACGACCAGAGCCAGAACCTTGTCTGGCCCGGCGTTGAAGAACTGCTCGACAACACGGGCTATCGCGGTGTGCGCGTTTTCAACGAGTGGGCCTACATCCAGAACCGCTATCAGTACTGCGGCTACGAAGGCCCCGAGGAGATCACGAACACGTTCTTTAGAGCCATCGCCGAGCGTAATTGCAAGATCATCTTCCTCAAGATGATCTTAGAGCCGGATACCGATGTCAGCTGGGACGCTGACGAGAAGAAGTGGGTCTACATCACCGACCCTGCCGACTATGAGCAGATGCTCACGGACCTCGACGCGCGCTTGGAGCCTCTCGGCTACACGCACGCGACCGTGCCCGCGATGGAGCTGAAAGCGCCGTCCATGGCGCTCAAGGTGCTGCAGGGCATCGGCACGGCGGCGCTCATCGTGATCCTGCTTGATCTATTCTTCTTTATCGGCAAGCGCTGGCGCACGATCCTGTTTGCCGTCGGCGCGCTCGGCCTTGCCGGCCTCGCGGTGCTGAAGCCCTCGATGTTCCGCCTGATCCTTTCGATGTCCGGCGGTATCGTGATGCCGTCGATTGCCGCTGTCGGTCTGTGCCGCGTACTGCTCGAAAAGAGACGCAGCGAGCCGCAGATCAAGTTCGGCAAGCTGCTTGGCTTTACGCTTGGCACAGCCATCGCGACCATTCTGACGGCATTCTGCGGGTCGCTGCTCGCATCGTCTGCGCTCTCGCAGCTCTCGTATCTTCTCGAAATCGACCTGTACCGCGGCGTCAAGCTCATGCAGCTTATCCCCATCGCGCTCTTCATGCTCGCCTATCTTCTGGTCTACGCCTATGAGGAGACCGGCGCGCGCGAGGCCGTCCTCGCCCACGCGGGACAGCGCGGGGAGAAGAACCGCGTCAAGCGATTCAACGCCTATTTCGGCGAGCTGATGCAGACGCCGATGAAACTCGGCTGGTTCCTTGCGATCGTCGTCATCGCGGTGGCGGCGGTGTTCATGCTGCTGGTGTTCGCCTACTATATGTACCGCACCGGCAACTCGACCACGACGTCGGCAAGGGAGCTTGCGTTCCGCAACTTCCTGGAAAATACGCTCATTGCCCGCCCGCGCACGAAGGAAATGACCGCAGCGATTGCTGCCGTGGCGTCAGTTGAGTTATTGTTGTATACATATACATCTGCATCCGGGCATACACGATGAAAATCATCAATGACTTTTCCGATGGTCATT
>ENA-OPTA01001472-OPTA01001472.1-human-gut-metagenome-genome-assembly--contig:-NODE-1472-length-14044-cov-11.905569_pt1 | contig 14044 bp, 20 predicted proteins | sample MGYA00241813_ERZ501917 | MGnify/ENA primary metagenome ERZ501917 (study PRJEB25962, sample SAMEA2042408) | human gut metagenome | biome: human gut; feature: human-associated habitat; material: faeces...
ACGTAGAGAATATCCGCGTACAGCGTGTACTGGCCGGGGTTGTTCCGGTTCTCATACAGGTTAGCCTGCAGGTTCACGTTCTTCACACGGATATAATCCAGCTGACCGATGTTCTCAGCGTTGCAGGCAACCTTGCGGCCAGTGGTGGTGATCCAGAAAACCTGTGGAGGCCACTTGGAGTCCATGTTGACCGTCACCGGGACGTAGAAGGTCGGTACGAACGGCTCATCGTAGATGTAGTTGGGGTTCGGCTTGGTCTGCTTGACGTTCAGCCCCATTTCGATGAGCTGCTGAGCCTGCTCCTCCGTAGGGATGACCACATTCACACGCCGCCGGGACGAGCCGTAACGGTCGCGGTTCGGGTCGCCGGAGAAATTGGTGTCGAAAATAAACCGGGTATTGTCAATATTTACCTTTGCTTTCATAATAGAAACTCCTTTACTCTTTTTCTTTAGTGCATCGCCGCACTCATTTTTGCCAGCAACCCCGCGATACCATCCTTGGTCTGCGCAGCCACCTGATCCAGCTCTTTCAACACCTTGGCATAAGCACCAGCATCCTCATTGGTTTCATCCGGCTTACACCACTTCTTAAAGACCTTGTGGAATCGGCTATCATTGCCTGCCATTTTCTTCACAATAGCCATAGCGAGGCCCTTTTCCTTATCGAAAATATCATCAGGCCCACACTTCACCACAGTCTTAGTGCCATCCGACCACAGAACAACCGTTGCCGGGTCGTTGAAGATGACCTTACGGATGCATACACTGCACATGCCGAACTTCACAATATCATTCTTCTTGGCACGCTCCGTGGACTGGCGAGAGTAGTCAATCGCCATCCCTTTGTGTATAGCCCTTGCGAGTTCATGATTGGATATAAGCATCACTGGGGGCAACTCAGGGCACGCGTTCCAATTCCAAGCATCTTTTTCCATTTATCTCACCTCATAATTTCTTGCAGCTTCGTCCTGAATATCACCCCAGGGTAAATCAGGCTTCTGCCAAGGTGGCATTCCACCATCATCCGATACGAACCATTCCAGGTCGCCGTACTGAGCAATAGTGTCCGCCGCCTCATCAACCATCTTGTCGAAATAAGAGCGGTCAATGCTATCCTCCAGATGGAGATTATAGACCATCTCACTTTCCAACCAGCGGTAGTCTTTGGCTCCAGTGACCGAATTGTATTTCGTCTCACCATCGTCTCGGACACCCGCTTCACGCATCAGCAGCGCTCCTCCGCATCCGGGTTTGATAGGACAGAACTGACCAACACGCCCCACGAAAATATAATTGTGCTCGTCTTCGGGCAGAGCCTCGTTTTTATCGAGGTAGATTGCGCCCTTAGATACCGACTTGGTTTCGCAAAGGTCGTCGAACACAATATCTTCGTGGGAGAAAAGCATTTTAAACACATATGGCACCTGAAACTGAGCACCAGTCGCAGTCCAATGACCGCCCTTCTTCTCGTTCTTTTCAGGAATATAGCCGTACTGTGCCTTTGCTGTATCTGCATCGAGATACTTTGCAATATAAACGGCGTTGTTCACAAGGCACATTTTTTCGTATGTAGCCTCATGCTCAAACGTGTACCCGTATTTTTTCGCAAAATCCATGCAGAAGTCGATGATTTCAGGCGTTGCATCCGGAATCTTGATAGAGTCCGTCTTGATGTGCGCCACCGTGAAACCACGCTGCTGCACCTCGTCCTGCAGAGTGCGCATAAATAAAGCCCCTCGAAGCGCCACAATGTTATTGGCATTCTTGGGGTTGCGGAACGGATTATCGAAGGTTGCACTGGTCAGACCGTAAACCGAGTTGATAGCGATTTTCAGAGCCTGCGCCAACGCTTTCGCCTGTGCGGGGTCATCCAAATATTTGGACAACTTACCGCCAAAGAGCTTCTTGGCCTTGTCGTACTCACCATGTTTTACATAGATACGTACATCCATCAGGTCATTGAAGTTCTTGGTGTAGTCGCCAAAGTAGTTTAGAGCGACGGCCGAGTGTGGGTGCAGAGAGGCAACGTCCAGCAGGGCGATGTTGTAGTACATACCGGGTTCGGCATAGACATAACCGCCAAGGCCCAAATCAGTACCACGGAACATATTGTGCATCCGACCATCTTCGCCTCTGACCCACTCATAACCCGGGAAGGCGTTGATGATATTCTTGTCGGTCAGAATATCAGGCTCGACTTCTACCACCGAATCGGACTTACCCGTAGCCAAATCCGTATAGACCAGCTGAGGATGCTTTTCCTTGCCGAAAATAATGCGCGTGGTCAGGCTGTTGGTAGTGTCGTTGACGGTCATCCCAGCAACATCGGCCAGAATTTCACGTGCAATAAAGTCAGCCTTACGATCTTTGGAGTTGAACACTGCTTCAGTGGCGATAACGTCATTGTCGCAATACTCCGCGACCTGTTCCCATTTCTCTTCGGGCACTGGCTGGTTCCAAGGTAAGCCAAGCTCCTGATGATGGATACCCAGCTCAATCTCGAACTTTTTCAGGCTCTGTTTCTTCGACGAAAAGTCGAAAATATCCGTGTAGGACAGGTTATAGGCCTCGCCAAAGAAGCCCATATGGTCATTGATAATACGGTTCGACAGTGCGTACAGCTGCTCCGTATTCCAGCCGAGCATGCAAGCCCAAAGCATGTGGTTATCGTATTTGCGGTTATTAAAGCCAATCAGACGATATTGTGTCAACTTCTCAATATCCGTAGGGCTAGGATTAATCAACCGATTCACCGGCTTGTCCTCACCGGCAAATTTCCAGTTGACCAAAAAGAGATTCGGAAACACCTCACAGTCGAAAAATACGATGGGTGCTTTCTCACCGTCATCAACCTGCGATTCAGCATCCTCTCTTGACTTGAAGTGCATCTTTGCCGTAATCTTCAAGCAGGCATCGGCCTGATTCGTGCTGTTTACGGCAAAGGCTAGAATCGCATTGCGCATGTCGTCCACATTATAGGGAATCCCACTCTCGTAGGCTTCATCCATAATATGAGCGATAAAGTCAATGCTGGGTTTAGTATAGGGACTGATTTCTTTTGCGAGGGCTTTCTTAATGAGTACCCGCAGGTGCTTCTCATTTTGAATCTGCTTCACATCGACCATTGCTTTTTCTCCCTTCAATGGTAAGCCGCTGCTGATTTTGGCAACCGGAATATCATTGCACTTGGTCAGCATTCTTCTCAACGAAGAATTTCCGGTGAACACCTTGACCTCAATATGCTCATCGTATACACGGCTCAGTTTGCTTGCGTCCCCTGTGTAAATGTAGTGCAAGTGGATTCCTGCACCAGATTTACTCAGTTCTGCGTAGGTAGCAGGCCACTTGGACGCTGCCTCCAGATTTCGCTCAAAGCATTTCTTGCCATCGTCGCCCGGAATGTCAAAGTCAATGACGATGTGGGTTTCAGGGACTTTGACGTAGTGGAGCTTAGAAGTAAGAATATCTTTGAGCAGCGTTTTGACATTCTCCCACTTTTGCGTAGGAGTGCCATTTTCGTTCGCATACTGCGCAGGACAGTCCTTGCAAATATCATCAAAGAGAGAATGCTGTGGTTTCAGATCAATCCATGACTTGGATGGTTCCTCCTTTGAAGCTGCTTCTGCAGGTGCGGGGTCGGCAAATTCTTTGAACTTGTCTGCCTTGAATCCACTGTAGTAGCTTCGCACTCGTTCGCCATTCACATCTTCTGCGCGTTCCTTGTAATCCGCAAAGTAGTTCATCAGCTCTTCACGGAATGCACGCATCGAATACGGATAGACAACCTTTGCTCGCTGGTTATACTCGTCATACATCGCCCATGCTCTCTTCAGGGAAATACCGTCTTCTTTCTTGAAAATGTAATACCGGTCGAGCATGAAGTTATAGAAGTCATTGGAAGCGCCAAGCATTCTTGTCGGAATATAATCGTCATAGCGATGTTTATTCTCCTCATAGACCTCCTTGCAGTGCCATGCAATACCGCCAAGCTCGAAATCGGTCTTGGCATAGAGTTCAGAATATCTTTTCTGAGGGACTTTCTCACCTGTGGGCACCACATCGATCAATCGGCGAATCAAACCGGACTTCGCATCGGTGATTTTGACAGGCTTGTTTGTAGCGAGAATCAGGAAGCTCTTGAATTGATTGGCATAAGCACTGCGGAACTTCTCATTGACCATCATGGTCTCATGAGACACCAATGAATTCAGACGAGTATTGTCCTCGATTTTGGACAGGTTACCTTCATGCTGAATTGCGATCAGAGGGTTCGCCTTGAAAGCTTCCAGTGAGAATGCATTGGATGCCGAGCCCAGTGCCTGAGAATCGAATGCTGCATAATATCCAGTAAAGAGCTTCTGGATGATGTTCAGCACTGTGGATTTACCACTACCGGGCGGACCATAGAGAACCATGAACTTCTGAATTGTCTTGGAATCGCCATTGACAATAGAACCGATACACCACTCGATTTTCTCTCGCTCCTCTGGAGAATAGAGTGTCTGCATCAGCTCATCATAGGCGTCAATGTTCCCCGGTTCCAGCACATAAGGGAGTCTCTTGGACGCATAGCTTTCCTTTTTGACCGGAGTGTTCGCAAATATCAGCTGTTCATCCAGTGTGTGGTAGTTATCCCGCATCTGACGCTGACAATACTTGTGCCAGTTGTCAATCATGCCCGATTCAGCGTCCCACATATGGAGCACCCGGTAATTATCCAGATGCTCCTTGTGTTCGTTCGTGTAAATATCCAACTCATGGTCAATCAGTTGAAGTGCATCCTGTTCGTCAATGCTCCACAATCCTCGCTCTTCCAGCCAGATAGCGTAGAAATCAGAACCCCGAATCATCAAGTCCTTGGACTTTTTGATGATGAATTTGGGATAGATTTCGATTACACCGCGTTTTCCCGTGCGCGTTGCAATCATCAGGAAATCAATCATTGGTAACTGACTTCCTCCTTTCTACGAGGTCTGTATCAGACATCTTTTTTCGTGACACTCGCCTTGCCATCGCAGCAAATGTCCTTTTCAAACTGCATCTCTGCGAGTTCTGCTTCGGCAGCATCGGCGCGTTCCTTTTCAGCCTTGCGCTTCTTCTCGCTTTCATCCAGCATCTTGCAGGCAGTCCAGAACAGGCCAATGGTGCCTACCAGCAGCAGGTTCTTGCCGAAAAGCTTGCCCCTCTGGCGGCGAATCACCTTCTGGGCGGCATCCAGTGCCAGCTGAGTCTGTGCGAGTTCGTAATAAATGTTATTCATAGTCACTTTTCCTCCAATAATTAAGGTCTGCCAAAATCAGCCGACCAATGTGTTCGGTATTCCTACATGCTGTAATTCGCATCAAAACGACGGAATCATGGAGAACTTGCTCTATTACACCTTCCATCGGGATGCATATTTTCGATACGTACACCATCACATGTTGCTTTCGTTGAGATACGCCATCAGCTGATACCAAATATCTAACTGTCGCATATCCACGTTCGGGCTTATTAAAGTAAAGAGCCCACCAGCTCCATTCGGCTGATAGGCTCTCTGATTGAAACGGTCGATGATAAATTGAGCGCGACCCTCGTTGAACCGAGCATCATCCATAGCTGCCAGCCCAAGACTAACAACCATGTTCCAGAACCATTGCCCCACTCGGTTTCCTGCTTCAGAATCTGCCATGATATGCTCTTCGATGCGGATGGAAAGCCCCACCATCATCTCCAACATACTACATGGCATTCCGCTCGTTGCACTGTTCAACGCTGCATATGGGATACTTTTTTCCTGAGCGAATCGGTAGCGCAAGTCTCGCCCATCTTCAGCACGACTCGCATCCATCTCACAAGATGGAATAAAGTCTTGCTGAAATAAAAACGCAAGCAGCTTGTGGAAAGAAAGGTTTCTGGGTTCCCATCTTCCGCAAACCGTTTCACGCAGCCAGTCAAAATACTGACTGGTCGTATCGTTGAATATCATTCATGCTCCTCTCCGGAGTTAGGATACAAGTCCGCATACTTATTGCGCACCTTCAGAACTTCGTAGTCCTTCCGGTAGTTGTGATTGCGGACATGGACAAGGTCAGGGGCTTCTGCTCCAAAATTATCCAGAGCCTTAGAGCCAATCACCTTTTCAATGTCCTCTACCCTACTCCCATCACTATCATACGCCAGGATGCCGTCTGCATAGTAGGTCAGGAAGCTGGTTTCGTAATCGTCCTCGTTACCGAACTCGTCGCTCGGAATGATTTCAATGGCCTCCATCGGCTCATGGGTCGGCTTCTCAGAATCTTCCTCCTGACGATACGGGCCGCTCACGAGATCGTACGCCCGCTGCTCAATGGTCGTATCCAGTTCCTGCTCACGCTGCTTAAAATGGTTCCGTGCGTCCTCGACCAGCACATCTGCCTGCTTCTTGTAAGTATCGCGCATTAGGAAGTGCATCGTGGCAACACCAGCAGCAAATCCGCCTACAAATATCAAGGCATCACGCATCAGTTTTTTCATTGGTTTCTTCTCCTTTAATCGTCATCATGGTGAAGGCCAGTCCTCCAAAAAAGAGCGAAACACTCATGAGGACCCCTCCAACCAGATGCCGCTTTCGTTTCGTGTCGGTCAAATAATCGAGGAATAAAAACACCGATTCCAAACCGTCCATAAATATCCTTTCATTCAGAAAGGACTGCCAGACCGGATACGAAGCACACTCCGGCCATGGCTGCAAATACATAGGAAAGAGTCTTTACGTATCTGGTCATAGCTTGTCCCTCCAAAATATCAGTTAGATTTTGTCGATGATGATGCCGTCGCAGTTGAAGTGCAGAATGACAGAACGCTCCTCGCCACGGAGGAAGCTCTTCAGTGTCTCATCGCTCGATTCAAAGCTCGTGAGGCCGAAATCCACATGGTTGTGCAGCGAAGTGTCGTTCGGATTGTATACCCAGCCAACGACCTGACCAGTAGGAGTGCGCAGAGATTGACCGCCGTGCGTGCCAATCATGGTGAGCACCTCATTCAGGAACAGATGCCCCTGAGAACGCAGTTTCTTGTTCGCTGCAGACTCCATGAGGAGCAGATAGTTCCGATTCAGGTCGGCATCCCGCTCCCACGTGTCCACAGTTTCATCGAAAATCAGAGTGCACGGATCATCTGCCTGCTCAGCGATATCCTTGTACTCTTTGATGACCTCCTCTACACCGTTCTCATCGACCTTCTTGGTTTCAACCTCCACGGCCTTAACGTTCTGTTCCAGTTCATGCTGTACCCGCTCGCCAAAGCGGTCGGCGACGCGGTTCTTATAGCCGTTGAAAGACTGCTCCAGCGCGATGTAGGCGGCCGTCAGCGTTGCATTCCGCTTCGTCATGATATGATGACTGCCGAACATACAACCGAGAGATGCTGCGCCCAGACCAATCGCGGGTGCATACACCTTTGCGAGCTTCATGCCGGTCTTAATGTAAGTCGTGGTGATGTCCTTCGTCAGGTCTTCCTTAGTGTAAGTCTCACCTTCGGGCAGCTGAATTTCCCCGGCATCCACCTTATCCTTAGTCTCGTGGATTTTCTTCACATTGGCCTTATGCTCAGCCAGAATATACTGCGCCTTCAGGGTTGCTTTGCAGGCCAGAACGGTTGCGGTCACACCACCGATAGCAGCACCAACCACCATGATGGTCGGACTTGCCTTCTTCAGCTTGAATGCAGTCTTAGACAACATCTGCGTTGCCTTGGTCATGATTTCTTTCTTTTTCATAAAAATATCAGTCCTTTCAATTAGTTCAGAGGAACAGGTTTCGGAAATACGATAGTGTAACCGCCCGGAACACCCTTGATAGATGCAGGCCCAAGGTCATACCAGCCATACTTGCAGTCCTGATAATCACGAGCATCACGGGTAATTCCCACAACATCGTAAAAATCAGCAATCGTGACCTGCCCGTATTCGTGGAGCGCATGGCCCATCTCGTTCAAAACATCATTCGCATCGGCATAGCTATCGAAGGTGATGTTCTGCCAGTCCAGCCGGTTCGGGCGATAGTTGTTCTGCGGAGGACGGCTCTGGTTTGCATTTGCGTAGTAGCTGCTATAGCTGTTACGCTGCTGAGAATATCCGTTCGTATTGGTGCGGGAACGGTCAACACCGAACAGTGCGATATTGACTGCAGAGCACACCATGTTCTTGATGCCGGGAAGAATGTAATCCGTCCACAGCTTTTCGCGAATCGTCTGCAGGTCTTCTGCGAGAAAGTTATGCGCCAGCTTCTGGATCTCGCTCTCCTGTTTGATGGTCACCTTACCGGTCGTAACCTTTTTCAACTGTTTCTTAGGCGTCTCGCCAGTGGAGTTGATGCTGCTGGAAGGCATTTCGATTTTAGCCATTGGCCATACCCTCCTCTGCGTATTGGAGGATGGTTTCGCCGATTTCCCTAGCCGTTTCAGGCTTCCAAGTGGTGCCGAACGTCTTGCCAGTCAGTTTGTCAGTGACAGCAGGGTCAACATGGAGTCGATACTCCTTCAGGATGGTCTTGTAGCCCTTCTCAATCAGCATCTTGATGTAGACCTTATCGCCTGCAACGCCAACAGCCACACCCGCAGTAAAGATGCCACCGATTACTGCAGCCTTTTTCCAGTTGAACTTTTTGTCGTTTTTCTTTTCCATGGTAATTCTCCTTTATAAAAATAAAAGGAGCCGCAGATTTCTCCACGGCTCCCTTACGGCTGTCCAACAGATTATTCTTCGTCGGTTTCCACCACTTCGGTCACTTCTGCTTCGATGGGCTCGTCCTTCGCCTTCTTGCTGTCAATCCAGTTCTTTGCCTTGTAGCACAGCGGAACGAGTACGTGCTTGCAGAGCAGCTCAGCGCCCTTGTAAGCTGCGGCACCAGCCAGCATGAATACTGCCGTCTTGCCAAAGCTACCAGATGCGCTCGACATCTCCGCATGGTTCTCGTCCACACTGGGCACCAGGTTATCGACCTCCGGCATTGCATCCGTCAGGTTCTCAGTCATAGCGTCCATGTTGTTCATCATTTCGTTTTCCATAGTGATTCTCCTTTAATTAAAATATAAATGTTGGAATATACCTCCATAACAGTCGGTGAAATTTTCGCGAATCAGTACCCCAGCCACTTCGGAGGCGTGCTGTAGTCCAGAACCATGCAAGGCATTCCGTCCTCGTCCAGCTTGGAACTGTAGAATGTTTCAATGGTCAGCGTGGAATCCGTATCCCACCCCAAAAGGTCGCCGTTCTTGGTGTGCTCCAGTCCCAGATAATCGAACAGGTCATTCTGGGTTACACGAAAATCGCTCAGGAGCTGCTTATTCAGGCCGTTCATCGCCCGATCCAGTGCATTTACGGTCGTCTTGAAATATCTTCCAGAGAAGCTTTCATAGCACTCGACCAGCTGGTCATAAGATGCGTCGCGGGCTGCCGGTACAATAACCGGCGTTTCTTCCGGCTGCTTTGCCATCTTATCAAGGGTGATGGTCTGGCGAAGCTCTTTCTCCTTCTCCTCGCCGATGGTTTCCACGACCTTCTCCTGATACTGTTTCAGGGCGCTTTCGCTCAGAGAATATGCGGCCGCCAGAGCTGCATTGCGCCGGTCGTTCTCATTCATGGCACCAATCATGCAGCCTGCAGATGCTACCATGGAAATTGCCGTAGGAATATAAGCCGGAGCAGCCGTCTTCACGATAGTTTTCACATCCAGCTTCTCCGTGCCAAGTTCCTGCTTCTTCTCATCGAGCAGGATCATCGCCTTGGGAGTTGCCTTGACGGCGAAAACTACGCTCGTGACCATGCCCGCAATGCTGCCGCAGACCAGGATTTTGGGAAGGTTCTTTGCAATACCCTTTCCCACTTTCTTGCCAAATGTTTTCAGGTTCATTTTTCATACCTCCGTAAAATATAAAAGAAAGAGCCGCAGATTTCTCCGCAGCCCTTTGCTTCTTAGTAGAGCTTATCCTCCGCACAATGGCGGTTTTTGTATGCTCCTCTCCTTCTTACCGGAGCAGGGTCATCCGTCAACCAGCTGTAGAGCCGAATCGGTTGCAGGAGCAAGTACCAGATCAGCGCATCAAGTGCATTAAGCATCGCTCGCCCCAGTACCTTTAAGGCACTCAGCATCTCAGAATCCACCTGCTTGAAGTATTCATGATCGAACATAATTTTTTACCTCCAATTCTTTTAGGATTTCTCCATAATAGCGTTGGAATTTTTCGCGATTATAGGTTCTTTTCTGACAACTGCTTGCGGACTTCTTCCTGAACCATATCCCGCAGGTCGTCCTCGGTCTTCTGGTCCTCGATCAGGTCATGCCCGAAGCCCATGATTGCGCTTGCCGCCAGCATTGCCATAGATGCAACTTTCCACCAGTTAATGTTCTTCATAAATGTCATGCTCCTTCTTAAAACGGTGTATCCTTGCTCGGATCATAGTTCAAATAGTCGTCGATGGGTTCCTGATAAGCCTCTACATAGTAGACTTCCAGTCCATCATCTGTTTTCTGTTTGAGATAGCTGAAGTCGATCCAGAAATATTCCCAATCGGTTGCAAGATAATCGGCACACCACCCCTTCAAATCACCTTCCGGAATATAATCCAGCCCAAGGTAATTGTAGAGGTCATTCATCGAGGCATATCCATTCAGGGCAAAGTCGCGGTTCAGGCTGTAAAATGCCTCCAGCAGGGCAGCCTCCGTAGCACGAAAATATCTTTTCGAGATAGGTTCGTAACAGAGCAGCTTATCTTCAACCATGTCTGAGGTAGGTTCTTTGAGTACCGATTGAGCATCCTTATAGATTTCTTTCTCATGCCCGGCACCAACATGTTCTGCAACTTCCCTACGGTACTCCTGATACGCCTTTCCAAGTGCCATGTAGCCAGCGGTCAGGCTCGCAATCTGCTTCTTGTTCAGCGCATTGGAACCGAGGATACATGCGATGGTGCCGCCGCCCAGAATCACTGCAGGAACGTAAGCTTTCCAGCAGGTCTGGACGATTTCCTTCTTTGTTGGAGGCTCTTCCACAATGCCCTGCTCATCTTCGTTGTACGTTCGCAGAGCTTCATCCACTGCGAGCAGATGCTTTGCTTTCGTCGTTGCCCGCCCGGTTTCGATTGCCGTAGCTACGACACCCACGGACGCCGCCACTGCCAGAATAGTCCCACCGTGCTTGCGTAGGAATCTCGCGCATGCTTTTGTCAATTTCATGATGTTCAATCTCCATTTTGAAAAAATAAAGAGCCTACGATTTCTCGTAAGCTCCACTTCGATTAGTTGCTTTCTTTCTTTTTCATCTTCTTAAAAAGCACGCTCTTATAACGATCGAATACCTTCCGGTTGCGCTTGCAATACTTTTTGTGAAACGTATCGTCCAGTTCATGTGCCGCCTGCATGTGGCCGTATTTTACCAAATCGCCCCATGCACACGCCATACTTACCGCGGCGAGTGTGCCAAGCACATAATAAGCTGCAATGCAACCTCCAATTGCTCCAATCAATTTCTTCATAGTTCGTACCTCCAAAAATACAATTCTGAGACTAATCATCTCATAAAACACCAAGATTTTTTCGCGTCAACAGATTCCTGCCTTCTTCAAAATATCCATGAGGTCGGCCTTCGGCATCTCAGCATCCAGTTCCAGATGAACCTTCACCTTCTGTTCCTTATCAGACCATTCGGCCCGAATATCATCCAGATTGACCGTGATACCGTACTTCTGTTTGGCAATTGCCTTGTTAATAGCCGAAGAAATGATTCGGCGCATAAAGCTTGACCGGATAAGCATTAAGTCCTCCATGATGTTCTTCTCCTTTTATGATTTATTCAACTCGCTTATAGTCGTGCAATTCCGGGCACTCGTCTTCTTCACAGTCCATCACGGTCCATTCATCGCACCAATCGATGGTTTCTGTATCCTGACAATCTGCAATCTGCATTGCGTCTGCAGGAGTCGCGGCCTCAACCCAGATAGTGCCAGTTCTAACTACTGTAACTGCATATTTCATTGTTCTTCTCCTTTTAAGATATCGAAGTAAACTTCTATAGCTTTCCGAAACACTTCTGATTTCGTTTGATCTGTTCATTCACTAAGATTTGTGAGCATTTCAGCTTCTTCGGCTGTAAGTCGTATTTTGAATGTCACATCCCGTGTAACCTCTTTGGGCGGTCTGCCTCTCATAGCTAAATCAAACTTCTATCAAACACTGTCTCCCAGCGTTCTTTTTTCAGTGGTTTCATTCGTAAGGCCCACATGATTTGACGGACTGTGACGGTGGGATAGCAGCCATTCACATCTTTTTTCTTTGCATGGTGGTCAAAATATTCCTTGAAACCAGCGTGCAGATAGATTTTGTCGTTCAGCCATGGGTCAATAGCGCTCCATGTGGTGGATTTCGTTTTCTCGTTAAAACGTTGTTGGATAACGCAAAGGCCTTTTTCGTGGTCCAAATATAATGTACTGATGCGATAGACCGGATGATTGCACCGGTACGTTTGACCATAGTAGTTCGTCCAATTTTCAGGTGGTAGATTATGGTATCTCATAAAAGAAAGAGAAGCTGCAGATTTCTCCGCAGCCTCTCCTGTCCCTCCTTTATACAGACTTTTTTCCGTAATCCTTGTAGATCGTCTTGCCGTCCCGATAGCGGTCGTCGAACACCTGCACACCGCCTGCCGAACAAATTGCCCAGAACCGGTCATGGTGAATCATCAGAAATGCCCCCAGAGCGGTCGATGCAATACCAGCTACGACTTTCGCCACTTCGGTTTTCCAAGCCTTCTCTGCCTTGTCTGCTTCGATTCTGAGTTCATTTGTCTTCATCTGAAGCTCATCCTCTCGTGCATTCTTGTCAGCCAGGTTTGTTTTCTCCTTAACGCGAATTTCGTAGAACTTTGCAGCGCACTCGTAGGCAGCCTTGTACTCATCGCTTCCCGGTGTCAGATCCTTAATTCGTTCAAGCTCGTGCTTAATTGCTTCGTCCATCAACTTTTCGTTCTGGACTGCATTCAGTTCTTCCATTTTGATTATCTCCTTTTAAGTCAATATTTGGAGTTTTCTCCATTAAACAGAATGTTTTTCTCGCGGCTTCAGTTTACTCACCTTGTTCACTTTGAGAATAACATACTGTTTATCGGCAAAGTCTACGGATTCCCCACCCAAGTTCAAGAATAGACTTGGGTTCTCGTTCTCGTCTGCCTGAGCAACGATAAGGGAGCCAATCGTTTCGGCCTCGTAGTCAATCTTCCACCGAACAGCAGAACCAACCACGAAGCCAATGGTCGCACAGATAAGCCCCAGACCAATGATGATGTACATTTTCAAATCTCCTTTGTAATAGAATAATGGATAAACCGGTCGTGTGCGTGATGAAAATAAAAGGAGCCGCAGATTTCTCCACGGCTCCCTTACGCCTTAAATGTCGTTTCTGATCAAGAACAGGTCGTTACGATTGCAAGCAGGTCTCACAATCCCTTTTGCCCGAATCAACGCGATTGCATTGGCATAAGCCACGCGTGCACTTTGAGCGTTCTTGTACTCGCCTGTATCAATGTACATGACTTTCTGGTTGCTCTCGATGAATACGCGGATCTTGTCCATTGCGTTCACATAGCCTCGATCATAGGTAGTCTTTACTCGTTTGCTCATAATAAATTCTCCTTTCAATTTTCAGAAGACATCCTTCCATAATAGAATACGAAAAGTTCGCGTTGGCTAACCTAGAATAAAAAAGAAAGAGAACGGGAATCGAACCCGTAACCTCTGCATTCCAGCAGCGCTCTACCAATTGAGCTATCTCCTTCCATAAAAGAAGATGAAAATTTCGCGAACAAAAAGCAGAGGGCGTGTTTTTAATTTACTTATTGCCTTTTGCCTTGTCAGAATCCAAATTTTCTCTTGCCTTTTGCAGCTTGATGTATGCCACATATGCTTCCATGGTTGTCGCCACCAAGCAAATTGCAGCACTGCCAGCTTTCATAAAAGGTACAGTCCCTAAAAGTTTCTTTCCAATGACATATCTAGCTTTCATAGTATCATCCTCCAATATGCCCTCTAC
>ENA-OPTA01001474-OPTA01001474.1-human-gut-metagenome-genome-assembly--contig:-NODE-1474-length-14031-cov-8.308314_pt1 | contig 14031 bp, 10 predicted proteins | sample MGYA00241813_ERZ501917 | MGnify/ENA primary metagenome ERZ501917 (study PRJEB25962, sample SAMEA2042408) | human gut metagenome | biome: human gut; feature: human-associated habitat; material: faeces...
AAAAGCACCCGCCAAACTCTAAGAGTCCTTGGCGGGTGTAGGGTTCGTGTTCTCCATAGCTTGTCAACCCAGCCGGGAATGAACAGTGGGCTGTTTTGATAGCATAATAGCCGTGGTCGATGCCGATAATGATGCTCATGGGAAATACCTTCTTTCTTTTCAAATCTTTCGGGAATCTATAATAAACGACGGGGGAGAATGTGTCCCCCTCGCCGGAATTTTCTTTGGAAATCATTGTGGTTTTGTTCGTCACCGCTGGCGGTAGGCTCTCAAAACCGTACCGCTAGCGGTGAAAATCCACGCCGCAACAAAAAAGCGCGCCCTGTCTTTTGACAGGACGCGCGCAAAATTGCCCACTTTAAATGATTATATATCGTAGATACGATATATAATCGGTAGATGGGCTTTATCGTCGGGATCGGAACCCTATGCAACGCTCTTTTGATAAATCTTCGCCGTTATTGATGGAAATTGATAATGAAGCGTTCCTCACTTTTAGTAACAGTAATTTTATCTTCTGATGTAGGAAGTCTTTTTAGCGTCAATTCAAGTGTGTCCTTATTGAGGTTTATCCCATATAAATTGTAAATCAGCGCAACTAATCCATCTGTGTTTCCTTCGTAACAAGCAGTGTGAGTGTCATAAAAAAAGTTCTTTAATATCTTTAAGTAAATATACATATATCATTTTCCTCCATAAACCATCTATGAATGTAAACAAAAAAGGAAGTGCAATTATTTTTATAAAACCACTATATGTTGTCTGAAAGGCATAGGTTTTCTTTTGCACATCTTTGCGTCAAAAGGCTAAACGAAGCAGTAGCAATAAGTGGTACTTAATGGTATAATAATAATAGCATTCATTGGGGGAAAAACGTCTTTGCAGGATATAGGGTTGATTTCTTTGTACCGCTTTCCTCTTATCCCAAATGAATCACATTTATTTATGACATCATATGTATTTGTATAGGAGCACGCTATGCCAAATGATCTTATCTGGGACGGAGAAGTTAATTGTAGTTGGATCGAGTTGTCTAAACTGTTGCTGGCCACATGCCGCGAATTCACTAAAACAATGTTGGAAACAGTATCATTTTCTCCGAATGTCGAAAGCAGATCTCTAATATCGAAAGAATGTATGATACGTTTTGAAAGTTTAACTGAAGTTTTAGCGAAAATAATCGAAAGTGGAGAATATTATGCTGACGAGGATTTGTTTCGGAACCAAAGTGCCTTAAAGCTCAATGGATGGATTGTGCTAGGATCTTTGACTGAAACAACACTTCAAATATTTCTCGCCTTTTATATGGATGATTATAAAAGGTCAAACTGGAAGCAATGGGATGCCTTTCAAGCGGAACCCGTTAAAAGGTTGATATCCCAGTCCATTCAAGACATGGTAAAAAATGGCTATCTCGATCATTCCCAAGCAAAATCGTTAAAGTGTGCAGTAAACGATAAAATAAAGGAGCACACTCGCGAACATAAGGTTGAGAAAATCATGCTAGATGAGCTAGTACAATTTTATAGTGAGCTAAATTTACTAGATAATGATGATATTCAAGATTTGAAGACAATCCAGTCAAACCGAAACGGAATACATTCTTTTCAAGATCGCGATTTGGGTGATTGGACGGAGTTGAAGCACAGCACACGCTTCTTTTGTTATCTCCTAAAATGGGTTCTTTTTTGTCTGCCAGAAATTCCGACAGAATAATCCGCTATTACAAATTTTTCAATTATGAGAAAAACCAATGTGTTATGTTATCGCTAAAGACCGCTATGCCCACGGCTGCATAGCATTTGAAACCGTACATGGGAAACATTTAGCCGATTTGAAATGGGCGCTGAATGAAGCCATTGGGAATACCGGTGTAGAAATTATGACCATCAGCCGCCCCGAAGCCTATGGGGAATACGCACCCTATCACTTTGTGCAGACAGAGGAGGAGTTCGTTGCACAGGTATTAGCCTTGCGGTCATAGACTCTAATCTCTGTGTGTGACCTTTAATCCTGCTTTGCTACAAAACCCATCTACGAACTCATCTACCAATTTATCTACGGCTCTGCATTTTGGTTGAGAAACGCTGCGAAAATTACTACACATTACCTAAAATTAGGCGTTCTTATTTGTGGAATACCAACAAAATTTTACGGCGATTCTAGAATTATTGCCAGCGATGCTTTCTCATAACCGCTTGAGTGGGGGTTCGAATCCCTCACGGCCCACCAAAAACGAACGCAGCTACGCTATTTTGTTGTAAAATGGCATAGCTGCGATTCTTTATTTTCCGTACAATTCACTGCTCAACGGATTGCGTATCGACTCCCGGCGTTTTTTGTATTGCTGCATAAATGCCATGTATTCCGGGGCTACATCAATATAACGGTCGTTGCTTTCTTTGGTGGCTGTGTGTTGATAGCCGAAATCCCTAAAAACTAAAAGGCTTTTGTTGACATGAACGGTGCATTACCGTCAGCGTTGGTACACCGACCACCTAAAGTCATAACCCCCACCAGCCGTCACGCCCCGTGACGGCTGGTGCTGTTTTACAGGCACAACGAATACCCGTTATTGGATACAAATTCCAATTATCAAGCCAAAAATCATTCCTCTGCGGTTGCCTCACCCCGGTTTTGTTGCGATGAGCTTAATCCTCAAAGCTGAACTGAAAACTCCACGCAGGGCGCCGCCTCTGTGCGGGGGCCGCCCGCCGCAAAAAAACGTAGGGGCGGATTCCATATCCGCCCGTGCCCGCTTGCGGCAAGGGCAAACCTCCGCGGGCGCATATAGAATGCGCCCCTACAGATTCCGTTTTTGACCAATAGGGACACCTACAAAAAAATGCAGCCACGCTATTTTACCGTAAAATAGCGTGGCTGCGTTTTTTGTTTTGGCTTTGCGTATGATTCCCGGCTCTGAAACCCCGCGTGTTACAGGACCTTGCGCATCTCCTGCACAAGGTCGGCGATCACGATGGGCTTGGACAGGAAACCGTTCATGCCGCATTCCAGGGCGTTGCGGCGGTCCTCGTCAAAGGCGTTCGCCGTTATGGCAAGAATGGGGATGCCTGCCAGGGCGGGGTTTTCCAGCTCACGGATGCGGCGGGTGGCGGTGTAGCCGTCCATGATTGGCATCTGCACGTCCATCAGCACCAGATCGTACTGCCCCGGCGCGGCGGTGCGGACCTTTTCCACGGCGATGGCGCCGTTCTCGGCGGTATCGACCTCAAAGCCGTAGGCGTTCAGAATCTCCACGGCGATCTCGCGGTTCAGCTCGTTATCCTCGGCAAGCAGGATGTGCTTGCCCGCAAAGTCGGTGGGCTCCTTGGGCAATACGCCCTGCTGCTCCTCTGGCTTCTGCCCGATGGCGGTCATCAGGGAGTCGCGCAGGTCCGACAGGAACATCGGCTTGGGGCAGAACGCCGTGACACCGGCTGCCTTTGCCTCGGCCTCAATGTCGGACCAGTCATAGGCGGTCAGGATAATAATAGGCGTATCATCGTTCAAACTGCGAATCTGGCGGGTGACCTCGATGCCGTTCATATCCGGCAGGCGCCAGTCGATGATATAGGCCTTGTAGGTATCGCCCATCTCGATGGACTGCCGTGCGCGCAGCACGGCCTCCTTGCCGGAAAGCGTCCAATCGGCGCGCATACCCACCGTGACCAGCATCTTGGTCACGCTGTCGCAGGTGTTGAAATCATCGTCCACCACCAGCGCCTTCAGACCCTCCAGTGCGGGGATCTTTTCCGCCTTGCGGTGCTCTGCCTGTATGCGCAGCGGCACACGGACGATAAATTCAGAGCCCTTGCCCGGCGCGGTCTGCACCTCGATGGTGCCGCCCATCATATCTACGATGTTTTTGCTGATGGCCATACCCAGCCCGGTGCCCTGTATCTTGCTTACCGTGGAGGTGCGCTCGCGCTCAAAGGGCTCAAAGATTTTTTGGGCAAATTCCGGGCTCATACCGATGCCGTTGTCCTTGACGCGGAACTCATACTGCCCGCAGCCGCTGACCTGGCCGGAAAGCTGGCGCACCCGCAGCGACACCGTGCCGCCCGCGGGGGTGAACTTGATGGCGTTGGACAAAAGGTTCATCAAAACCTGATTCAGCCGGGTCTTGTCGCAATAGACGTCCTCATCGGTAATATCTATCGCGTCCATATATAATTCCAGCTGCTTTGCGTAAAACTGCCCGCTGACGATGGTCTTTATGTCGTGCAGCACGTCGGACAGGTTGACCTCGGTCTCGTCCAGCTGGATCTTTCCGCTTTCGATGCGGCTCATATCCAGAATATCATTGATGAGCGAAAGCAGGTGGTTGCCGGAGGCAAGTATCTTGGTAAGGTAATCCTTCACGCGGTCCCTGTCGTCCAGTTGGCTGACCGCCAGCGTGGTAAAGCCGATGATGGCATTCATCGGGGTGCGGATGTCGTGGGACATATTGGAAAGGAAGGTGCTCTTGGCGCGGTTGGCGGTCTCGGCGGCAGCAACGGCATCGGAAAGCGCCTGATTTACCTGTTTGTCGGCGGTGCGGTCGGACATGACAAGGATGTGTTTGGTTCTGCCCTCCACCTCGCTGCCCATGGCAACGATGTGGAACCAGCGCCGCTCCCCGGTTTCCAGATGCACATACTCATCATCCCATTCGCGCTGCTGCCCGCTGAGAAGCCCTTCCAGATAGTTTTTATCGCGATCCGGGGAGTCCTTCGGGTGCAACGCCGCCAGAACACGGGCATCCTGCCGGACTTCTTTCCACGGGATGCCCAGCAGCCGCTCGATATTCGGGCTGACATAATCCACCTTGGCGGTCTCTGCATCCAGCATCAGGAAAACGTCGTCCACGTTCAGCGAGAGCTTTTTGAACAGCTCGTCCCGGTACGAGATCTCGGTATTCTTCCGGCGCAGGGTCGTATGGCTTCTGCGCACAATGAGCAGAATGACCAGCACGGCCATGCCTACGGTGATGCCCGCTACGATCTGCGCCGTGCGGAACCACAGCTTATCCAGACTGGCATTGACGACCCTGACCGGCACAAGCCCCAGCATCGTCCAGCTCTGGACCGCCGTGCCCTCGTAGACCAGATAATAACTGGTGTCGCCCAGCGTCACCCTCAGGTTTCCGCTGCTGCCCTGCGCAAAGGCATCCGAAAGAGCAAGGATCTGTCCCTCGGATAGATCAGAATAGTCGCGCAGCATCGCAATGAAGTTATAGACCGTTTCCTTGCGGTTTACGGAATTGTCGATCACCACTCGCCCATCCGGGTAGATCACATAGTTGCTGGCATTGCCTTGAAAAGCAGAGTTGTCCAGCAATTTCAGCACCGCATCATTGTAGTAGGCAATGGCAATGGCATCATAGGCAAAGCCCCGGTAGCTGCCCTGCGTTTTGGGGCTGGCAAACACCAGCATCTGCGGCTTGCCGGGCAGCGCCGCATTCATAACGATATCCTCGCCCTTAGAGAGCTTTTCGTCCAGATTCGCCTGCAAGCCAAGGTAGCCCGTTTCCCCGGTCACCGTCATATAGTTGCCGTCGTAGGAAAGGAAGTAAAAGCCGACAAAGCCGGTGTCCTGCTGCGCCGCCTCGATATACGCCTGGATCTCTGCCTCATCCGAGGTGCTTGCCAGAAAGCCGTTGTACAGATGCAGGTAGGTCAGGTTTTTGCGCACCATCTCCTTCAGCATATTGTTGGATTTATGCAGCACTTCCTCCAGATGCGAGGTGCTTTCCTGATAGATGGTCTGCGACACAAACGAGATGTACCGCACGCTGAGCCCGACTGCCAGTAAAACCAGCAGAAGGATGGCACAAACGGCAGGGAGCCATTTCTGCCGGAAATGGCAGATCCGTTTGGGTTTACGCTTTTCGTCTGCCATTCCGCTCACCTCAACGTTATGTAGTTTTCCGGCTCTGCAAGCGCTGCGCCGCCGCCGGAAACATGATCGCGCCATGTGTTTTTCACCCATGTATCTTCGCCCGCAGACGTTCCGCTTTCGCTCGCAGGCAGCGCTGCCATCTGCTTTTCCGTTGCCAGACAGGTCACGGTAACGGTGTCGTCATCCCGCAGCGGCTGCCCGTTGCGGGTGATGCCGGTCAGGGTATAGCTGCCGTTTTCTTCTTTTACCTCCAAGGCAATGCCGCTGACCACCGGCAGAGAACCACGGTTGAAGGGCACAAAGCCGCCCTCCCAGCCTTCCACAAAGGCGCGGACGGTTTCCTTCAGCTCTGCGCCGGTCATGGTGCGCTGGCGGGACATCAGACCGTTGGGCATGATCATGGAAGCGGCCATTTTCTTGTTATAATCTGCCTGCAGCACACTGCCGGTAAAGCTGTTTGCAGTGGCAAGCAGCACATCCGTGCCGTAAACGCCGCGCAGCGTGTTTGCCATAACGGAGAAGGAGGCGCTGCCGCCGTCTGCGTGGAACACGTTGGAATAGCCCTTCCCGGAGGTCAGCACGATCTCCTCATGGGCAGACCCATCCTCGGCAAGGAGCTGGGAATTGAATGCCTGATACGCTTGCTGTGCCGTGTACTCGCCCGCGATCATTTTGGAGACCACATCCTTGGAAATGGCAAAGAAATCGTTGGAGGCAATGCGGATATACATGTGGTTTTCTTCCACCACGCTGCGCACATCCTTCAGATACTCGGTCAGGCGCAGGGGGACGTTCTGGCTGTAGCTCAGCACATCCTGCCCGTCCGCAACGATGCGGTTCTGCGCCTCCTCGGAGAGCATGACGTTCAGCACCTTCATGGCATTACTGCGACGCGCGGTGTCCTGCTCCAATTCACGGTTCAGCGCAACTTGGAAATACGGGGTGGTCATGATCCACTTTTCGCCGTTCTGGCTGAAGAAGGGCAAAAAGGTCGTGTCGATGCCCTCGTCCTGAAACATCTTGACCCCGGCAGAGGTGCCAAAGTACATGGCAACTTCTCCGTTTCGGTACAGATCCATCACGTCATCGTAAGTCTGCGCAAGGTCGTCTGCCGTAAGGTGGGTATCCTGAATGAACTGCTCCATCCGCTCAAACGCCCCCGGCCACACGGCATTGTCCAGACCGACCCGTGCGGTGCTGGCGGGGTCGCTGTAAGCGGTGCGCCACTTGCGCCCTTCCGTAGTGGTAAGCTCGGTAGCGGAAAGTCCCTGCAGCGTTTCCATGCAGGTGTAGTCGTAGGCATAATCGGCGGTAAAGCCCCGGATGCCTACCTTCTCAAACGCCTGACAGGCCGAAACGAAGCTCTCGTAATCGGTGGGCAGAGGAATATCGTACTGCTCAAAAAGGCTGCGATTGACCACAAAGCCGTGTGCGTCGGCACATACCGGCAGCCAGTTCACGCTGCCATCCTCGTTTTTGAAGCTATTGAGGTAGGTGTTGTACACAGCACCTGCCTCATTGGTTAAGGCAAGGTTCATCAGGCTGTCCTTCAGGGGAGCAGCATCGTGCAGCGAGAACCGGCAGCAGGTGATGATATCCGGCAGACCGCCGTTCTGCTGCAAAAACTTGTAAAAATCCAGATCGTTGTTGCCGACGATGAACTCGATATTCACATCCGGCAGCTGCGCCTGGATATAGGGCGCATAGTTTTCGTACAGGCTGGTGGTCCACAGATACACTTGAATGGTCTGGGCATCCTCCTGCTCCTGTACCTGTTCTGCGCTTTTTGTTCCGCATCCGGTTAGCAGGGAGACCGCCATCACCAGTGCCATAAGCACGGAAAACATGCGGTGCAATGTTCTTTTGTTCATCAAATTGTTCTCCTCACAACTCTTGGGCAGCTGTCGTTCTGCACTCCCGAATACCGCAAAAAGGCATAGGTACAGCACGACAGAGATATAGGATTATATTACCACCGCCATGAGGGATTTTCAATAAAATTTCATATATTGATCCATAAAAGCAACGCATGTTCGATTCCTTTGCGTCAGTCGATGCGGCTTTTTGTATCAACGCACAGGGTGGGCGGAAAACTGTGGGGGCAGCCTGCGTTACTGAACCGCGCGGATGGCTTCTATCGTGATGTTGTACTGTTCTGTCACACGGTCAAACCATTCCTTTGAGCCTTCCAGTGTGCCCGCACGCAGCACCCATTTTCTTATAACATTCCTGAATCGTCATAACTCTTAGCTCCGCCTTTCTTTGTTTTTCATACCCGTGGCATTGTACCGTCACAAAAGTATCGTTCACACTCGTTGCATTTTGCTGTACCCTCAACATTCTGCACCTTCTTGTGTTTATTATCAAAGGCACACGTTCCAACCTGGTGAGCCAAGTATATCACATCCAAAAGAAAATGCGAAGGTCATCTTTCGCATCCGAGAAGTCAAGGGTTCGAATCCCTCTAGGTCCACTTTTGGCAGCAGTGTAATGGTGAAATGAACCCTAAAAGTTAGACAAAAATCAAATTAAGCGGCCCCAACGGTCTGAATCCTGTACTGCACAGGGCTCAAGCCGTTTAGTTTTAATTTGATTCGGCGATTGTTGTAATAGTCGATGTGCTCAACAATGGCCTTTTCCCTGCCGGACACTCCCGCAGAGCTGCGCCGGGAACCGGCGTTCCTGCTCTACACCGCCGACTTTTCCCGCATCCAGCGGTTCATCTACACCGTCCACACCGAGGGTGCTCTGCGGTCCCTCCGCAGCCGTTCGTTCTTTCTGGAACTGCTCATGGAGCACTACATGGACGAGCTGCTGGACGGCTGCGGCCTGACCCGGACCAACATCATTTACAGCGGCGGCGGGCACTGCTATCTCCTGCTGCCCAACACCGCCGCCGTGCAGCAGACCCTTGCCGACTGGAACCGGGCCTTCAACGGCTGGCTGAACGAACAGTTCGGCGTGCAGCTGTTCCTGGCCAACGGTTGGACCCCCTGCAGTGCCAACGACCTGTGCAATGTCCCCGCAGAGGCAAGCCCCTACAAGGCCCTGTTCCGCCGGGTCAACGCCATTGCCGAGCAGCACAAGCAGCACCCCTACGATGCCGCTGCGCTCCGCGCCCTGAATCGTGTGCAGGCCATCCCCGACGGTACCCGGGAGTGCAAGGTGTGCGGCAATTCCGCACAGGTCAACGCCGAGGGTCTCTGCCCATGGTGCAATCGGTTTGCCAACCTGTCGGCGCAGATCCAGAACCAGTCGATTTATCTGGTCCACAGCACGCCCCGCCCCGGTGCCTTTGCGCTGCCGGGCATCCGGGGCAGCAAACGGTTCCTTTCGTTCTCGAACGACTCCGCCCTCTGCGCCGACACTGTGCGCTCCTACACCAAGAACCGGCTGGTGCGGACGCTCAGCCCGTCCATCAACCTGTTCGTCGGCGACTATGCCGCCAGCAACAATATTGAGGATCTTGCCGACCAGTCGGAGGGCATCCGCCGCATCGCCGTCTGCCGCATGGACGTGGACAATCTGGGGCAGGCCTTTATTGCCGGCTTTGAGCAGCCGGACCAGACCGACCCCGTGCAGCGGATGAAGTACGTCAACCTGTTCCGCGCCGCAGCGTTCTCGCGGCAGATGTCGCTGTTCTTCAAGTACCACATCAACGGCCTGCTGCAGGGGCTTTGCGTCAGCATCGTCTACGCCGGCGGCGACGACGTCTTTCTGGTCGGTGCCTGGAACCACACCCTGCAGGCCGCCCTGCGCATCCAGAAGCACCTGCGCAGCTACACCTGCGGGGCACTGACCATCAGCGCGGGCATCGCAATGTTCAACGAACATTATCCCATCCGCGCCGCAGCTGAACAGACCGCCGCGCTGGAGGACGAAGCCAAAAAGCTGCCCGGCAAGAACGGTGCCGCACTGTTCGACGCCGTGCCCGACCACACCTACTCCTGGGATGTTTTACGGGACAAGGTGCTGGGCGAGAAGATGGCCTGTCTGGAGCAGTTCTTTGTGCAGTTCCAGAAAAACGACGACGATGATCACCGCGGCAATTCCATGCTGTACAACCTGACCGACCTGCTTCGCAATACCCGGGAGGACCAGGTCAATTTTGCACGGTGCATCTACCTGCTTGCCCGGCTGCGCCCGGACGAGAAGAAGGCAAGCGAGGCCCTGAAGGACGCCTACCGGACCTTCTCGCACAATATTCTGGACTGGGCGCGAGACCCGGAACAGCGCCGACAGCTGATCACCGCGATCTACATTTATGTCTATCAGAAACGAGGGAGAGAGTGATATGCCAAAACCGAATCATCCTTCCGGCAAAGGCCCGGCCAAGCCAAAGGCCGCTGCTGCAGAGCCGGTCATTCCGGAAAACTACGTTGATTTTGCGGAACAGTTGATGAAGGAGAATTGCGCCCTGATCACCAAGACCAAGATCCAGAACCTGCTCCGCCTGGCCTGTGACGTTTACAACAACGAGAACCGCCGCACCGAGGAGCGGCTTTTGAAGGAGAGCGTCAATCAGATCAAGCTGCTGCGCATCCGCCTGGCTTACGAATGCGGCCGCGACCCACAGGTGCGCCAGTTTGTGGAAAGTGCCAACCTGTTTGAGTATCTCGCCAAGCTGTCCTCTGTCGGCACCTGCACACGTCAGGATCTGATCGATTATTACCACTACATGGAAGCCCTCGTCGCCTTCCATCGTTACTACTCTGAATCCAAAACCGGAGAGGAGAATGCATCATGACCGGCAAAATTCTGATCAAGTGTGACCTTGTTGTCCGCACAGGGCTTCACATCGGCGGTTCTTCGTCTTTTTCTGCCATCGGCACCGTGGACAGTCCTGTCATCCGTGACCCGTTCACCGGGCTGCCCATCGTGCCGGGCAGCAGCCTGAAGGGCAAGCTCCGCACGCTGCTTGCCCGCCGCAGCTGTGTCAACGGCGAAACACTTCCGGATTTTTCCGCAGACGGCGAGGTCCTCCTGCGGATGTTCGGCGGCTCTGAACCGGTTCGCTTTGCACGGCTGCAGTTTGCGGATGCTTTTCTGCTCAACTACGACCAGCTGAAAGGCGTGGGCGTGACCGAGGTCAAGTCGGAGAACACGATCAACCGCCTTACCTCCAAGGCCAACCCGCGCCAGATCGAGCGCGTTATTGCCGGTTCCCGGTTCGGGGTCAACATCGTTTACAACCTGTCCGACCCCAAAGAGATGGAAGAGGACCTTTCGCTTCTGTCCAAGGCCATGAAGCTGCTCCAGCTGGACTACCTTGGCGGGCACGGCTCCCGCGGCAACGGCCGTGTGAGCTTCCAGAACTTCCAGGTGATCCCTTACCCGGAGACGCTGAACGTTGATCTGGACGGCATCCGCCAAACCTTCAAAACCGAGGTCGAAGAGTATGAACTATTTTCTGCTAAAGCTGGCGTTTGATACCGCCGTCCACTTCGGCGGTTCCGACTCAGCGGTCGGCTCCCAGTCCTCTGCCCTGACCCTGCGTGCCGACACGATTTTTTCGGCCCTGTGCCACACAGCGCTGGAGGTGTACGGCGAGCCCGCACTGGAGGAGCTTCTCGTCTCTGCCGATGCGGACGCCCTGCGCATCAGCGATGCCATGCCCTGGCGGGGGAATTCCTTTTACCTGCCCAAGCCGATCGCCGCATCCACATCCCCTGCCGAGCTTTCCACCGTTGAGCGCAAGGCGGTCAAAAAGCTTGCCTGGATCCCGGCCTCCAAATTCGACCGCTACACCGCCAGCCTGCACAGCGGCACCTACCCGCTGGACGAGCTGGACCAGAGCTTTGGCCAGGCCTACGAGCAGACCAAGGCCAGCGTGACCGACGGTGCCGACGCCAAGCCGTACTTTGTCGGCCTGTACCGCCTGCACGCAGGCTGCGGCCTGTATGTTCTGTGTGCCTGTGAGGGCAACGACCAGCTCAAGATGCTGAAGGAGCTCTTTACCCTTCTGGGCCTGAGCGGGATCGGCGGCCGCACCAGCGCCGGTTACGGCCGGTTCCATCTGGACGGCGAGCCCATCTGCCTGAACACCGCCGAGGACGCATCCTTGCGCTGGATGCTGCAGGCGCTGGAGCGCGGCACCGCGCCCTACCTGCTGCTGACCAGCAGTCTGCCCACCGGGGAGGAGATGGACGCCGCATTGGAAGGTGCGGCGTTCCAGCTGGCCCGGCGCGGCGGCTTTGCCTCCACCGAATGGGTGGAGACCCCCGTCAAGAAGCAGACCCAGTATTTTCTCACCGCCGGTTCCGTGCTGCAGCACACCTATCAGGGTGAGCTCTGCGATGTCGGCATCGGGGTCCCGCATCCGGTTTACCGCTATTCCAAACCGCTGTTTATGGGGGTGACACTATGATCCAGCAGGATCACCTGCAGATCTTTGATCTGACGCTGAAAACGCAGTCTCCTTTGTTCGTTGGCAGCGGCCGTAAGATCGGCAAACGGGAATACATCTATTCCCCGAACCAGGGCTGCGTCAAGATCCTCAACATGGAACTGTTTTTTGACTACATGCTCCGGCACGATCTGGTGCGGCAGTTCGAGAAGTTCATGCTCAGCTCCAACAACAGCAGTCTGCTGGACTTCTGGACCAGAGACTGCCATCTTGCAGAGGATTGGCTGGAGCACCCGAAACTGATGGGTGACAAGCCGCTGGTGCAGTATCGCCTGGCCGTGACCGAGGATGTTGCCGGTTACAACGGCACCAAAGAGATCCATCAGTTTCAGCGCGACGCCTACGGCCGCGCCTATATTCCCGGCAGCAGCCTGAAAGGTGCGCTGCGCACGGCGTGGCTGGTGCATCTGCTGCTGCACGAGACGCCGGCCCCCGGCAAAAAACGTACTCTGGAAGCGTTTGAGGTCAACCACGATTACGTATTCCCGGAGGGCAACTATGCCAACAAGCTGCGATCCGGTGCTGCCGCCGACGACATCCTGGACAGCATTTTCCGTGGTGTTCAGGTCTCCGACAGCGCCCCCATCGACAACGACAAGCTGATCCTGACCGGGCGCACCCTGATCTCGCCCCTTTCCGCTGCCCGGGTCGAGGACTTTGACGGTGACGCTAAGGATCTGCCCCTCTATCAGGAATGCGTGCGTCCGGGCGAGACCATCCGCTTCCGGCTGACGCTGGACCAGAGCATCCTCAACCGGCATATCCACCCCATTACAAAGGATGCCCTGCTGGAAGCCATCGCCGAGTTCAGCCGCTTTTATCAGGATGCCTTCCTGTCGCACTTCCCGCAGGGCCATCCCGTTGCAAACATCCCGGACACCCCACACCTCATCCTTGGCGGCGGCACCGGCTTCCTCTCCAAAACGGTCGGTTACCCTTACCTGAAGGACGATTATGCCGCCGCCCTGAAATGGACCCAGCGCATTCTGCAGACCCAGCACGGTCGTCATGAGGCAGACATCAGCCTTGGCGTTTCGCCGCACCGTGCGCGGTACGTCACCTATGCAGGCAAACGCTACCCGGCCGGGTTCTGCGAGGTGAACATTCTATGATCGAGCAGCTGCAGTTCTCTCTGCGCACAGCAGAGACCCCACGTCTGCCCTCTGCATGGGCCTACCGCATTTATGGCTGGCTGATGGCACAGCTTCCCGCCGATACCGCCGCTCGGCTCCATGAGCAGGGCGAGCACCCGCTGTCGCAGTCCCTGTGCTTTGACGCTGCTGCGCAGACCTCGGTGTGGACGCTGAATCTTCTGGACGAAGCCCTCGCCGCACAGGTGCGGCCGCTGCTTGCGGGCTGCACCACGCTGGAACTGCACGGCGCGCCCCTGCAGATGGAGCCGCTGGGCAGCCACTCGGTGGAAAACGGCCTGCAGCTTCTGCTGGCTGCGCGGGAGGAGCCTGCCAGCCGGACAAGGCTGTGGTTCCGCACCCCCTGCGCCTTCAAGCAGGCGGGACGCTACGCCATCTACCCGCAGGAATTCCTGCTGCTGCAGAGCCTTGTGCTGCACTGGAACACCGCCTTTCCGGATTGCCAGCTGAGCGACCCGGACGCGCTGGACGCCATCCTGCGCGGGCTGCGCATCCTGGATTACAGCCTGCACACCGTCTCCTATCCCATCAAGAACACCTGCATCCCGGGCTTTGTGGGCAGCGCTGTCGTGGAGGCCCGGCTGGGCCTGCCGC
>ENA-OPTA01001478-OPTA01001478.1-human-gut-metagenome-genome-assembly--contig:-NODE-1478-length-13997-cov-6.546909_pt1 | contig 13997 bp, 9 predicted proteins | sample MGYA00241813_ERZ501917 | MGnify/ENA primary metagenome ERZ501917 (study PRJEB25962, sample SAMEA2042408) | human gut metagenome | biome: human gut; feature: human-associated habitat; material: faeces...
GGCTATATTTCGCTGGATTTCTTCAATCTGTTCTGGCTGTTCACCATTGGTTGTGTGTTCGGTTTGGTGATCGAAACCATCTACCATTTCATCCTGTTTGGCGAATACCAGGACCGTGCGGGCTTCCTATGGGGGCCGTTCTCGCCCATCTATGGTTTCGGCGTGGTGATCGTCACCGTGTTGCTCAACCATTTGTGGCAGTCGAATTGGTTGCTGATTTTCTGCTCAAGCGCGGTGATCGGTGGCGCGTTCGAATATTTCACCAGCTGGTTCATGCAGGCCGCGTTCGGTATTCGCGCATGGGATTACACGGGGCAATGGCTTTCGATTGACGGGCGTACATCCGGCAAATACATGTTCTTCTGGGGCATCCTCGGCTTGGTTTGGGTCAAGTTGATTCTGCCGCGATTGTTGCGATTGATCCAGCGTATTCCGTGGAAGATTCGCTATTCGTTGACGCTGGTCTGTTTCATACTCATTTTCGTCGATGGCGTGATGACGCTGATGGCGCTTGACGCTTGGTATTCCCGCATGGCTGGGGTTGCGCAGAATTCGCCCGTTTCGCAGTTCTTCGCCACGTATTTCAATGACGATTTCATGGCCCACCGATTCCAGACCATGAAGATCGACCCGTCCACTGCCGGTCGTATGTAGGCTGGTTTTTGCGTTTTGCGGGTTTTGCTAAGCGGCTGGTCGGGCGATGTTCCGGCTGGCCGCTTTGCTTTGGGTGGCTGATTTTGAACGATTTCGGACGATTGCAGTGGGGTTTTGTTGCGGGTTTTGCCGCGGGGGATTTGATTCTTCCGGATTATTGCCGTTTGGGATTCGTGCCTTCCGGCTGTCTGGATGCTTGACTGCTGTTGCCGCGCCTACGCCGCGATGCTTTGCGCCAGCTGGCGGATGAGGTCGGGGCGATGTCCGCTCCATGAGGAATTCGGTGAGATGACGACCGGAATTTGCTTGAAGCCGGCGTCCTTGATCTGTTCGAATGTGGACGGATTCTGCGTCAAATCGACCGCCACGTACCGCACTCCCAGTTTGGAAAGCTCTTGTTCGGTGGCCTCGCATTGAGGATTGTTCGGATTGGTGAAGACGGTCACGGTCATTACTTTTCCTCCCTATGCAATCGGCTTCCTTTGGTGCGGAAGATCTTGTCGGCCACGTTTTTTGATTTTGCCCGGCTGAGCAGGCCGTTCATCAGTATACACTACCCGTAGTGGCGTTTCGTGCGTTCGCCCACTGTATATAGTGGGGAATTTCCCGTAATACCGAATCTATGCGAACAAATGTTCGATATATTCGAGTCTATCATTATCGTCGATTGCGCCACGCCGGTTGCATGCGTATGGTCCGTCCGCGAATCGCCCGCGGGCTGTTCGCTATTCATTTCGGAACACATATTGCGATTTCGCTCGTTTTCTTACGATTGTGAGCGAAAGGTGGTGCCGCATAGTGCGGTAGGGGGTATAAATCGCCTTATTTTCCATACTTTTCGGCGCACGTCGCGAAATAATCGACCGAAATTGCGATTCGTGAGCGAAAGAGGGTGCGCGATATGGTGCGTTCCGTATTGAAGTGCTGAGACCTCATCCCGAAACAAATGAAAAAGTCCTGAGAACCATCGGCTTCCAGGACTTCGAACCTGTGCCCCCCGTGGGATTCGAACCCACAACCCACGACTTAAAAGGACGCTGCTCTAACCGTTGAGCTAGAGGGGCAACAGCAACACAGTATACAGCATATTCGGACCAATCGCCACCACGGGCGTCGGACGGGCGTCGAAATGGCCTTCGGAGTGTTGGTGTGCCTACAATCGAAACCATGTCATGTACCACAATTCTTGTAGGCAAAAAAGCAAGTTACGACGGTTCGACCATCATCGCCCGAGATGACGACTCTGGTTCGGGACGTTACGATCCCAAGAAATTCGTAGTCGTCGCACCGCAGGAGCAGCCGCGGCACTACCGCAGTGTGCTGAGCCACGTTGAAATCGACCTTCCCGACAATCCATGCCGGTACAGCATCGTACCGAACGTGCTTCCAAATCGTGGAATCCTTGCGGAAGCTGGCGTCAACGAACGCAACGTGGCCATGAGCGCCACCGAAACCATCGCCGTCAACGAGCGCGTGCTCGGCGCCGACCCGCTGGTCGTATTGCAGCCAGCCGACGAAGCCAATGGTAAGCCGGAAACCCCAGGCGGCATCGGCGAAGAAGACATCATCACCCTCGTGCTGCCGTACGTCAACACCGCGCGCGAAGGTGTGAAGCGCCTCGCTGAACTGCTCGAAACATACGGGACGTACGAATCGAACGGCATCATCATTTCTGATGTGGACGAAATCTGGTACGTCGAAACCATCGGCGGCCACCACTGGATCGCCCGCCGCGTGCCGGACGACAAATGCGCGATCATCCCCAACCAGCTTGGCATCGACTATTTCGATTTTGATGACGCCTTCAGCGACGCACGTGAATTCATGTGTAGCGCCGATCTGCAGGAATTCATCGAAACGCACCATCTTGGGCGCGCGGCGGGTACGCAGGGCGGCATGAACGGCGGCCACTGCAACCCGCGTATCGTATTCGGCACCGCCACCGCGAAGGACCGCATCTACAACACGCCACGCGCCTGGTACATGTACCGCTATCTCGATCCGGCCGACGCGGAAAACCTTACCCCTGAATCGGACGATATTCCATGGTGTCTCGAACCGGAGAATGCCGTGACCGTCGAGGATGTCGACTTCCTGCTCGGTTCGCACTTCGAAGGCACCCCGTATGACCCGTACGGCACGCAGGGAACTGAGGAAAGCCGCCATCGCTATCGTCCGATCGGCATCAACCGCACCGGACACATGGTGGCCATGCAGATCCGCCCGTATGCGCCCGTCGAAAGCCGTTCGATCATGTGGATTTCGTACGGTTCCGGCGCGTTTACCACGTCCGCCCCGTTCTATGCGAACGTCGACGACACCCCCGCCTACCTGCGCGACACCACGCCGGAAGTCTCCACGGACTGCCTGTATTGGACGAACCGCCTGATTGCAACGCTCGCCGACGCGCACTTCTACGAGACCAGCAACGCGGTCGAGGGCTTCTCGGAAGATGTCCGTTCCTTCGGCCACCGTCTGGTGGAACGTACGGATGATGCGCTTGCGATTGCCGGCGCAACGGACGCCCCGTCCGTCACCGCCCGTCTCGCGGCGGCCAATGACGAGATGGCGGACTACCTGCGGAAGCGCAATACGAAGCTGCTCGGCGACGTGCTGTACACGTCCAGCAATCTCATGCACAACAGTTTCGCCATGTCGGATCGCTGGAACTAAGCCCGCTGGTGCTTTCCGTGTCCGTTTCTCCCGAATCGGACACACAGGCATCAAAATGAAGCGCTCCTGTGTCCGAATCACCAGAAACGGACACAGGAGCGCCTAGCCGATCGCAATAATCGCAATACTCACGCAATATCGCGTAAACCCTCTATCGCGCGAAACCTGCGAAACCCGCGAAACCCGCGCGAAATCAGTTGAACCCGACCACATGTTCCGCCACGAAATATCCCTTTCGAATCACAAACCGGCCGAGCGAACCATGTAGGTTCAGCGCGCGCGACATCGCCTTCTTACGCACGTCCTTGTAAATCGTCGGCGAATACGCCTCGATATCCGCCCACATGGCCTTCTTCTTCTCGTAATTCTCCGGATCGCGCGACAAAATCATGAAAACGCTCGCGACGGAACTCTGAATCGCCAGAAAATGAATCATATAGCGGTACAGGCCGTCTGGCACCGTACCTCGTTCGGGGGTGGCGCGCACCATGCACTGGTTGACGAGCCGCAGCTGGTCCACGCGTCGGATCATCACGTCCGTCTGCACGCTCTGCCCGTCGCGGCCGATGAAATAGTGGTAGAACGGCGTATCCACGTATTGCAGCGACTTGACCCACGGGAACGGCTGGTACGCGTAGATGAAGTCCACGTAGAACGTGTGTTCCGGCAGCTGCATCTTCGATTCGCGCACCACGGCGGTACGGTAGATCAGCGCGTGCATGAGAATGTATTCGGTCAGGCCGAAATGTCCCAGATCGTCCCAAGTGAGCCGCTTGCCGGGCTCCATGGCGTGACGGAAGTTCACGACGTGCTTGTTGCGCTTGCCCACCTTGTCATACACATAGTTGGTGACGAGCATGTCGAGCGGCTCGTCCTTGCCGACCTCGCCGCGCAGCACGGCCATGACCTGTTCGAGCGATTCCGGGCCGACCCAATCGTCCGCGTCCACGACCTTCACGTACATGCCGCTCGCCGCCGCGATGCCGGTGTTGACCGCGCCGCCGTGGCCCTTGTTCTCCTGATGGATCGCGCGCACGATTCCCGGATTGCGCGCCTCGAACGTCTTCGCCATCTCCAGCGTGCCGTCGGACGAGCCGTCATCCACGATCAGCACTTCGATGTCGTCGTTGCGCTTCGACGCGATCAACGATTCGACGCACCGTTCCAGGTATTCCGTCATGTTGTACGCGGGCACCACGAAGGTGAGCGTCTTCTTCTCCTGCATATTCTTCCTCGGATCGGGCTCGTGTCGGGCCGTGCGGCTGGCCGACCGCTCCGGCCAAAAGCATAACGAAACTAACGTAGCACCATGTGCGGTTCCGGGGCGCGGTTTTGCGCACAAACGGCACCCTGAAATACGCAATCTGCACCTGAAATTTCCCCTAGGGTCATTTCGGGTGACGGTATGTCAGTTTTCGTCAATTGTTGATTGTTTTTGCGATTCGTGCGGGCTTTGCGGTTTTTGCGATTCGTTCGTCTCGTCTGATTCGTTTGATTCGTCTGCCGCTTGCGATTTGCCTACTGCTTGCGATCCGTCTGCCGCTTGCGATCCGTCCGTCACGGTCGTCCCGTCCGTCGCGTCATCTCCCGCAGCAACCGCCTTCTCCTGCGATTTCGCGGCCTTCTTGCCCTGCTTCTCCTGCTTGGCGATCGCCTTCGCTTCCCGCGCGGCCTGCTTTTCCGCCTCGCGGGCGGCCTTTTCGCTTTCGTAGCGCAGTTCCGGCTTGGCTTCCATGCGGCTCAGCCCATACCATGCCAGGTTCACGATGTGCGCGGCGAGCTGCTCCTTGCTGAGCTTGCGCTGGTCGGCCCAGTATTGGCAGGTGTACACGGTCATGCCGATGAGCATCTGCGCGTAATACGGCACGCTTTTGGCCGGCAGATGCTGGCGTTTGAACGCGTCGGTGAGAATGTCCTCGACGCGTACGGCGATGTCTCCAAGCAGCGAATTGAACGAGTTGGATGGGTCGGTTTTCGGCGAATCGCGCGTGAGCACGCGGAAGCCTTCGGCGTTCTCCTCCACGTAGGTGAGCAGCGCAAGCGCGGTGCGTTCCACGATTTGGCGCGGATGCGCCTGCGGGTCGGACAGCGCGTTGATGAGAACGTCGGTGAGCGCGCGCATCTCGCGGTCCACCACCACGGCGTACAGGCCTTCCTTTCCTCCGAAATGTTCGTAGACGATGGGTTTCGACACTTTTGCGGTCGAGGCGATCTCTTCCACGCTCACTGCTTCGAATCCCTTGGCCGCGAACAGCGATCGACCGATTTCGATAAGCTGTTCGCGCCGCTGGTACGACGTCATTCTGGATGTATTGGCCATACTGCCTAGTTTTTCACGCCCCGTGGATAGCCCCATTGCCTGCCCTGGCAGAGATGAGTGGCGTGTCCGTTGCGCTTTTTAGGCTGGAACCATGGATACGAATGTGATTATTGCGATTGTCGCGGTCGTCGTTATCGCGGCATTACTTGCGATTGGCGGATGGTGGTTCGGTAAGAGCCGCAAGTCCGCCGTGGACAAGTCCACTGAAGCGGCGAAGGCGAAGGCCGATGCTCGTTTGGCTACGGAGAAGTCCGCCGCGCAATCTGCCGCCGCAAGTGCCGAAAACGCTGAGAAAACCAAGGAAACCGCGGAATCCGCAGCGACGGAAGCCGTGGAATCCGCGACTTCGTCTGCCACACCTGAATCGCCAGTGGCAACTGAACCAACTCCGGTCGGGTCAGCCGTAACTGAATCCGCGACCCCAGCCGTCGAAACCCCTGAAGCCGCCGGTACCCGCATGCAGCGCCTCAAGGCGCGCCTGTCCAAGTCCGGCAATCCGTTCGGCAAGGCCCTGTTCAACATCCTCGCCAAGGATCAGCTCTCCGAAGCCGACTGGGAGGACGTCGAAGACACCCTCCTGCTTGCCGACGTGGGCGCGGAAGCCAGCGAACAGCTCGTTGAGGAACTGCGCAACGACGCCCGCATCGCAGGCCAGTCCGACCCGGCCGAAGTGCGTGCCGCGCTGAAAGACAAGCTGCTGAAGCTCGTAGGCACTGACACGGATCGCCGTCTCAATGCCGATAAGGAGGGCGCGAACAAGCCGAGCGTCATCATCATGGTCGGTGTGAACGGCACTGGCAAAACCACCACCGCGGGCAAGCTGTCCCGACTGCTCGTCTCCGAAAGCAAGCAGGTCATGCTGGGCGCCGCCGATACGTTCCGCGCGGCCGCCGCCGACCAGCTGGAGACCTGGGGCGCCAAGGTGGGCGTGCCGGTCGTGCGTTCCGACAAGGACGGCGCCGACCCGGCGTCCGTCGCGTTCGAAGCCAGCGCCAAAGCCAAGGAAGAGAACGCCGACGTGCTCATCATCGACACCGCCGGCCGCCTGCAGAACAAGTCCAACCTCATGGACGAGCTCGGCAAGATCCGCCGCGTCACCGAAAAGAACCTGCCTGTGGACGAAGTGCTGCTCGTGCTCGACGCCACCACCGGCCAGAACGGCATGACGCAGGCCAAGGTGTTCGCCGAAGCGATCGGCATCACCGGCGTGGTCCTGTCCAAGCTCGACGGCTCCGCCAAGGGCGGCATCGTGATCTCCGTGCAGAAGGAGCTTGGCGTGCCCGTCAAGCTCGTCGGCCTGGGCGAAGGCCCGGATGACCTCGCCCCGTTCGATCCGGAAGGCTTCGTCGACGGCATCCTTGCCTGACGTTCCCATATTTTCCGGATTTGCGATTTCCGTAGCGAAAACCTCCCGTCACGTTCCGTACGTGGCGGGAGGTTTTCGTATTGCGATTACTGCTCAGCGCCAGCCGTACCGGCAGCGCCAGCCCCCACCCCCGGCACCTTCCGGATCGTCAGCTTCAATAGCAGCGGCGCGACCAGCGTCACCAGTGAAATGATGAAGATGATCGTCGAATAGTATTCGCTGCCGAGCACATGCTCGTTGAATCCGATTTGCGCGGTGATGAGCGCCATCTCGCCACGTGGCACCATGCCCGCGCCGATCATCAGCGCCGAAGCGCCGCCGAAACCGGCCATGCGGCCACCCAAACCGCAGCCGACGACCTTCGTGATCACGCCGAGAACCGTCATGATCGCAATGAACACAATCATCTTCGTATCATCCACGCCTGTGGTCTGCAGGCCGATGCCCACGAAGAACACCGGCACGAACAACGTGTCTCCAACCGGCTCGATATACCGATCCGCGTCCTCCGCGTAATCGCTGTTGCTTACCGCGATACCGGCGAAAAACGCGCCCACCGCGTAGCTCAACCCGGCCAGATTCGACGCCCACGCCATCGCCAGGCAGATGATCACGGCCATCACCGCGATGCCGGACGGCGCCTTCAGCACGCCAGCCAGCGTCATCAGCGCCGGCGCCACCCAAACCACCACCACGGCGGCCGCCACAAAGAACAGCACCTGCTTGAGCAGAATCAAACCCAGCCCTGCCACGTCCACGCTGCCGGTGTTGACGAGCGTGCACATCACGGACAGCAGGATCACGCCGATCACATCGTCAGCCACGGCCGCGCCGAGAATCGACACGCCTTCCTTCGAATCAAGCAGTCCGGCTTCCTTGAGCACGGCCACGGAAATCGACACGGACGTGGCGGAGAACACCACGCCGATGAACGCAGCCGGAATCGGCTTGAAGCCAAACAGCAGGCTCACTCCACCCATCACCGCCACGGGGAACACCACGCCCATGCACGCGATGATGACCGCCGCCTTCGAATACTTCTTCAGCAACTGCAGGTCGCAGCCGACACCGCCCAAAAACATCAGGATGATGATGCCGAGGTCGCTGAACAATGACAGCGAATCGCTCATGTGCATCACGCCCAGCAGCGAAGGGCCCACGAGAATGCCGACGAGGATCTGCCCGATCACTTCCGGCAGCTGCGCTTTGCGGCAGATCAGCCCGGAAACCGTGGTCAGCATCAAAATGGCGCACAGTGAAATGATGAACGTTGCCATGGTCCTCGCCGCTCTCTCGTTACGCGCGCCATACGTTCGCCGCACCGCGCGTTCGGTGTACATGCCACGCGCTCGCCGTACGCGGCGTTCTCTCGTCGCGTGCCACGCGTGTTCCGTAAGTTTCAGCTACCCAACTTACTCCGTCCGCAGCGTTGCCCGCCGCTTCCGTCCACCGTCGCAATTTCATATTGCGATTGCCGGGCGATTATGCCTTCCATATTTCCGTACCGCCAGTTTCGTTGGAATTCCGCCATTTTTCGGCGTAGGTTGACGTTCCGCGCGGATGGCGTTACGTTGGCGTAACACGTCGTAACGTTTTCAAAACGCGGCCGGCGTTCCATATCGTTCTGTCAGCCCCACACGATGGGGACGGAAATGTTGAACCAAATATAGAGAAAGAAAGAGGAGGGTGACATGGGCCAGCTTGATTCTGGAAATGCCGCGTGGATATTGACTTCCGCGTCCCTTGTGTTCCTCATGACGCCTGGTGTGGCGTTCTTCTATGGTGGCATGGTCCGCGCCAAGGCCGTGCTGAATATGATGATCATGGAGGCGGCCGCACTGTCCGTCACGATGATCATGTGGGTGCTGTGGGGTTGGTCGATCGCCTACGCCGGCACCTCGGTCGGCGGCATCTTCGGCGACCCGGCAACCGGCTTCCTGCTGAAGGACACCATGGTTTCCGATAAGGGCGTCTTCACATCGGCGGCGCTGAACGGCAACAACTACCCGGTCAGCGTGGACGTGGCCTTCCAGTCCGCGTTCGCCATGATCACCGTCGCGTTGATCTGCGGCGCCATCGCCGAACGTGTGAAGTACTCCACGTGGATGATTTTCGTGGCGCTGTGGATCACGTTCGATTACGCTCCGCTCGCCCACATGGTGTGGAACGGCGGCCTGCTGTCCGCTGACGGCGCCATTTCCCAGGCGATCGGCGCAGCCGCCCACGATTTCGCAGGTGGTACGGTCGTCCACATCAACGCCGCAGTCGCCGCTCTGGTCATCGTGCTGATCATCGGCAAGCGTAAGGGCTTCGGCACGCAGCCGTTCCGCCCGCACAATGTTCCGTTCGTCATGCTCGGCGCCTTCCTGCTGTGGTTCGGCTGGTTCGGCTTCAACGCCGGTTCCGCCTTCGCAGCCAACGGCACCGCCGGCTACGCGTGGGTTTCCACGTCCGCTGCAACCGCTGCGGCAATGCTCTCCTGGGGCTTCACCGAGAAGATCCGCACCGGCCACTACACCGCAATGGGTGCCGCTTCCGGCATCGTCGCGGGCCTCGTCGCCATCACCCCGGCCGCCGATGTGGTCTCCCCGCTGTGGGCCATCGTGCTCGGCGCCATCGCCGGTGTGCTCACCTGCCTGGCTTGCGGTCTGAAGTTCAAGCTCGGCTATGACGATTCCCTCGACGTCGTCGGCGTCCACGGCGTTGGCGGCTTCACCGGCACCGTGCTCATCGGCTTCTTCGGCGAAGGCACCGGCCTGTTCGCAGGCGGCGACTGGAGGCAGCTGGTCGTCCAGCTCATCGTCGCTCTCGTGGCCATCGTCTGGTCCGCCGTCATCACCGGCATCATCGCCTTCGTTCTGGAGAAGACGATCGGCTGGCGCGTCACCGAAGCCCAGGAAGTCGGCGGCATCGATCTTGCCGACCAGGGCGAACGTGCTTACGATTTTGCTGGTACCGCCAGCTCCGTCCTCAAGGAGGTGAAGTGAGATGAAGCTCATTACCGCTATCATCCAGCCCCATAAACTCGACGATGTCAAGGAAGCCCTCGCAGCCGCGGGCGTGCACGGCCTGACCGTGTCCGAGGCAAACGGTTATGGCCGTCAGCGCGGCCACACCGAGGTCTACCGTGGCGCCGAATACACCGTGGATCTCATTCCGAAGATCCGCATCGAGGTGCTGTCCGACGACGCCGATGCCGAAACCCTGGTTGGCGTGATCGTCAAGTCCGCCGGCTCCGGCACCATCGGCGACGGTAAGGTCTGGGTGGCTCCGCTTGACTCGGTGACCCGCGTGCGCACCGGCGAAACCGGTTCCGCCGCCATCTGATCCGTCCGGCCTTGTGATCGGGCCGATTCGGACAAGATGAAATAAAGCCCCCCCGGGCTTGAAGTTCGGGTTATCAATTACGACATATCCCCGTACGTGCCTCGCGCCGTGCGGGGATTGTCATAAGTCGTCATAGGTTTCATAAGGAACGTGCGTTATGACTTCAGCAGTCGATGGTCTCAAACAACGGTTCATGGCCATGAGCCAGCCCGACGCCGACGGCGTCTACCGCAATGGCGCGGCGAAACGCAAAGCCCGCACGGACTTGGCCATGGGCAATCTCACACAGTTGTGGAACGAAGCCTGCGAGGCGGTTTCCTTCGACGTGCCGGCAACCGGCATCGGCCTCGGCGCGGTCGGTTCGCTGGCACGTGGCCAGGTAGGCCCCAGCTCCGACCTTGATCTGGTGGTCATCTACGAACCGCACGCGCTGACCGACCAGCAGCTCAACGAGCTCGCCAACAAACTGTGGTATCCGATCTGGGATTCCGGCCTCGACCTCGACCAGTCGGTACGTACCGTCGCGCAATGCGAGGCCGTCACCGACCGCGACCTGCCCGCAGCTATGGGATGGTTGGACGTGGTGCCGATCGCGGGGGACACTGGACTTATCGAAAGCACAGCCGTATCCATATTGGAACGATGGCGCAAGGCCGCACGCAAACGTCTGCCGGAACTGCTCGGCTCCGCCAAATCGCGCCTCGACGAATTCGGCCGCATGGCCTACATCAACCAGCCGGACATCAAGGAGGCACGCGGTGGCCTGCGCGACTCCGTATTGGTGTCCGCGCTCGCCGCATCCTGGCTTGCCGACCGTCCGCACGGCACGTATGACGACGCCGTCGAACGGTTGCTGGACGTGCGCGACTGCATCCATCTGGTCGCCGGCAAAGATACGAACATGCTGCTATCGCCCTACCAAGCCAAAGTCGCGGCGATGCTCGGTCTGGCCGATCCGACGCTGCCCGATGGCGAACGTGAGGCGAAGTCGATCGACGATCTGCAAACGTTGCTGGCACGCGTTGGCCGGCAGATCGTGTTCTCCCTTGATTCCACCGCGTCGCGCGCCGAGCATTCGCTGACGCACGACAAGCCGCGATTCGCCTTCTTCCAAGTGTTCCAGCCGCGCGGCGGCGGCAAACGTCAGGCACCGACCTTCGATGTGATCGCCCCCGGCGTGGCCAAGCATGAAGAGGAAATAGTGCTCGCTCCGGGCGCGGAACCGGCCGCCGACCCGAACCTCGTGCTGCGCGTGGCCGTCGCGGCCGCGGAATACGGACTGCCGATCGCCCCGGGAACGTTGCGGAATCTCAAAAAGTGCCCTATCGGCGACCGCAACTGGACGGACGAATCGCGTGAACTGTTCATACGATTGCTGGCTTCCGGCCCCGCGCTGCTCAACGTGTGGGAAGACATCGATTTCATCGACGTGCCCGGCAAGCTCATCCCCGAATGGTTGGGCGTGCGCAACCGGCCAAGCGCGTCCGCCGCGCACCGCTATACGATCGACCGGCACATGGTGGAGGTCGTCACGCGGCTCGGCCGTGAAACACCCAGCGGTGGGCGGTACGACGACCGGCATTACGAGGCGCTGCTGCTCGCCGGCATCCTGCATGACATCGGCAAACGACCGGGGGTGGCCAACCATGCGACGGAAGGCGCTCGGCATGCGACCGTGGTCGTGGAACGCATGGGATTCGACCGCGACATCGTCCGCTGGGTCACGCTGCTGGTACGCGAGCATCTGACATTGTCGGAGTTCGCCACAGGCCGCAATCCCAATGATCCCAACGTCGGCGATGATCTGGCCGGCCGGCTCGACCATAATCCCATGCTGCTCGACATGCTGTTCGACCTGACCCGCGCCGACGGCTCCTCGTTGGGGGCCACGTCCGGCGAGACCATCTCCAAACAGTACGGGTGGAGCAAATGGCGTGAAACGTTGGTGCGCACCATGTACAACGCCACCCGATACCACATGTAAGCGCCGGTTTCTCGCATGCGCCAAGCCGATATGCCCCCGTATTTCTCGTCGTTTACGGAAAAGCGGGGTGCATATCACCTTCCGTTCACTTCGGCAAATCGAAATAAGGGAATCGGGGTACATGCTTTAGGATGTCCCCAAGTTGTCCACTCAGTTATCCCCACTCTGTGGATAAGTCGAAACGTTTTCCACATGGTTATCCCCAATATGTGGATAACTCGGCTTTTTTCGACTTTCTTATCCACACCAAAGCCATTCGCGCGTGTCGTTCGGTGGATGCGGAGATTCATCCATAATCTCAATGCAACACCGGTCGTGACGGCACGCACGTATTATGGTTTTCCTCGGTATTGAACACATTCGATTGACTGCTGCGGTTGGAGGGACATGGCGGAGAACGACTCTTGGAACAACGGTTCGGCGCAGAACCGCGGATTTTCGAACGCTGGAAACGGTGCGAACGGCATGAACGGCCGATCCGGCCAAGCCGTGCGCGACGCCCTGTTCGACCGCGTGCCGCCGCATGACGACGCCGCCGAAATGGCGGTGTTGGGCGGCATGCTGATGAGCAAGGACGCCATCGGCGAAGTATCGCAGATGATCGACGTGTCCGACTTCTACCAGCCACGCAACCAAACCGTGTACGAAGCGGTCATCAAACTGTTCTCGGCCTCCCAGCCGGTCGACGCCGTGCTGGTGGCCAACGAGCTGCTCGCCGAAGGCAATCTGGAAAAAGTGGGTGGCTCCGACTATCTGCACAGCCTGGTCGCATCGGTTCCGACCGCCGCAAACGCCACGTATTACGCCGACATCGTGCATCAGCGCGCCATCCTGCGTAATGTGATCGCGGCCGGCACCAAAATCGCACAGCTCGGCTACACCGCAGAAGGCTCGCAGGCCGAAGACGTCGTCAACCTGGCGCAGGCCGAAGTATATGAGATGTCCACCGGCAAAGTGCGGCAGGACTACGCGCCGATCGGCACCGTCATCGCCGATACGCTTGACCAGCTCGACCGTCTGCAAAGCGGCGAAGTGTCCCGAGGCGTGCCGACGGGCTTCCGCGACATCGACGACGTGACGCAGGGCCTGCAGCCCGGCCAGATGATCGTCGTGGCAGGCCGACCGGCCATGGGCAAGTCCACACTCGGTGTGGATTTCGCCCGTTCCGCGGCACTGCATCACGGATTGACGACCATCATCTTCAGCTTGGAAATGAGCAAAAACGAGTTGGCGCAACGTATCATCTCCGCTGAATCCAACATTCCGCTCGCCGCCATGCGCCGCGCGGACGACATCACGCCGGAACGTTGGGCCATCCTGAACGAGTTGCAAGGCAAGCTGCAGAACGCGCCCCTGTTCATCGACGACAGCCCGAACATGAGCCTGATGGAAATCCGCGCGAAATGCCGCCGACTGAAGCAGACGAACGATTTGAAACTCGTCGTCATCGACTACCTGCAGCTCATGACCTCCGGCAAGGCCGTGGAAAGCCGCCAGCAGGAAGTGTCCGACTTCTCCCGTGCGCTGAAGCTGCTCGCCAAGGAGCTGGAAGTGCCGGTGGTGGCACTGAGCCAGCTGAACCGTGGCCCCGAAATGCGTCAGGACAAGAAGCCGCAGCTGTCCGACCTGCGTGAATCCGGCTCTATCGAACAGGACGCCGACGTGGTGTTCCT
>ENA-OPTA01001487-OPTA01001487.1-human-gut-metagenome-genome-assembly--contig:-NODE-1487-length-13946-cov-16.090994_pt1 | contig 13946 bp, 10 predicted proteins | sample MGYA00241813_ERZ501917 | MGnify/ENA primary metagenome ERZ501917 (study PRJEB25962, sample SAMEA2042408) | human gut metagenome | biome: human gut; feature: human-associated habitat; material: faeces...
GCCCGCCACTGTGCAGGTTTTGCAGGTCTCTACAAGAGATGAAATCTGCACCATTTCCGGATGATTTAAAAGCACTTGACGAAGACGGAATAAGACAGATCTGGCACGAAGCTAAGCTTAGAGGACGCGGCTATATCAGGTCAGGAGAAATCTTAGGGTATGCAAGATCAAGTGTTGGTATCAGGGATGGAGCGGATGCAGCCAAAATAGCGGTACAGTGGTTTGTTAAGAAGATTATGGAACTGGATGAAGAGCTTGCTGTTATAGAGAATCTAATCAACCATAAATGCAAGGAAATACCGCATACAGGCAACATTTTGGAGATATCCGGGATTGGTGAAAACACACTGTCCGGAATTCTTGCAGAGATGGGCGATATCTCCAGATTTGATGATGTGAAGGAAATACAGAAACTAAGCGGATTAGGGCTTGTAGCGTGCAGTTCGGGAAAGCACAAGGGAGAAACCAAGATCAGTCACAGAGGACGCAAACGACTCAGATACTGGTTATTCCAGGCGGCAAAGTCAGCAGTGGCTCATGCGGAGGAAGTTAAAGAACTCCATGTGTACTACACGACACGCCCTGACAATCCGCTGAAAAAGATGCAGTCACTGATTGTGATAGCCTGCAAGCTTTTGAGAATCGTTTATACGATTCTGAAGAAGGGAACGGTCTATGATCCGAAGAAGATGCTGATGGACATCAGGCGGCCGGAAAAGAAGGAAGCGATTGCAGCATAAGACAATCGACAGCATTATTTATTCCAGAGCCTTGCCGGGTTGCGGATGATTCCGAAATCGGGCAGGGTTCTGGAAAGAAACCCGATAACGATGGAGTGCAACAAGCACTGCATCAGCACAATGACCAGCAGGTAACGAAACAAGGGAAGCGTCCACGGAATATCCGTACCCTGCGGAAAGGGCAGGTCAGTAAAATCAAAATATAAACAAGAGCTGTAGCCTGCAGTAGTTCACTCCGTAGGGCAATGACCCTGTTAGAAAGCTTAGCGGGCACTCGGTGTATGAGCAGGTGGGACGAAGGAAGTTGGTACACGATACCATTAGACACGGAAGGTTCACCATCATAGTTAACAGAGGATTTATAGCCTTTATAAAGCAAAACAAAGGGACGCTTTATAAACTGCACCCTCTTCTAACTATTCAGTACAAGATACAATGACTGTCATACACTTGTGGCTCTGTTTTATGAGGTAAATATTTAAAGAAAAGCCTGAAAAATCAGTGATTTAGGGCTTGACATTATAGGAGACTTCCTGTATAATAAAAAGGGGAACTTTGACATATCTTTTCGGTTTACGAAAAAGATCACAGTCGTCAAGTCCGAAAAAGATGCCTATAAGCATGTGCTTAAGGCGATGAAAAAGCGTGATTACAGCACTAGCTATTGTGCGGACGGAGCGGTGTATTACGAGACATTTGTACTCGCATTGCAGCATCATCCGGAGTACAATTATAGTCTGGTCATCTGGAAGAGTACCGATGGAACATTTGATTACCGGGCAGGTAATGACCTGAGTGCGGCGCAGATCACGGGTAAAATAAAACAGGCGAATGCAAAGGCGAACGCGATTATTCCCCGGATTATCAGGGACGGAATGACGCGCAAACAGAAGCTGCGTGCGATCCACAATTATCTCGTGAAAAACTGTGTCTACGATGAGAACGCGCGCAGATACGGATATGATGATGCCTATACCGCATATGGTTGTCTGATTGAGAAAAAGGCGGTATGTCAGGGCTATGCAGGTGTTTTTAACCTGCTTGCCGCAAAAGCCGGCATCTGTTCGATCGCCGTTCCGGGTGAAGCCGGTGGCGGATCACATGCGTGGAATTATGTGAAAGACGGAAGCAGCTACCGCTATATTGATGTGACCTGGGATGATCCGGTGCAGGATCAGGGTGCGAAGGCTGCCGTGAAATAGACTTATTTTTACTTGACACAGGCACAATTTGAACTGACCCACACATGGGATAAGGTAGAGAATGCTTTATAGAGTCGGCGGAAATTTATTTACGGGAATACATAACAGATGAAAGGGAGGATACTACTTATGAAAAAACAGCTTACAGCACTTGTTTTATGTATTTGTATGGTATTGTCGGTGCTGCCATTTTCAAGTACACAGGCAGCTGCAGAGGAGACGAGCAGTGTTGGCACAAGCAATATTAGCATCGGAGACTATATCAGGCTGGGAAACTATAACGGGCAGCCAATCTTATGGCGCTGCGTCGATGTTGATGAGATGGGACCGCTCATGCTCTCCGATCAGGTGCTGGCAACGATGGCTTATGATGCCAAAACAAGTGAAAACAGCGCTACGCGTTCGCACAGCCGTAACCTAAAGCGTGGGACATATGGCTCAAATCAATGGCGTGACAGCAATATGCGTTCCTGGCTGAATTCCAAGGCGGAAGCCGGGAAGGTAGAATGGCTTTGCGGAAACCCTCCAAAGAGTGGCTTTGTAGGAGAGAATCCATATGACCAGGCAGCAGGCTTTTTAAACGGCTTTAAGGAGGACGAGATCGCAGCGATTAAAACGGTAACCCAGCGTTCGATCGTATCCCATCCGGAATATAATGCGGGAATGATCGAAGGCCAGGGGGCAGATCTGCCTTATGACACAAATATAGAAGCAGCCGCTAACGGATTTGATCAGGCCTATTATGAGAACGTTACGGATAAAGTATTCTTAATGGATGTAAAGCAGATAAACAAAGTCTATCAAAATAACAGCCAGCTTGGAGACAGTTATCATATTGCTTATAAGGGTGGCGTGAGGTGGCCTTACTGGCTGCGGACTCCGGTGACGGATTGCAACCACGATATGCGCTATGTGGAGACGGATGGAAGAATAGACAGAAACGCTCCGTATTTAGGCTTTTATGGTGTCCGTCCGGCGTTTTATCTTGATACGCAATATTATCAGGTGACTGGTGGAGACGGTACAGCTGATTCCCCTTACCGCGGTGCAGCCGTAAATAAACCGGAGGAGAACTTTACAGTTTCCGGAGATGGACCAACACCGGGGCAGGAGTGGGATGTTTCGCTTGACAAGAGTATACAGTTATATCTTGGACCGAATTATTCCAAGAGCAAGAAATACGAATCTGCCACGATACCTATCCAGGTCATCCAGAAGACGCGCAGCGATAATGAGAATATGGTTGTCGTCATCTGCGGTGAAGGTTACACAAAAGGCGAGCAGCAAAAATTTGTTGCAGCTGCCAAACGGTTATGGGAAGGCGCGATGCAGTATGAGCCATATAAGACGTACAAGGATCGCTTCAATGTATATGCATTATGTACGGCATCGGATAAAACGTACAGTGCCATTGATGGATATGACAGTACATTTTTCGATGTATGGGGAAAGAATATATCCGTGAATGGAAGTCAGTGGAAGAACCATATTTTTGAACGGTGTATCGGACCGGCGTTTATCGAGAAAGTGCATGATGCCCATATTCCGCAGCAGGCAGATCCGAATGTAGATTGGGATTTTGAAAAGTATAAATATGTACATGACTACATCAGCCAGTTCGTACTTCTGGTCAATTCTGCAAATGATTTTGGCGGGGCATTCAACGATCTTGATTACGGATTCCATTATATTGTCAGCCCTGCATACAGCCAGCGTGCAGTCGAAACGCTTACGCATGAGCTTGGTCATGGTCTGTTATGGCTTGGAGACGAGTACAACAGCGGATCTTTTATGGGAGAAGCGTCTGAAAAAACTTCGCTAAACAGAACGGGGATCAGTGATCCTGAACAGGTAAAATGGAGACAGCTGCTTGGCTTCCGGAAGACATACAGTGTTCCTCATACAGATTATGATACGGATAAGATTTATAATTCCAGCCGTGAATGTATGATGCGCCAGACCTGGAATGGTTTCTGCGAGGTATGTAAGCTGCAGGGAAATAAGCGGATGCGCCAGCTGGTCACAGAGGGTCCGGATCTGTATGTGGCAGAACCGGAAGTGACAAAGCGCACAGATGCATATACGAAGCTTTCAGATTTTAGTGATGCAACCGGTTGGGGTTATACAAAATTTGACGCAGACAAAAAGACACGCCTTTTGACAGGGGCAGATAAAATTACTTTCCAACCGACAGAGATGAAGGGGCAGAAGATTGAGCTGCGTACAATCGTGCAGAACCTTTCCGATACAAAGCTCAGTCAGGTGACATTACAGGTATGGGTAAACCATGCTGACGGAACCATTGCTACTGCTGATGGTCAGCCTGTAGCAGCGTCAGAAACGTTCAAGATTCCGCTTTGGACGGAAAAGGGCAATTTCCGCCCGAAGGGAACGTTGGAATATCATGGAAGCGATTTTAATTCCGGTTTGAAAAATTGTTCCCTCTTATATACCATCCCGTCCAATGCAGATCTGCGAACCGGTGACACGGTCGGATATGCAGTGAGGGATGAGCAGGGAACTGTTCTTGCTTACGAAGGAACGCTTCCAAACAAAGGTCAGGATATCTTGCCGGCACCGGAGCCTGCAAAGAGTTATACAGTTACTTTTTGTTATAATGACGGAAGAGAAAATACAACAAAAACGACCGGAATCAATGGAAAACTCGGTGATCTTCCGGCACCGGCCCGTGAAGGATATGTGTTTGACGGATGGTATACGACAGGTGGTGAGAAAGTTGATTTGACAAGAGTATATAGCAGCAATACGGTGTTGTATGCAAGATGGAGTGAATATATCGCACCGTCACCGAATGTTAAGAAAGCTCCGGTCATTCTGCTGGCGACAAGCCCGGATACAGTGACCGAAGGAGAACAGGTCATGTTAAGTGTCAGCGAAACCTCAGGATTTGGTGTGGATTTAAGCGGAGTAACTTACACGGCAGATCCTTCGCTGCCGATATCCGGCACAGGGGAGGCTCAGACGATCCGGCTCGATCAAGCTGGTACTTATACATTTACTGCTCATTATTCCGGTGATAATGAGAAATATCTTGCGGCCGACAGTAATCGTGTTACCGTAACCGTAACGAAAAAAGCGGATGTCAGCGGAGGAACAACGTCAGGAGGTGGATCATCGTCAGGAGGCGGTTCCACGGCAGGAGGCGGATCTTCAGCAGGAGGCGGATCTTCAGCAGGGGGCGGATCCTCGTCAGGAGGCGGTGCAGCAGCAGGAGGTGCCACCGCGGGAGGCGGCGCAGCTAACGGAAATGCATCTGCAACAACTACGCCGGACATCAAGGATTCGGATGGAACGACTGTTGCCATAGTGAACGGTAAAAAAGGAATGATCACAGCAGAAGTGCAGCTTAGTGAAAAGGCGATCGCAAATGCTGAAAAATCAGGTGAAGCAGTTAAACTTCCGGTTGAAGTAAAGGCAGGTAAAAATATAAAAGCTGCATCCACTGTGACCATCAATCTACCGGAGGGTGCAGGGAAAACGAAAGTGAAGATTCCGGTAAAAAATATGACCGTAGGTACAGTCGCAGTGCTTGTCAATGCCGATGGCACTGAGAAAATTGTGAAGAAATCAGTGGCTGCAAAAGATGGAGTTCAGCTGATCGTGGACGAAGACACTACAGTGAAGCTCGTAGATAAGGCGAAAAACTTTAAGGATACAAAAAAACATTGGGCGAAGGATTCCATTGATTTTGTAAGTGCACGCGGGCTGATGAATGGAAAGAGCAGTACGGCTTTTGCACCGGAAGCAAAAATTACCCGGGCACGGCTATGGACGATTCTCGCACGATGGGAAGACGTAGATCTGACAGGTGGAAAGAAGTGGTACAGCAAAGCACGTGCATGGGCTAAAAACCAGGGAATTTCGGATGGCAGCAGACCAAATGCTGCGATAACGAGAGCCGAGGCGATCACAATGCTATGGCGTGCGCAAGGAAAACCGGCAGCAGAGCAAGAGACAGCTTTTAAAGATGTTTCTTCTGATGAATACTACGCACAGGCAGTGGCGTGGGCCAAAGAGAAGGATATCGCACAAGCGAATAGCAAAGGACGATTCAATCCGGATGCTGCCTGTACAAGAGCGGAAATAGCCGCATTCCTGTATCGGATGTCGTTGAGTGAATAAACGGTTTACATGTACCCTCTGGTATAAAGATAGCAGGAAGGAGATACCTGATTTGAAAAGAACTGCAAAAATCATTTTGACAGGAGTCTGCCTCGGCTTGATTTTACATTGATTTAATCAAAAAAGAAAAATGGACGATACAGAGAAATCTGTATCGTTTATTTTTCGTCTTTTTTAATTTATAGGAAAGTTCTAACTTTGGGATAGCTAGATATGAAAAGGGCCCGCAATTTAGCGGGCACGACAAGTAAACGATAGGTTTTAGAAGATATAGAAGCCTTCAGCTCCAGGAAAGTCTTCACCAAACTCATCGTCTTCATTTAAGAAGTAATCCATATCAAGCAAATCATCCTCACTCATGTGGCGGATGTCATCAGCAGTCATGCCTTCAGGTGGATTCTGTATGTACTTGTTTCTGATTTCATCTGAACGTTTTGACATAGTATTTTCCTCCGTTTTTTACATTCTATCACAGAGGAAGGTGTGATGTATATATTTATGCTGATGAAGTATATGAGAGCCTGCCCATAGCGTTACTGTTCAGACCATTGTAAAAACTGACGAAATTTAAAAAAATATATTTGTGGATAAACTCAAGCAGGATGGAAAGTTTCGTTAACGACTTCCGAATCCTGCTTTTTCTTTTGAAATTATAAACAGTACCTGCATATTTTCCTGCTTTTACATGGCTGGAATACGGATTTCCAGTCCTGCTTCTTTCATTTTTCTTCCGGTTATCCACCGTCATTCTGCCAGTCCCGGAATTCGTCCGATTTCCCATTCGTCCCTGTTTTTGCTGTACTTATCCTATACTTAAGGAGGCACAAATGAACGCAGATGATAAAAGCAAACTCAAAGCATATGAAGAACTTATAGGCAGTCTTGAGCATACAAACGGACTGCAGCACAGGGTCATTGAAACCCAGTCCTCATTGATCAAATCCCTTGAGGAACATAATGCAGAATTAGAAAAAATCATTGATGATCTGACAAACATTTAAGGAAAGGACGCGGCATGGGGATGGGAAATTCTTTTGAAACCATTACAGTACTTCAATACAGGCTGAAAGAAGCACAGGAAGAACTTGCAGCCTTTCAATTGGGAGAAAAATATATCCGAATGGAAAAACAGCACCTTACACAGGTGCGTGCCCTGGAACGCAGAATTGCAAAACTGGAAGCAGCTGTAGCAAAAGAACACAGCCATGCCATTACGATTCGGAATCAATGGTTTGAGATTTTTGAACAGCTGCAAAAAGAATGCGACCGTATGGTCGCCGAAGCAGTAAAAAAGGCGGATATGATGGAAAAAAGGGCCATCCGTGCAGAAAGACAGCGCGACACTGCCCTTGAAAAAGTAACTTTCCAGAGACGGGAACTTTACAAAGTAAAGACAGAGCTTGATGATGAAAAACAAAAAGTACAGAAACTGACGGCACAGATTAACCGGAACTATGAAAACTCATCCATCCCGTCTTCAAAATCTATCGCCCGCAAAAAAATATCCAACAGCCGCGAAAAGACAGGAAGGAAACCCGGTGGACAGCCAGGACACAGGGGGCACTGCAGAAAGAAACTCACCCCGACAAGGGAAATCTATCTTCCTGCACCCGAAGAAGTACTCCATGACCCTGACTTTAAGAAAACATCGAAAACCATTACAAAGCAGAAAATCGACATCAGCGTAGAAGTGCATCTGACCGAGTATCATGCCGATGTGTACTATAATTCCAAAACAGGTGAACGGATCCATGCACCATTTCCACAGGGAGTCATTGATGACGTTAACTATGGAGGAAATTTACGTGCTTTCCTGTTTCTGCTGAATAATGACTGCTGTACATCAATTGATAAAAGCCGCAGGTTTTTGTCTGATCTGACAGATGGAAAAATAAACATATCAAAAGGCATGATCAATAATCTCTGCCAGTCATTTGCAGAAAAAACAGAATCCCAGCGCAAAGAGCTTTTCCGTGACATGCTGCTTTCCCCTGTCATGCATACAGACTGTACCAATGCCCGTGTAAACGGGGAAAGTTCGTATGTATTTGTATGTGCGGTTCCGGATGGCGGTGTGCTCTATTTTGCCAGGGGCAAAAAGGGACACGATGGAATAAAGGGCACGGTCGTTGAAGACTATCAGGGGACACTGGTCCACGATCATGATGTAACCTTTTATAAGTATGGAACCGGCCACCAGGAATGCCTTGCACATGTACTGCGTTATCTGAAAGACAGCATGGACAACGAAAAAGACCGTTCCTGGAACAGGCAGATGCATTCCCTGATACAGGAAATGATCCATTACCGGAATGGTTTATCTGAATCAGAAGAGCCAGATCCGCAGACCGTCTCCGAATTTGAAGAACGTTATAAAACAATCCTGTCCATAGCTGGGGATGAATACGACTATGAGCCGCCTGGGAAATACTACCGTGATGGATACAACCTGTACAAAAGGATGAAAAAGTATAAGAAAGATCATCTTCTTTTCCTCCATAATAAGAATGTACCTGCCACGAATAACGAAGCCGAACGGCTGCTGAGAAAATATAAAAGAAAACAGGCGCAGGCTGTGTCATTCCGGAGTCCGTCAAGCATCGACCATCTCTGTAAATGCATGAGCATGCTGGTTTTGATGCGCAGAAAAGAGCAGGCCAATCTGTTCCGCGAGATTGCAGAAATATTTGCATAAGAAAACCGATGGTTTTGACTACGATTAGTCTATACCATCGGTTCTTTTGTTACAAGTTTACCTCTGAACAGTAACGGTTATTTTTTTATGTTAAGAGGAAATATAATAAATATTGCAAGAACGTGCGTTTGCTGGTATAATAAAGAAAATGGTAGGCATTGGACAATATGGAAAGAAAAGAAATATATGTTGGATTTTTTTTGAAACAGAACAACTTGTGTTATATAAGACGGATGGAACAACAACCATTATGGAAGGATTGGTAGAGCCTGATATGATTTATACAGATGACGGATCGGCTAATATATAGAGGAGCAGGATATTTATGTGCGGACACTCCCGAATGGATCAAAGGAATATTATGAAGTAAAAGATCGTGGGTTTTATAGAGGCGGATTTGAAAATCCAGATAGTTATCGAAGTAAGGTGAGCAAGATTTCAAAAGAGGAGGCAGAAAGAAAAATGAATAAAGTGAAAGAAAATATAAAACCTAATAAACTGTTTATTTCGCATTCTAGCAAGGATGTAGAATATATAAAACTTTTTGTAGAATTATTGGAGGATATTGGAATGCCTGACGGATCAATTGTTTGTACTTCTGTTGCTGGTCATGGGATTCCTGGTGGTGAGAAGATATATCAATGGCTTCGAAAACAATTTGTAGAGTGTGATATACGAGTTGTGTTTGCATTAAGTCACAATTATTATGCAAGTCCGGCCAGTTTAAACGAAATGGGGGCAGCTTGGATTACCAGATCAACAGATACATTACTTTTGTTACCGGGATTCGATTTTTCAGATATAAAAGGTTGCATTGATTCTGGAAAAATTGGCATTAAATTAGATGGAGAAGAAGAGGAATTAAGATACCGATTAGATGAATTTAAAGATATTTTGATTCAAGAGTATTCTTTACCACAGTTAACTAGTTCTAGATGGGAGAGACATAGAAATCAATTCATAGATAGTATTAAAAAATTGGTAAGTGAGAAAGAACCGAAGAAAAAATCGGATAAAATTCAAGATAAGACAAAGACTGTGGAAATAGGAAATAATGCTGCTGTTTTATTGGTCTATGCAGCAGAAGATTCATCTGGTGAGATTATAATGTCACAGACCTTTGGAGGAACTTCTATTAGTTCTGGGCAGTGGGAATTTATTGGAAATAATCAGAATGCCCGTAATATTGCAATATGGACGGGGGCTCTAAAAGAATTGGAAGGCCTGAAATTAATTGAAGCAGTAAGGAAGAAAGAAATATTCAAGGTTACTGCATTGGGATATCAGATTGCTGATAATATTAAGGTACAATTTAATATCAATACAGAACAGAATCCAGAAAGTTATTTGGATTAGTTTGCGTTGGAGTGATAAAAAGAAAGTTATAAATAGATATGATTGTTAGGAGGAGCAAAATGTTGAAAAAATTTTTAGTTATTTTATTAACAAGCACTTTGTTTTTTATTTATGTAGATAGTATACAGGTGCAGGCTTGTAATAATAAAGTGTTTCCTGTAAAAGAGTATAAAGGTTATGGAAAACAAGAAACAATAAAGTATATGTGTGAAGATCAAGGAAAAGTATTAGAATCTCTAAATGTAATTATAAAATCTGGATTAAAGAGTAAAAAAACAAAAATGACAAAGTTAAAAAGTGTAACTTGCTATTCGATATATAACACCTCTGATATGCAGATAGAGGGAACTCAAATTACGAAAGTGAAATTGACAAACACAGTGTTGTCAGTATGGGGGAGTTTTACAGGTCGTGATTCTAAAGGAAATGAGAAGATATATAAATCACATAAAAGAACATTTAAGCTGGCTTCGAATGTGAAATATTGTGCTTCTGGGGAAGAGGGAGAAATGCATATGAAACAGAATGTTCTAAATATGCTGAATGTACCTGAGATGTGCTGTGGTTTTAGTTTTAAATTGAACAAGAGTGGTAAGGTTACCAGAATTGAAACTTATTTGTAAAATATAAATTATTAGAATGATATTTGAACCAGTAATTTGAAGAAAATAGAAATGTAGGAAAAAGGCATAATAGCGGATGAGGAGAGAAATTAAATTTGAAAGCACGTATTATATACATAGATATTTTGGGGATACGTTTGATTGATTCTATGATAAGCTAATAGTGGTTCACAATTACGGAGAATAAAGATATGATCAATACTGTTTTTGAAATTTTGTTTTTTGTTTATATACCTTTTTTATTGGTGTTGGTACTTATAATTAGAAAACAGGAAAAAAAAGACATAGGATTTTATTGGGGATATAGAAAACAGAAAAATATCAAATTAAGATATGATAGAAGCATTGATTTTTCTTGGTGGAATATATCTATATTAACGATTTTGTTTATAACATTATTTTATATGATTTTGGCACAATTAGGTTTTTTCGATATTAATAAAATTATAAGCACTTTGCCAATCAGCAGAGGGCAAGAGATTGTTGTCGCTGATTTAGCTGCTGTTTCAGCATTTAGCTTGGTTATGGCAGTGAAAAAAGATTTCTATTTAGGAATTAGCATACAGGATGTTTTGAAAAATACATTTTTAGCTAATATATTGCAATATATAGGGATTGATTCAGTAATAATTATAATTGGAATAGTGGTATATCGGGTTGACCAGATAACAGCTGAAACAAAGTTATTGTTGTTAGCTACAGTAAAAATTACATACATTTTATGGATTTGTAATTTATTATATTTATTTTACAGTATTGCGATGATATTTGTTAGTACGACAAAAAGTGAATTAAAGGCATTTAATGTACTTAGATATCGACTTAATGGATGTTATAGGTTTGAAAATAGAAACGTAGTAGATGAAGCCCAATTAAGTGCAGTCTGTGAATATTTGTTTAAAAGGATTCAAAAATGTTATACAAAACTAGTAGGAAGAGATGGAGAAATTTGTAAAGCGGAAGTACAATCGATAGAAATTGCCAAAAATACATGGATAAATGTAAGTGCTACAGTATGCTTTGGAGTAATAGCGGCTCTCTTTATTGTAATGGGATGGTCAATTCAATTAAATGAAAACACAATAATTCCAATATGGTTAGCTGGAATATTATCAGGGATAACAGTAGTGGCAATTATTGTTGGATATATTAAGAAAATTTGGATACAAGGGGTATTTGATAAATTTTTTTATGAATTTGATCAGAAGTCAAAGAAGAAAATTGCTATAAAAGGAGCAAATTATATATGGAATCGTCGCTATGATTTTATTGGAAATATACAAGATTCACTAGGATTGTACAAGGTGTTACTTGATAATAAGATGCCTAAGAGGTTGAAAAAAATATTTGTTAAATCGATAAACGAAAATATTGAGTCACAATCGATTAGAAATGTTATAGAACTTTTAATTTTGTATTTAGAATATGAAAATAATTTGGCAAAAGGAAAAAACAAAGAAGTGTGGACTCGGTATAATCGGAAAATTGAGATCGATTCTTTAGAGTATACTTTATCAAATGCAATAATAAGTGAAGTATACAAAAATGTTAAATGTAAAGATGGAATTGTGGATTGCATGGAACTTAAAAATGTTAATTTCGAGCAAATGGTTAATTGCATTAATGAGAATTATGTTCCAGACGTTGAAAAAATTGATCTGCAAATTGAAATTAATGTTCGGTGGGCTAAAAAGTAATGTATTATGTTGTGTTAAATTGATTACTATATATCGTAGATGGGAAATAGAAAAAAAGCTACCTGATATGAAAAGTTAAGTAAATTTTGAGGTACAGATAGGGTGGAGTTTTCAGAGGTTGCTAGTGCGCAAGGATTAATATATAATACATATTCGTCCAAGGTTGTTCGTATGCGAAAAATGCTAAGAACTCAGAACATTCAGCAGGTGGTTGAAAAAATGTGTAGACCATCACTTATACTTAGAGTGTACAATGGCATGCCGGAATCATTAAAAAATATATATAGGCATATAAAATTAAATCATTTCGAGAAATAGTTGCTATTTTAGAAATGTTATAAAATATGTTACTAAGAGAAAACAGATATCGAGGAACGATTTCGAAAAATGTGAACTATATCGGATGTGCTGAAAATGACTTATATACTCATATCGAGAATTCCACAGGTTATGAGCGTAGACCAAGCACATAACATAATATATAATAGTTTCATAGTAAGTCCTCAATTGCGAGTACTGTTCCAAAGCAACACCCTACATTTTTGCAGGGGATAAGTTGATTTTGGTATATTGAAAAATTAAGATTTCTTAAATCGACCTGGATAAATTCCCTGAACAGAAGGTGTTCAAGGAAGAAAATCATCGATGAAGTCTAAAGAGGTGTCGTCCATGTGCTTTGGTATTTCGGTAAGCAGTAATTCAAAGTACTGATAAACATTCAGATGGTTGGCTTTGGCGGCTTCAACAAGACTGTAGATCATGACGTTATTGTCGCGGAACAGATTGGTTGATCTTGGAACTTTAACAATCGTACCTTCATTGTCTTTTGAGGCATAAATGTGTACGTGGTGCTCATCGATGATGAAGGTTTTTGGAATGATATGAAGACACCGATAGATTTCATCAGGCAGTTCTTTGTAACCATGAGGAAACAGCGTTGCTAGTTCTTCATCGGAAGTCTATGATCAGTGATATGGGTTGGTAGTCCGTCGAGATCAGCGTCTCGTTTTTCAACTGATTTCTTTCAACGGTAAGAAGCAATGATCATCTCAGAAATTTCAGAATATGATGACAAGAGCTTCTTTATTAAGGTTATTCAGTTGTTCTTCGGATAAGATTATCATGAGTAGTTTCCTTGTTTCGATAAACTAATTATAATAAAAAAGAAGCCGGATGACAAATCGGAAGATAATGTAAAACCGTGAAATTGACTATGGTTAGGAAAACTTATAGGGCAGAGTAAGAACCATCGTTTTCCCATAGCAGTTCTTTTATCTTGCAGACGGATCTGCCGCAGAAGAGAAAAAGAGTATTAGGTACAAGACTCACTGACTTGACAATAGTTGTAAGAAATTCTTTTAAGATATCAGAATCGAATTCGATGGAGATGTTATTTATTGTGAGCATTGCAGTAGGGCGAATCGCGCGCTTCAAGGCTGACTTGAAAAAGTAAATTCCAGTGCAGGGGTAAATTCCACCACGCTTTAAAA
>ENA-OPTA01001494-OPTA01001494.1-human-gut-metagenome-genome-assembly--contig:-NODE-1494-length-13884-cov-3.204642_pt1 | contig 13884 bp, 9 predicted proteins | sample MGYA00241813_ERZ501917 | MGnify/ENA primary metagenome ERZ501917 (study PRJEB25962, sample SAMEA2042408) | human gut metagenome | biome: human gut; feature: human-associated habitat; material: faeces...
ATGAAAAGCCCATTGGCCGAGTTAAATATGCGCTATTTTAATTCCGCCAACGGGTATTATGAGGAAATTCTTTCCCGGCGACAAAAGATACGTGAACGGCTGGGTATCAATGACAATATTCCCCGGGGGGCACGCCCTTCCTGCGTCCAGCAATACACGGATGCGGTTGAACTTTACCGTACAACGGAAATGACGATACCGGAAATTGCCGATAAATTCAAAGTCTCCGAAAGTGGCCTGATGCAACATTTACGTTTTTATCACAAAGACGTGCTTCAGCAAAAAAGAGCCATGCGTAAACGGGCGAAAGAAGAAAAGTATAAAAAAAGAGGAGGACTCCTGGGAAACGGACGGAAATATGAACCTTCCGCCCAAACAATCAATAAATACGCAGAAGCACTTACCCTGTACAAAAATACAGTAATGACTCTGAAAGAAATTGCAGATCAGACAGGAGTAACTACGGAAGGATTCCGTTTTTATCTGCATAAATGGCACAAAAATCTGGTACTGGATCATCTGGGAATAACTGACGAGAGCCAAAGTCCGAAAGACTTGAGAAAAGCCAGAAACCGTACCAAACGCACCTCACTCAAATATCAGGATGCAATTAACAGCATCAAACAGAATCCACGTTCCATTGCTCAGGTAGCCAATGAGTTCAACCTGCAACCGGAAAGTTTCCGCCAATACCTGCATAAATACGAACCGGAACTGATCAGTATCGTAGGAATGGGACAGAATGAGCAGGGAAAACGTACGATGTACCGAAGTGAAAAGAAATACAAGAAAGCAATAGAACTGTATCAGACAACGACGGAAGATTTGAAATCCATCGCAACTCGTCTCGGACTGGTATATAACAGCATTGGCGGATATATCCGCAGAAATTATCCGGATGCCATCACTCTGCACAAGAAACTGATACAGGAACAGAAGACGACGCATAAACAGTAAGTATTCCAGGCAAATGATCCTCAAGCTATGAAACAAGAAGATCTGAAAATCTTGCAATTGGGAAAATTCTACCCGATCAGAGGCGGTGTAGAAAAAGTAATGTACGACCTGATGCTCGGTCTATCCGCGCGGAAGGTTGATTGTGATATGTTGTGTGCACTGGACAAAGGGGATAGCCAGATTATCCCCCTCAACGAACATGCCAGACTGATTGGAAGTCCTTCATGGGCTAAAATCGCCGCAACAATGATCTCACCGGCTATGATTCTGACCTTAAGAAAAATAAGCCGGAACTATTCGGTAATCCATGTACACCATCCAGACCCCATGGCCTGTCTGGCGTTATATTGCTCGGGTTACAAGGGGAAAGTTGTCCTTCACTGGCACAGCGACATCCAGAAACAGAAAATGCTGCTCAGATTTTACAAGCCGTTACAGAACTGGTTGCTGAAAAGAGCAGACAAGATTGTAGGAACAACACCGGTATATCTCCAGAAATCACCGTATCTGAAAGAGGTACAGGAGAAAACGGTCTGCCTGCCTATTGGTGTAGAAGCCATGAAACCTTCACCTGAAGCCGTAGAAAGCATTCTTCAGCGTTATCAGGGAAAAAACATTGTTTTCTCGCTGGGAAGACTCGTCACCTACAAAGGATACCGGTACCTGATAGAAGCAGCCCGCTATCTGGACGACAGGTATGTGATACTGATCGGAGGAACCGGTGAACTGAAAGATGAACTGGAAAACGAAATAGCAACTCTGGGAGTGCAGGATAAAGTGAAACTTTTGGGACGGATCAGCGACGAAGACCTTCCGGCTTATTATGGTGCCTGCAAAGTTTTTTGCCTGAGCAGTATCCAGAAGACCGAAGCGTTCGGCATCGTACAAATTGAAGCCATGTCATGCAGCAAACCTTTGATAGCCACCCGCATTCCTCAGTCTGGGGTTTCCTGGGTCAATGCACATGGAGAGTCCGGCCTGAACGTAGCTCCTGAAAATGCCCGTGAACTGGCAGAAGCGATTCAGACTCTGACTCACGATGAAAACACTTATCGGAAATATGCAGAGAATGCCGGAAAACGTTTTCAAAATCTATTTACTCAGAAAAAAATGATTGATCAATGTCTCAAAATCTATGAAAGCCTATGAATAATACCAAACTAAAAATCATGTCTATGTCAGAAGCCGAAATGATCAAAGACAACAAAAAATGTCGGGATATGATGTCGCCAGCCATCAACCGCATCAAACGGGGACTGGATATTTTGGGAAGTATTACAGGAATGATTGTTTTTTCACCGCTTTTCCTTCTCATTTATCTGGTCATAAAAATAGAAAACGGCGGTAAGGTTATTTTCAGCCAGGAACGGATTGGATATCAGGGTAAACCCTTCATCCTCTATAAATTCCGTTCGATGAAAGAATCGGCTGAAGCTGACGGAAAACCAGCTCTCTGCTGCCAGGGAGACAAACGCCTGACACGGGTCGGACGTTTCCTGCGTGAACACCATCTGGACGAATTGCCCCAACTCTGGAATGTCCTCAAAGGGGATATGAGTTTTGTCGGTCCTCGTCCGGAACGGAAATATTTTGTAGAACAGATCAAGGCGATCAATCCTGATTACGAATTGCTTTATCAATTACGTCCGGGACTGTTTTCGCCTGCAACCCTCTACAACGGATATACCGACAACATGGAAAAGATGTTACGACGGCTAAGAATGGATCTTGACTACCTGGCCCATCATACCTTATGGCTGGATACGAAGATCATTTTTCTGACCGTTCTGTCCATCCTCTCCGGAAAAAAGTTTTGAACCTGTCCCGAAAGGGAACCTACTAACAAAAACCAGACAAAGATGAAACCTAAATCCAACCTGCGACTTCGCAAAATCGGACGGCAATACATGATCGTAAACACCCGTCAGGAGAATGTTGACTTGTCCGATGTTTTCACACTGAACGAAACAGCTGCCGGATTATGGCAGCAGATGATTCAAGGAACAACTGCTCCGGAAGAACTGGCTGACTGGCTGTGCGAAATATATGAAGTCGACCGTGAAACAGCACTTCAAGATGTAAAAAAACAATTGGCTCAATGGAAAGCGTACGGACTGATCGATTAGAAGACACCGAGGTCCTGTTCATACTGGTGCGTGCCGGACTTTGGGAGAAAGTTCCTGAAAACCTTTCCCTGTTTCCCAGATCATCAGAAAGCTGGGAAAGGATTTTCAACCTGGCACAGCGTCAGACAGTCACCGGCCTCGTCTATCAGGGATTGTGCCAGCTTCCGGACGAACTGCTTCCACCCGAACAGCAACTGCTTCATTGGGTGGCAACCATTGACCGGATCGAAAGAGCCAATCTCCGGATGAACCGGGTACTGACCGAACTTTACGGACTGTTTCACACCAACGGTCTGCACCCCGTTCTGCAGAAAGGACAAGGAATCGCCCGTTTTTACGAAAAACCGCTGCTGCGGGAATGTGGGGATATTGACTTTTATTTTTCCGACAAGGAAGAAAGCCGTCAGGCTGCTTCACTGGTCAGCCAGATGGGATGCCGTGTTTCTCCCAAAGCCGATGACAGTCTCTGCTATTATTGGAAAGGAGTCAACGTAGAACATCATACGCGTCTGACCGACCTGCACAGTCCGTTCATTCGAAAATACTTGTATAAACAGGAACAGGATCCCGCCAATCTGACAAGCTTCAGACTACCGGGAAACCCAACCGAGATAACCATTCCCTCTCCTTTGCTGAATCTGGTTCTGCTCAATACGCACATCATGAAGCATGCTTTCGGATGGGGAATCGGTCTGCGTCAGCTATGCGACCTGACACGTGCCTATCACTGCCTGCAAACGGAAACTGACGGCAAAGCCCTGTATGACCTCTGCCGTAAAGCAGGAATTATCCGGTGGAACAGTCTGCTTCATGCCTTTCTGGTGAAACAGCTGGGTCTGCCTGCTGCCAGTCTCCCCTATCCGGAAAAGACTGTTTCTCCGGAACCGCTGCTGGAAATTATTCTACGGGGAGGAAACTTCGGTTTATACCACGCACAACGCAGGAATACTGCCGAAAACAAATGGAGCAGCAAGTTTCATACTTTCCGGTCTTTCCTTGGCAATATCCGTTTCTCATGCCGCTACGCACCGCAGGAAGCATTCTGGACTTTTACGAACCTTTTAACCGGACAATTCAAATCATGACAGAATCTCAATATTGTGTAGCCGGATTCTTTTTCAGTCTTTCGCTCCCGGACGGACAGGATGCTGACAGGCTGCTGCCCTCGTTCCGTCCCTTTCTGTGCGAAAAGAAACCGCAGGAAGAATCCATTTTCCAACTGACAGTCTTATCCGAAGCCGGACCGGAAATAGAAACTGCATCCACCCTCCTGGACCGGACCTTTAACGATATTGGTTATACCAGTCTGTATGCCTTTTCCGGAGGATATCAGGTTAGCATCAGCCCCTGGCCGGAAGGTCCCCAGCATATCCTTCAGGCTGACAGAGACTTTACTCAGGCTACGGCGACAATACTTTGGACGGATCCCTATGCAGGACATATACTCAGCTCCATGCTGCGCATTGTCTTTTCACAGGCCATTCTCAACCGGGAAGCCGTTTCCATCCATGCTTCTGCTGTATATACAGACGGGATGGGCTACCTCTTCCTGGGGAAAAGCGGTACCGGGAAAAGTACACATGCAGCCCTGTGGACTTCCGTCTTACCCAATTGCGAACTGCTGAACGACGATAACCCCACCCTCCGCCTTCAAGACGGTCAGGTGCTGGTTTACGGCACTCCGTGGAGCGGGAAAACCCCGTGTTATAAAAACCGGCATTTTCCCGTGGGTGGAATCGTGCGTCTGAAACAGGCACCGGCCAACCGTTTCCACAGCCATCAGGATACGGAGGCCTTTATCGACCTGCTTCCCGGGTGCTCGGCCATCCGGCAGGATTCACACCTTTACGGGCAGCTGTGTGACACCCTGATACAAATCGCAACCCGCGTTCCGGTAGGCATGCTGGAATGTCGGCCTGACCGTGAGGCTGCTCAATTATGCCACCATGAAATCAACCGAATTAATCAATCTTATTAAACATAACTCATGAACAAAACATTCGTTTTTTTAAGCCTGATGATTGCCTTGCTGTTCTCGTCGTGTGCGTCACGCAAGGATTTCGTCTACCTGTCTGACATGCAGATGGGTGAAAAATATCCTTTCGATCCGAACCATGAAGTAGTCGTGCAAAGCGGTGACCGCCTGGGCATCACGGTAAGCTGTAAGAACCCGGAACTTGCCATCCCGTTCAATATTCAGGGAGGAAATTTCCAGATAGACCGCAACGGCAATGTCTCGGCATCCGATGCCTCAGGAAGCAAGGAAAAAGGTTATTTTGTCGATGTGGAAGGCAACATTGACTTCCCGATTCTCGGCAAGCTTCATGTAGACGGAATGTCTGTCAGCCAGGTAAAATCGCTGATTGAGAATCAGATCAAGGCAAGCAACTACATCAAGGATCCCCTTGTCACCATTGATGTCCTGAACTTCAAATACACCGTACTGGGAGCCGTAGGACGCAACGGAACCTTTACCTGCGACGGTGACCGCATCACGCTGCTGGAAGCGATTGCCAATGCCGGAGACCTGACTGCCAAAGCCCGGATCAACCGCGTGACCGTGATCCGTGAAAAAGGCAACGAACGCCAGATGTTCGTTCATGACCTGCGCAGCAAGGATATCTTCGACTCTCCCTGCTTCTACCTGCAGCAAAATGACATCGTCTATGTAGAACCTAAGTATCGCAAGAAAGACAACGAAGACCGCGGCTTCCAGGTCGTAACCGTCCTGCTCTCTCTTGTAACAACCGTCTGCTCGCTGATGTGGGCTCTTAAATAACAATAACCAGACTTTCAAACGACATGCAGACAAATCCATCCTCTGTAAACAAGAATGAGCAGAGCCTCAACGTACTGGACCTGCTCATGTACCTGACTTCCAAATGGAAGTGGTTTCTTTTTTCCGTACTGATATGCGGCGGTATCGCCTGGTATCAATACGCCAGTTCACCCAAAGTTTATTTCGGAAAAACAACCGTGATCATCAAAGATCCTTCGAACAAGACTTCTACCGCCGGACTGGACCGTTACGACAATTTCATCAACAAAGTGAACGTGGCTAACGAAATCCTGCAGTTCCGTTCCAAGAAACTGATGCGGGAAGTGGTACAGCGTGTTCATGCCGACATCAGTTACCAGAAGAAAAGCGGTCTTCACTACGACGAACTGTATACACAGTCTCCGGTAAATGTCAGCTTCCCCGATGCGCTTCCGGAACAATACCTTGGCTTTACCGTAACCATACAGGACAGTACCACTGTACTGTTGTCTGATTTTATCCGGGAAGAGGAAAAGTCTGAATACCAGGTCCGGCTGAACGACACCCTGTCACTTCGCAGCGGAAATCTGGTGATTACCCCAACCAACTTCTTCAGCAAGGCCTGGACCAATGTTCCCATCAAGGTACGGAAACAGCCTCTTGACGGTGTAGCTACCCGCTATCAGGGAAATCTGGGTATCCGTCAGGAAGAAGACGAATCGTCTATCCTCACGCTCTCGCTGAAAGACAACTCCCCCAAACGGGCCGAAGACATCCTCAATACCCTGATCAACGTCTACAACGAAGAAGCCATTAAGGACAAGAATCAGGTAGCCATCAACACCGCCAACTTCATCAATGACCGTCTGATCATTATCAGTCAGGAACTGGGCGATGTTGAATCAGACCTGGAATCCTTCAAGCGCGACAATCAGGTGGTAGACATTGCTTCCTCGGCCAGCATGTACATGAGTGAATCGCAGAAATACAATGCTGACGCCCTGGAACTGGAAACCCAGTTGCGCCTGGCCAGGTATATCAAGGAATATCTCACCGACCCCAAGAAAGAAACAGACCTGATCCCGGCCAATACAGGTATCAGCGACATGAACATTGAGACCCAGATCACGGCCTACAATGCCACCAAGCTGAAACGCGACCGGCTGATCAGCGACAGTAGCGACAGGAACCCCGTAGTGGAAGAACTGAACAACACACTGCACGCCATGAAGCAAAGCATCATCCGTGCCGTCGACAATATGATTGTCAGCATCAACGTGAAGCGCAACGACGCACAAAGCCGCGAACAGCGTGCACAAAGCCGGGTGGCTGCCATTCCGACCAAGGAGCGCCAGATGCTTTCCATCGAGCGCCAGCAAAAGATCAAGGAAGCTCTTTACCTCTTCCTGCTTAACCGCCGCGAAGAGAATGCCCTGTCACAGGCCATGGCCGACAACAATGCCCGGGTCATTGACAGTGCAGAAAGTACCAGTTTCCCGATTTCCCCGAACCGGAACCGCATTCTTCTGCTCGGTGTCCTTATCGGTATCGCCCTGCCGGGAGCCGCCTTCCTCCTCATTCTGTTCATGGATACCCGCGTTCACAGCCGCAAGGATCTGGAGAAAGCAGTCAGTGTACCCTACCTGGGTGAAATACCGCTCGACAAATCCAGCCAGAAACATCACGACAAGAATGCACCCACTGTCCGGGAACAGGGTGACGACATCGTATCGGAAGCTTTCCGCATTCTGCGTACCAATATGGCCTTCCTCTCCCGGAAAGACAACCCTGTGCAGGTCATCACCTTCACCTCATTCAACGTAGGTGCCGGAAAGACCTTCATAGCCCGCAATCTTTCCATGAGTCTGGCTTACACCAAAAAGCGCGTGATCATGATCGACCTGGACATCCGCAAGGGAACCCTGAGCCGACACTATGGACATCACCATGTGGGTATTACCAACTATTTGTCCGATCCCACCATCCGCATAGATGACATCATCCAGCGCCGGGAAGACTTCGACCTGATCGCCTCAGGAACCGTCGCTCCCAATCCGGCCGAACTGCTGATGGATGAACGTCTGGACGAGCTGATCCGGGAACTTCGTACCCACTACGATTACATCATCGCCGATAATGTACCGATAGGTATCATTGCCGATGCCACCATTGCCAACCGTATTGCCGACCTGACCATCTTTGTGGTGCGTGCAGGCAAGCTGGACCGTCGTCAGCTGCCTGACATTGAGCAACTCTATCAGGAAAAGAAACTGAAGAACATGGCTCTGGTACTGAACGGTGCAGATCCGGAACGTCACGGATATGGATATGGCTACGGATATGGTTATGGTTACGGCTATGGCTATAAATACGGATATAAAAATCATTCAAAATAACAACTAAAAAACGGAGGTAAAACTAGAAAGAGAAAAGACAGAAAAGACAAAACAGTTTCATGTAAACTAAGAAAAAAGAAGTGAGAGTATTAACTAAAAACTAAAAAAGAAAACAATAGTATGAAAACTCAAAAAAAGTATGAAGCTCCACAAACCCAACATGCGGAAGTGGAGTTGGAACAAGGATTTATGTCTGCTTCGGTGTTTGACCCTGCAGATCAACATGATGAAGGAGTAACCATTCAAAATCATGAATTTGGTGAGACTCACGATTTTACAGATGATAGATGGGATAATATAACACTTTGATTAAAGTTAGATAATTATGAAAAAAGTTTTTTACTCTTTGATAGCTTTAACGCTTATGATAACTGCTGCTGGATGTCAAGATGATACTGTTACTAGTACTATAGATAATCCAGCACAGACTGGAGATGAAATTAGCTTTGGAATGTCGTTACCACAAAATGGCATAGAAACTCGTACTGCTTATGGTACACCAATAGATACTGATAATGACCAAAAACTAGATGCTTTCCCTGTATATTGGGAGAATGGTGATGAAATAGCTATTTATTGTCCACAAGCATCTATGCCTACTAATAAATTAGTGCATTATACTATTGGAGTATCAGATGGCACATCTTCTACTGCAGAAACAGTGACTAAAATTGGTGATGCTGGTTTGCAGTGGGGGAGTGAAGATTTACATAAATTTTATGGATTTTATCCAGTTAAATTTGTAAAGGGTACAGAATCTAGTGGGCTTTTTAATTTAACTCTCCCAGTAGAACAACGGCCTTTACGTTTTGAACAGGATAAAAATGGTAATTATAAAGCTGTAAGTAATCCCGAATTTGCTATTATGTATGCATATCGTGGACAGAAGAAAAGTCTGACACCTGTTGGAACGGATATAGATTTACAATTTAAACCACTTTCTACTATTCTAGAAATTGAAGTTTCAGCACCTGGTAATATTACGGAGCCTATCACATTGACAAATATCAATGTGGAAGCATTGGATGGTACTCCTATTGTTGGTGACTTTACAGCTCAAGTTTATCCGGGAAGTGATACTGAGGAATCTTATGAAAGTACAGTCGTATGTAAAACTAATATGAGCGATGTGGTCACAGACAATATTTCAGTTCCTTGTTCGTGGACAAATGATCAAGGGAGGCTTGAATATGTGAAGTTGGCGGCTGGTAAGAAGCTTGTTGTTCGTGCATTTTTGATTCCTAATGAAAACGAGATAGATGGTAGTAATATCAAAATTACGGTAGCAACAAGTGGAGGAACGGTACACAAGACTTTGACAACTTCTGATAATTCGTTCAAAATTCTGCCACATAAGGTGAGCCGTGTTACTCTACCTACGTTGCCGTTGCCTACACAATATAATGTTAATTATTGGATGAGTTCGCTTGATCCGGATATTTATCTGACTGAACTTTCTATTCCGGGAAGTAAATTTACCAATACAAGTTCATACCAACCAACCGGAACCGAACAGCAATATAAAGATGGCGTTCGTGCATTTATTTTACATACACAAGCTTCACGTAGTTGGGTTGTTGACGGTTTCATGAGTGGGCATTGGGATTATTCAGTAACAGTTAATAATGCTGGAACATTAAAAGAATCATTTCAACAGATTGCACAATATTTGGGGAATGCAGAAACAGAATTTACAAATGAAGGAAAAGTTTCGAATGAGTTTGCTTTAGTAATGGTTACATATAAAAAAGATGGATGGCTTGATAGGATTCAAGAGGAGATTTGGATTAATGGTATTCAAGAAGAGATAAGTGAAATGGCAGCTGATCCATCATATCGTATTTATAATAGTGAAGTCACTCCAGAAACAACGATAGAAGATGTTAGAGGTCATATTATTGTCAAGGCCAATGTGAATTCTGACCATATGGTGACAACAGGTGCTACAGCCCCAATACTTTATTCTTTATGGGACGGTCCTTATGGACCTGAAACTAGTGAAGGCTCAGGAATTAATTATCAAGATGAGTTTGGGGGTATGCCTTTATATTGGCAGAATTATCAGGCTTATGATGGAAATAGCGCCGGTAATTCAAAGCTAAGATGGTATTATCAGGAAGTGACCACTACAAGTGATTCAGATAGTAATGCGGAAGCGACTTACCAGTCAAAGGTGGATGCTATTACAAATCAGTTTAGTATGGGAGTTGACTTGTATAGGAAAGAAAGTCATGATACGTGGCTGATGAATGATATCGGTGGTGAAAAAACGGATGTTAGCTCTGGAACAACATCTCATGCAGAAGGTAATTATAGTGATGGCATTGTATATTCTAATGGTATAGAGTATACCGCAGCAGAACTTAATCAGTTGTGTCTGAATGAGCTTTTGAAGCGTGAAGAAAATGCCGGTATGGGACTGATCTTTATGAATTTTGCTAATAGAGGTGAAACTGGTAAAAAGTTCCAGTCTGACTTGATTTTACAGACTATTATCGACAACAACTTCAAGTTTGCTTTGCGTAAGAAAACCTCAGAAAATACGCCCACACCAAGTTATAACGCCAGCTACAAGAGTGGCGGCAATGCAGTAGGTTGGGATGAATAATCTGCACTGAATATAAAGGTACTTTGCGGTTAGTATTACCGTGAAGTACCTTTTTGAAAAATAGGAAAGAAAACTCAAGAACAATAAATGAAAAACAACTTCATACTTTACGCTATTTTGTCCTGCTGCATGTTAGGATTAGAAGCTTGTAGGGAAGATTCTTTTGTGCAGGACGAAAGCAAGGGAAATGTAACGATTGTCGGTCGCATGAGCGGTGATGTACAGACACGCACCTGCGTGGACAATTCTTCACCCGACGGTGTGGCCGGTATATTGTGGTCACCGAAAGATATCATTGGTGTATATGGTGACAAAGGCACAAAGAACGCTATGTTTGAATCTGCCAACACTGGCAATGTGGCAGAAGCTGAATTTAATGGAACGCTGGCAAGCGGTGAATATCCTACGTATGCCTATTATCCGTATGGAGCCGATAATGCCACTTCTGAGATAACTGCCCTGAAAGGTAACCTAAAGTTGGAGCAGACTTTCGACATGACAACAGGCAATCTGGAAGGTGACTATAAGGTGGGTACACCCACTTTCAAAACCTATGAAGGCAGATACGAGTTCGAGTTCGAACACCTGTTCTCTCTGCTCAAGTTCGACATCAACGCTACAGGAACGGCACTCGAAGGCGATGCGCTTGAAAGCATTATTCTGACTTTGCCTGAAGGCAGACGTCTGGGAGGCGAATTCACATTCGATGCCACATCGAAAGCCGTAACATGGACCGACGATGTGACCGGAACCAATGTACTGACAATGAACTGGAGTGACACTCCTGCCCTTGCCAGCGGAAAGAGCTATACAGGCTATATCACCTGTGCACCAGAAATACGCACCGGAGACCAGATAAAGATTACTATCCTGACGCAGAAGTTCAAGGCTGAATTTACCCGCACAGCGCTGGTTGATTTTGCCGCGAACACCTGCTACACATTCCCGCTTTCGCTGGAGAACTATAAGAACGACATGGTGGTAACCAACCGTCCGGTGTTTACATCGTTCTCTTTCGAGGCAAAGAATAATGCAGGTAAAATTATGGACAAAAAGCTGACATTTGATGGCAGTGCTACAAGACCGGTTGACAATGTTGCAGAAGTATTGACAGTGGGTCGTGACTCAGTTATCGGATGTATTCCTTATCTGCATGATTTCAAGTTGAAACCTACATTTGCTGTAAGCGATGGTACAACCGTCAAAATAGACGGAATGGAGCAGACAAGTGGCGTAAGTGAAGTTGATTTCAGTAAGCCTGTGCTCTATACGCTTTCCAACGGAGAAGAAACAAGAACGTTTACCATTGTTGTCACCAACTCCGGCCTGCCGGTGGTTGTGCTGACACAGAGTGGCGGCGGAAGTGAATCCTGGGAAGAAGCAGGTATTAACGTACGCTCTAAAGATGCCGACTGGGTAGAAACAGATAAAATGGCGGTATATAACGCTGATGGTTCTGTGGATATGGAAGAGGCGCTTTGCGGAATCCGTTTGCGTGGCAATTCCACACAGAAGTTTCCGAAAAAACCTTTTGCCATTAAATTGGTTAGTAAGGCATCTGTTTTAGGTATGCCAAAACATAAACGCTGGGTGCTTCTTGCCAACTGGATGGATCGTACTATGTTGCGCAATGCTGTAGCTTTTGAAGTAGCTCATCAAACAGAAAATGCATATGCCGATGGACTTGGATGGAACCCTCACGGATATAGTGTAGAAGTTGTGATGGACGGACGTCATGTCGGAAACTATTATCTGTGCGAGCAGATAAAGATTGACGGAGACCGTGTAGATATCAAAGACTGCATTGAAGACATCATAGGCGACGGCAATGCAAATCCGACGATGGCCGATTGCGGTTATCTGCTTGAATTTGACGACAACTATGACGAAGTGGACAAATTCCGTACAGCACGCGGTTTACCGTGTATGTTCAAGGACGAGGTCACTAAGTATAGTGCCGATATCTTCAATCAGGTGAAGGCCAGAATAGAAGCAGTAGAATCCAATCTGGAGGCCGGAAACTATGAGGCTGCTTATAGTGATTTGGATATCAACTCGGTAATCGACTACTTCTTTATTCAGGAACTTACATTCAACGACGAATACAAACACCCAAAGAGTGTGTATATGCTCATTGATGGTGACGGCAAACTGACTGCAGGTCCTGTTTGGGATTTTGACTGGCAGACATTTATCAATTACGATAAAGTGCAGGCCATGAACAATAAGTATGGCGGTACTTACTCATGTCGTAAAAATAATGAATGGCTTTATGGCGCATCAAAATTGGCTGAATACCATGGAATACCAGGAATATGGGGTGATTATGATTATGTAAACGACCAGCCCTATATGTGGTATCCTCTCCTTTTCAAGGATACAAATTTCCGTGCTAAGGTACAGGAACGCTGGGGCGTCATCTATCCGCAATTGCTGAGTGTAGTTGCCAAAATAGATGAATTTGCTGCATCGGCAATGGAATTAAAAAGCCGGGATCAGATCTATTCAGCTATGGTTGTATATGGGCTGCTTACTTATTCTGGCGGAAAAGTTTTTATTCCTAACAGAGAATTGATGTTCAAATATGAAGAACTTCTGCAGAATGAGGAAAGTCTTGGATATGTATACCAGCTGGCTAAGATTTCAGACCAGATGCTCAAGGCTACTTTATCCCGTGACACGCAGAAAATGTCCGAGATCCTGCAGTATGCACATAATACAGAATCCCCGATTCTCTCATATAATAATGAAGTAGAACTCTCTGCTATTGTCAATCTGGTATATCTTTCTGCAAGAAATAAGTATCGTATTGAACGTGAAGATAAAGCAGGAAAAGGATTTGTTGATTTTATTTTTTACCCATGGAATCTTACGGACACCTGTATTATCCTCGAATTAAAAGTAGACCACTCTCCCGAAGATGCCCTGCTACAGATCAGAGAAAAAGATTATCTGCTGCGTTTTCAGGGAAAATCAGGAGAAACCCGCAAATATACGGGCGAAGTCCTGGGTGTCGGAATCAGCTATGATAAAGAAACC
>ENA-OPTA01001495-OPTA01001495.1-human-gut-metagenome-genome-assembly--contig:-NODE-1495-length-13878-cov-4.096072_pt1 | contig 13878 bp, 15 predicted proteins | sample MGYA00241813_ERZ501917 | MGnify/ENA primary metagenome ERZ501917 (study PRJEB25962, sample SAMEA2042408) | human gut metagenome | biome: human gut; feature: human-associated habitat; material: faeces...
TTTACCAATAAGACTTTCAAATTCTTCATACTCATTTCTTCATATCTGGCAAAAGTACGCCTCCCACGCCCACATTCTCCGGTTCATTCTCTTTGATGAATACATAGATGGTTTGCTTCGGCAACCCTGTAATCTTTGCGGTTGCTTCGGTTACTTCTTCAACGAGCCGGGCTTTCTTTTCCTTGCTCATCTTCACTAATTCCATTGTAATGGACGGCATAATAATCCTCCTTTATTTTGATTGTTTTGATACCTTATTTTACGACAGGTGTTTTTCCCGATATTCCTTGCCCGGTTGAGTGCATTTGCCAATCATCTCTCCTGTACGCAGGTAAGAATAGGTGGGCATTTCGAACAGGACGGGGTTCAACTTGTTGTAGTCCACCTTTCCGTTTTCGTTGAGACAATCTTCCTCCACGTGCGTGGCATTGATTTTACAGATGAAGTTGTCGAAGGTCTCTGTCTCGTAGTTGTCTACGACTTCACACTCCATCACCAACGGGCTGTCCTCGATGACGGGAGTCTGCCCTTCGCCCAAATGCCATTCGAACACTCCCGACTTGTCTGTTTTCGCTCCGCTTGTAATACCCACATAATCAGCACGTGGTAACAAATTCTCATCCACTACATTGACCGACAACTTACCTGTTGCCTTGATACCCTGATTGGTATAATGGGGCTTGTAAAGGCTGACCATGATGCGGTCGTGCCCGATAATTCCTACATGCCCGGCCAATAACCATGCGGGCTTGCCTCCCATCATAGTGCCTATGACGACCGCAGGGGTAGGATACAGAGCCAGAACAGAACCAATGTTTCTTTTCATCTTTTATTTCTCCTCTTGTAATTTGTTATATTCTTCATTTGTTACAGGTTCAAGCCATTCATTGCTTGTCTTTTCTCCGGGTACTTCAATGGCCAGATGGGCAAACCAACTGTCGACCGTAGCACCATGCCAATGTTTTACTCCGGTGGGGATGTTGACTACATCGCCAGGATGAAGCAGACGTGCAGGCTTTCCCCATTCCTGATACCAGCCTGTGCCTGCCACGCAAACCAGCAGTTGTCCGCCACCTTTCGTAGCGTGATGTATGTGCCAGTTGTTGCGGCAACCCGGCTCAAATGTTACATTGTTGATGCCGACCTGTTCCGAAGATACCGGAGCCAAGTAACTTTGTCCGATAAAGTATTGGGCATAAGCATCATTAGGTTTGCCGATGGGAAATATCATTTCCTGCTCGAATTTTGCTTTCTCGTCCGCTGCTTCCGTTTCTTCCGTCCATACATCTTTAGCCAAGCGGAATGCAGCCCACGCTTTGGGCCATCCGGCATAGAAACCGATTTGTGTCAGTATCTCCGCTATCTCGGTACGGGTGATGCCGTTCTTTTGGGCGGTTTGCAGATGATACGTCAAGGAAGAATCCGTAATGCCTGAACTGACAAGTGCGGTAATCGTAACCATGCTCCGGTCACGCAAGCCGAGTTTGTCTGTCCGGCTCCATACTTCACCGAAAAGCACATCATCGTTCAATTCCGCAAACTTGGGTGCGAAATCACCCAACTGCTCTCTTCCGGCAGTCTGCTTGATTTTTGTCTGTGCGTTTGCCATAGGTGTAATCATTAATAGTGTCAATGCAATGCAAATAATTGTTCTCATGATTGTATTCTTTTATCGTTAATCCTCTTATTCTTTAGGAGTCGTCAATCCCGAATAATAATTTCATTCAACCATTCAGCAATCATACCGTGGCAATTGGAAGTCTGCGATGAACGTATCCATAAGCTGGGCGACAGGAAATTGCCGTCGGGGATTAACCGCTTGGCATCCGCCTCCACGCCACTGATGCCACTGCTGGCACTCGACACGATAAGCCCGATGTTCTTGCCTGCCATTTCATCGCCATAATGGAACAGAAAGGTCTGCATGGGAGCTGCCATATTGCTCCACCATAACGGAGCTGCCACAATGACTGTCGCATATTCATCCATTTGTACCTCTACCGGGTCTATGGCAGGATAGGAAGATGCGTCATCGGGATTTTCACGTATTGCCGAAATCAAAGCGCTGCCGATAGCGTAATTGTCGGCTGCATAATCAAGCCCCTTTTCCGCAGGCTCGATTCTGAGGACATCCGCTTCTATCTGCGTTTGTAAGTCGCTCACAATAGTATGCGTATTGTTTGTATAGCTGTAATACACGACCAATGTCTTTCCCATAGATGAAGCAGGAGTATCCGGGTCTTCATTTTCATTGCCTTCTTCTGACGGGGTTTCAGTCGGTGGAACGTCAGTGTTCGGACTGTCATCGCTGCAAGCCATACCTCCCATGGCTATACACAAGGCTGCAAACAAGAATAAAGTCTTTTTCATCATTGCGAATAATTTAAAAGATTAACACATCGGATGTTCCCAAGAACCTTTGGTATCTACATCTATTTTTCTTGATACTTCATCTAACCGGGTTATTTCGTTGTCTGTCAGATGGAGCGAAATAGCTTTTACCGCATCTTCCACATGGTGAGGTTTGGTTACGCCAATAATTGGTAACGTATGCTTGGCAATCGCCCATGCGATGACCACTTGCGGTATAGTCGCTCCGTGCATTTGGGCTATCTCGCGCAATGTCGTAAGCAATTCTCCCATTCGTACTAACTGGACGTTGTAAGTCTCACCCCGTGAACTGTTCTGTGGCATCAAATGTTCCGCATCATATTTGCCGGAAAGCGCACCTTGCTCCAAGGTCATGTAGGCAAAGAAATCCATGTGGTGCTCGCGGCAATAGTCGATAATGCCTGCATCTTCCGATGAACGGTAAATAAGACTGTAATGATTCTGCACCGCAGACACATGGAAACCTTCTGCGGAAAGGATTTCGTCCGCACGTTTCAATTCAGCCAAGTTGTGGTTGGATACGCCTACTTTTTTTACCTTTCCTTTCTTCAATGCGGGAATCAGTCCGGGTGTCCACCGCTCTACATCAGCCGGATTGTGTATCCAGTAAATATCTACATAATCCGTATCAAACCGCTTTAAGCTGGCATCCAGCATTTCTTCTACGGCATTCGGGGAGTCGGATGCAATCTGAGGGGTAAACTTGGTGGAGATAAGCACTTGTTCACGCGGACATTGTTTTACGAAATCTGCCAAAATATCCTCAGAAGCTCCCATGCCATATACGGTTGCCGTATCCCAAAGGTTCAGCTCGTTACTTGCAGCCGCATCAAACACCGGCTTTAAATCTTCTGCGGAAAGGTTGTTTCCAAACACTTGGTCGCCTCCAGCGGTACCTGTGCCCCATGACCATGTACCAAGGGCGATTTTAGGATAATTCTCATAGTTTGCCATAACACTGTTCTTTTTAAAAGTTTTCTATTGCAAAGTTATGGCTAATGTATTTAAGCCGTGTTATTTTACGGCTCAATTTGTGTTTGTATAAAGCTCAATATTGCTTTATAGCGAAATATGGTTATCGGAACTTATCAGAATACCTCGATTAGAAGTTAGATGCGTTTGCCCTGCTTATATGTGCACAAAAATTGGTAGATTGCATTAAAATCATTAGCTTTGCAAAAGCTAATTATCACCACTTCAAAGCGATGAAGAATACAGAAGTTAGCACGTTACAAATCCATTACCTATCTTCAAAATAGCATTCAACAATTGATTGTTAGATAATGGTTTACATTCAGAAAGAATAGTTGTACCCAATTCCTGTCCGATTGGAATCAACAGATATTTCTTCTTGAGAAAAATAGGATATTATCCATAATTAGCAAGGAATAATATCGAACAAAATGTAGTACATTTGCAACGCTTATGAGAATAAGCCAAAAAGAAGTGGAATATCAGAAGTGAATTGCACTGAAAAAAGAAGAAATCGCCCAATTGACACTCTAAATGAGTTAAGAATCAATAAAAGCGTTAAATCTTCACCCTTTAGAATGTACCACTAAAGATTACGACCATATTTCTGACTTATTGCTTGCAAACTATTAAGTAATAATCAGTTGTAAATACAGTCGTTGCAACACTTTAGAAAATGTAAACATTTCAAATTCAATCACCAAAATCAGCAAGTTTGCTTTTTATGGATGCTTTGGTATAAAAGAATTTATTATACCCAAAACTGTAGAATATATAGGTAAATCCGCTTTTCAGTTTTGTAGGAACTTAAAGGCTGTATATATTCCAGATTCCGTCAAGTATATTGGTTTTAAAGCTTTTAACGATTGTCAATGGATTACCGTACATAGAACTGGAAGAAGAACATGGCGTGAGTATGATTCTATGAATCTAATTGCAACTACACCGGGTAATAAAGATAAATTGGTAAAAATGCTCCCCAAATTTCTACATAGTATAATCAAAGAAATGACTTATAAGGAATTCGTAAATCGAGAAAAGTCTCTTTACAGTAATGTGAATACTGAAGAAGAATATGATTTTGGTAGTTTAGAACGTGTAAAGTGTCCGCGGTGTGGAAACTGGTATTTTGAAGATGACGGCGTTTGTGATATTTGTGGCTACCCATGGAATGAATAAATTAACTTAAAAGGGTATGGTTTCCCATACCCTAGATTTTTACTGATAGATATTCATAAAGATGTCACGTAACTATTGTACTAAAGAATCAATAGTTTCTTTATGTTCTATATACCAAACCATTGCTTTTATTAGAGACTTGACTATAGCCCTGCAATGGGAAAAGAGCTATGCAAGTCTTTTTCTATTTTTTATCATAAAAAAATTATTTAAAGATAGCAACATTGCTATCTTTCTCTAGCACAAAGATACGCATTAACTTAACAAGTGATATTTATATCAATCATTCCTTTGTTATTTTGCAAAGATTAACTTCTCTGCTTCTTGCTGTAACAACCTTGCCCGTTCAAGTTTCTCAGCTCTTACCCGTGTGCGGTACTCAAAGTCCTCTACTTCATTACGAATGTTTCTGATGACGGTTTTGTCCCTGTCACGGGGGAACACTACTTCCAACGTATCCAATTCATTGCCAGAAACACCACCGTACATTTTTATAAGACGGTACTTCAAGTCATTGTCAGACAAATCCATGTTCCGCTTGAACTGATAGACATTGCCGACTAAAAGAAGCAAAATTATCACAGCCATGACAACCTGCCATAGAAACGGTCGGGAAGTTTTGAAGTCAATAACGTGTGTATGGTCATTCTGAATCTTCAGACTTTGAATCCGTTGCAATTCCTTGCTGATTTGTTCCTGCCCGGCAAAGATTCTTTCGTTAGTTGTACTCAATGCCGAATACACTTCATTGATTTCTTTCAACCGCAAATTTATGGCAGCGCGAAGTTTATCCCGTCCATCCTTGTCGGAAGACAGTCCGGCTTTCATTTCCGCTATTTCAGATTGAAGCCGTTGCAGATTATCGGAAAGCAGGATAATTCCATCGTTGCTTTCTTCTTCATCAGTTATTTCAACCGAAACTATCCGTTCCTTAATTTCGGAACAGAGATTATATACCGCATCCAGCGTGTGGATGAAATCGTTGTTCTCCATTTCTTTCATTTTCGTGTCTGTTTTTGAGTGATTACCAGTTGATTCTTCTCTTTTTCTTCTTTTTCAACTTCCGTTGAAAAGCTGCTTCCGCATTCTCGTCACCATAGTTGGGTGCAGGATTGAACAGTCCGCCAAACGCTCCGGCAATGCTTTCCACTACATCATTACCTGAATTATAGGTATTTTCATGTTGCATTGCAGGTTGGTGGCTGCCGTTGGTTGCCATTCTGATACTCCGTTGGGAGTGGCTGTTGGTTTCTTTCAGCTGTCTGTCTAATTTTGAATAGCTGAAACTCCTGTCAATATCCGAAGCCTTGAATGTAATGCCGTCTTTGGTAAAGGACAAGCCTTGTATGACATTGCTCCTGCCCCTATACTTGAACTCCGTTTTTATTCCCTGCTTGGATAATTCGGAAATGAATTGTTTCCAGCTATTGGATTTGCCTAACGAGTTCTTGACGGCATGGTAAATCTCGTACTTCGTCTTATCGCTTCCTTTCAGACGATGTGTTCTTACCCTGTCCTTGCCTTTACCAAAATAAAGTCCGTACTTTTCTTTCAGTTCCTTGCAAACCTTGATATTCCGATAACAGTCGTTCCTGTCGCTGATGGTGCGTCCGTTGTTATCCACACGGTTGAAAACGATGTGAACATGCGGATGCTTCTGGTCATTATGCCGGGCAATGATATATTGGGTATCCCTGATTCCCATTTTTTGCATATACTCCTTTGCCAGACTGACCAACATCTCATCCGTCATTCTCGGAGCGTCCTCGGACGCATAGCTGAGCGAGATATGTCCCACAGGCTGACGGATACTCGGCTTCATCATCCGCTGGGCTTGAAAACAGTCCGCTATGCTCTGAATGCTGTCCGTCAGTACTCCTTCCGAAGCCAGCAGTCTTGCATCGGGCTTGCCCAATACATAATTGACACAGCCTTTGAATCCCGCTCCCTTACTTATTTTTCCAATCATCGGACAACTGCTTTATGATTTGGACAATCTTTTTCTTCAACATCATCAGTTCGGCTGCCACTCCGGCAAATCCTCCGGCATTGGCTTTATGGGCAAGCTGGTTGATGTTGTTGGCTTCCCCTGCCAATTTACGGAGTACGTCTGCATCCGCCTTGCTGATACGCTGTACAACTTTCCCCGTAAGCAATACGGAATGTACAAACCTGCTGAGGGAAACGCCCGCATCTTTCCTGCGTTTCTCTACCGCTTGGTACTCAATATCTGTAAATCTTGCGCTGACCACACGCACCTTGTTACGCTTGGTCTGCCGTAACTGTTGTTTATCTTTTTCCATTCTGAAAATCCTTTTTGGCTGCGACCAACGGGAGCGGACTGTCTTTGCCTTCCGGCAAAGCAAAGTCGGAAATGTATACATTTCCATAACCTTGCTCCTTCAGACAATACGGCTTCCGCCAGTACAGCGATGATACATGATTGATGTTACAGGCTCCGCCCTTTCGACCTTTTGGGTGGTACAATCTGTTCGGTTTTCTGCTCCTGCACAGAGCGTTGCCGGACGAGATACTCGTTCAAGTCCTTACAGTCCTTATAAGTGTGCGATGCGTCACGGACACGGTAGAAATACTCATTTGCAAGTCTTTGGAAAGCTTCCGTTCCGGCACGGTCATTGTCGAAAAAACAATGGATGCGCTCATAGACCGCCAATCCGTCAATCGCCTTGTGGAGATTGGAAACCGAGTTCAATATGATATAGTCCTGCCAGTCCAGACACGGCATCTTGGAACACTTCTCCGCCCGTATGGTCAGAAATGAGAGATAGTCTATAAATCCCTCGAACACGAAACAGGTGTCATTCCTTCTGCCTTCATGCCGGATATGGGTGATGTCTTTCGGCGCGATGCAGCCCTTGAAGTATCGGTTGCGTATCTCGTAACCGCCAGCCATGTTCCGAAAACCGATGGCAAAATAACGCTTGCCGTTGTTCTCGAAGTGTACCTCATTACATTCTCTTTTCGCCAGTTCCAAGTTTATTCCCCTGCCTTGCAGATAAGAAAGCAGGACGGGAAAATCAAGTTTCCTTACTTCCATACGCTGAAAATTTGGCTCTGTGGAGGACTGCTTCCGAAAAGAAAAGGACACGGGTCTAATGTGCGGTGTCTGCTCCGCAATCCGTTGCAGTAGATACGGCACGTGGACGGAACTGTAAAGTTCCGAAACCAGTGCGATAATATTGCCACCCTGTCCCAACCCGAAGTCATACCATTTATTGATTTCAGTATTCACCTTGAAAGACGCTTCGGTTTCCTCTCGAAACGGTGATTTATACCAGAGGTTTGCTCCCTGTTGCCTGACAGGGGTATAACCCAAGCTATGTAGATAGTCTACCAGCCTTATGTTTTTTGCTTCTTCGATAGTCATTTTCTATACGGATTTGATTGTGAGTAAAAAGCGTTGAATTGTTGAGAATATCTTGTATCAAGTTGAAAGACAAAGCGGTATCCACTCAACAACGGCTCAACAAATGCCTGCGAAAAAAGGAACTATTATTTTTCTTTTCAACAGCACATTTTGAGTGTTGAGCGTTTGTTGAGAAAATTTTAAACTAAGTATCAATAAATTACTTGCTTATTTCAACAATTCAACAAAATAATCAGAGTTCGTCCAGCAATGACCTGCTGATGGTGTAAAAGCGTCCAACCCTCCTGATAGGTGCAAACCTGCAATCCCTATTATAGTCGAACTGGTAAGTTGTATAGGTCAGTCCGTTGGGGGCAGGTGTCAGTTTCCAGCTTTCCGTAACGATTCTGCGCAGGTGGTGCTTTTCGATTTTAATACCCGAAAGATTCAGCAGGTTAAGCAGGTCGTTCAAGCAGAAGGAAAGACTGTCAATCCTTACATTGTCCATTATCTCCCTTATCAGCTCCATCACTTCCACCTCATGCTTACCACGGTTACATCGGATGATTCTCAGCAAAGCCGGAGTTTCCGTCAGCTTTGGAGAAAACCACATGCGGCTTTCCTGCCGGGTGGTCAGTTGCCTGTGCTGGAGGAAATAGAGGAAAGCCGGTATTTCCGCTGTCAGTTTTTGCAGAAAGTTTGTATCGTCACTTTCAAGGCGATGAATTTTCCGTACCCAGTAACGTGTCTCGCCCGGGTCAATGATGACGGGCAGGCTTTCGTTATTGGAACAAAGCACGAACTTGGCGAAGAAAGCAATCTCGTCACGGTCTTTGCCTTTGGCTTCCACTTTGTAGGAAAGTGTGGTACTTAGATTCTTCAAACGCTCAGAATCCTCCCTGCGGTTCAGCAATACCTCGTCCACCACGATAACGAGCTTTCCTGCCCAGTCTGCATTGAATTGGCTGCGGAAATCCTCGTTAGTATTAAAGGTCACATTATTGCGGAACACGGCTTTCAGAAAATTCAAGAACGTACTTTTTCCGGTGTTGCGCTCTTCCGATACCAACAATAGAATAGGAAGTTTCTGCACAGGCTGCAAATAAAGGAGTTGTAGGTAATCCATACCCAACTCGTACTGTTCACCGAAGATGTGGCGTACCAAAGCTTGAATGTGGGAGAAATCTCCTTCTTTTGGCTCATGTCCTATCGGCTCGTACAGGTTCAGGAAGTTGTCTATTACCTGACAGTAGTTCACATGGTCGGGAACTGTGCAGAAACCGTCATACTTGGGAACACCAGCCAGATAGTCCTTGCCGTAATCTTGGCGGAGCGTCTCGTTGTTCCAGACAATGCGTTTCTTGACGTGTCCTCCGTTCAGTCGGGGCTGGCTAACTATCTTGTAAAGTGTTGTGCCTACTCGGACAAACGGATTTTCATTCTTTAATGTTTCTTTCGTACTCATATATTTTAGCGTTTACGTTTGAAACATTTCTGAATGTTGATTGCGGAATTACAATCTTCGCTACGGTTTGAAATTAATTGCTTGTGCGCCCATTCAATAAGAGCCTTACGGGAAAAGACAAGTTTATTCCCATACTTCATAAAGGGAATCTGTTCCTGCGAAGTCATTTTATACAACTTTGCCTTTGAAGTAGGAAAACCGTTATCTTCCAACACTTTCAAAGCATTGGGCATACTCAATGTATCAGGTAAATCAGAACTGGGTGCTACCTGTTGATTTCCTGAAAAGAATTTTGAAACCGCATTGAATACAGCTTCTTGAATTTGTTCCTCTGTTGCGACAATAATATTTGCCATAATCAAACATTTTAGGGGTTAAACAATAAGCTGTCGTCACAGCTATCTCAACGTTGATACGGCAAAGGAAATATAAAAATAAGAGCTTATAAAACAGGCAAATATCTATATTAACTATGCCAACTGCGGACATTTGATGCCATATGATGACATTTACCCGGTAATATTTCAAGGTTTGGCACTAAATGGCTTTGAAGTGGCACTTAGTGACACAGTTGGTATAGATGATAGAAGAAAATGCGATTTTATTGTTTTTGTTTGCGAAGCTGGTCTACGACCTCGTTTATATCGAAAAATTTAAGATTAGTGAAAGAGTTCTTACTGGGTTTTATTAATCCGTCCTTTATCCATTTATTGACCGATGCTTGAGTTGTCCTCATCCATTTGGCTAAATGAACATTTGTAATCAGGTAATATCCGTTCAACTGCATAACAGTATGTTTGTTGGCAGAGAAACCACGCTGTAAACGGTCTATCAGCATATCTATATCTTTTCTGATGATTTTGGGTGCAGGTTTGTTTTCTTTGATGGTCAGTTCAATAGAACTCATGTCAAAATTATCCAACTGTGGTAGTTTGGATAATTCTTCAACGATGTGACCTGCACACCTCAAATCTTGGATATGAAATGTTAATTGCTTCCGTCTTGGCATAGTAATAGAGATTTTCCTTTTTCTGTGGTATAATACTTCTGCAAACGACTGTTAGGCTTATTCGGAACGGTCATTGCCAACAATCCTTCTGAAATCAAAGGTTTTATATATTTGTTTCGAAATTTAGTCCGATTACTAAAATGTAGTATAGTAATAACTTCCATTAGAGATTTTTCCGATATACAAGTTTCAAGAATTGTTCGTATTTCTCCTTGACTTAGTGCCAACTTAATCCCGACTTGCTCCCAACTTAGTCCCGACTTAGTCCTGACTTGCTCCCGACTTGTTGATATATTGTCCGCAAATTCAAATTCTTTAGGGTCACGATAGGTAATGGAAAAGATAAACTCCTCTCCACTATGTATTTCTATTTCAGTGTTTTCAAAGTACAACGGAGCATACTTCCGAATATTCTTCTGTCCTGAGCCAAGTTCTTCTGCCCATTTCATTTCACGGAACACCTTTGTGATAAGCGGATTCTTTGTACGGGTACGCCAATCATTTATATCTATATCTCCCGTTTGAAATGGCTTCGTCCAGTTCTCTGTGATTACCCGGTCACGGAATATAAGGAACTTATTGGTATATGAACTGATATACTCACGATGAAGCAGTGTATTTGATATTACTTCTCTGAATATCATTACCCGTAAATCCAAACGGTCTATACCATTATCCGCTAAACGGAATTTATCAGGCATGTTGCGTTGTACAAAATTCAGTAAACGAATATATGACTGAATCAAATTTACGCATATCATATCTCTGTCATTGTAGCGAATGTCAGGGTCGGTAGGAAGCGGATGCAAGAAACGCTCGTAAGACATGCTACGGTAAATAGCGTCCGTGCGATGCCACGGGCAACAATTCAGAATAGTTTGTTCCTTACCAAATAAAAGAATGGCAGCCAACTTATATCCTTCCCTATTTGTTCCCCGTTGCTTACCCCAGAACAGGCTTTTCAGGAATTCTTCATTTGTCATGCTCAACCACGGATGATTGGAGTTATGGATGGAAATGTGGCTACGCATAATCTTGAATGATTCTTCGTCCATATCTTCCAAAGTCACGTCGGGAAACACTTCGTTTTCGGAAGATTCCTTTTCTTTTCGCATGAACATATTCTTAACCAGATAGGTATGTTTTGACACATCATTGTCCGCATCCCCCCAACGGTCAAAGAAACGATTCTTGTATCTATGTACCTGTTCACTCTCTGGCACATTCAAATACAAGATAATCTTACCGTCTATCTCTGCCTGCTCCGGTGTAATTGGCATTGGAGGAAGAAACAGTTCAGGATTATTCAGTGTATTGATAATACTTTTGGTCATATCTGTTACGCATTTAGGGTTAATTCCCAATATTGTGCCATTATCATCTACTCCTAAAAAGATATATCCTCCCTCTGCATTCAAGAAAGAGCATACGGTTTCATACACAGATGCTGAAACCTTATCCGTACACTTTTTGAATTCTACTCGCTTATTTTCGCCATGCGAAAGCAAGTCCTTTATTTTATCTGTTGATAACATACTGTTTCTTTTATAAGACTTTTACTGCTTCATCTATTACGCTACTGGCAAAACTATCCAAATAAGTATTGGTTGTTGCCAAATCACTATGACCTAATATCTGTGAGATAACCTCACGTGGTACTTGATTGTCCTGCAAAGTCATAGCCATTGTATGACGACTTACATAGCTTGTCAGCTTCATGTCTGTAATCTCCAAAACTTTCGCTAAGTTAGCTAAATTCTTGTTATTACGCCCAAAACGACTACGAATATGATTATAAAGTTGTTCTCCTTTATATCCTGCAATAGAAACTATTGGTAACAAGTAATCTTCTACTAATAATGTATTAGCTGAAAACCAATTCATTAACTCTTGGATTTCAGGAGTTATCTTAATCTGAATAGGTTTGACTTTCTTTGCTTCTTTTGTTTTATTCCGTTTATAAACAATATAATTTCCACCGTTATAACGGATGATATTCTTTTTTGTTAATAATGCTGCATCAATAAAAGAAATACCATAACAATAGTACGAAAAAAGGAATAATCTTCGAGCCAACTCTTGAGCTGCACTTTCAACTACGGTATTTTTCAATTTCTCCATATCTTCATGTGGTAAATACCGCTTCATCGTTTCTTCCTCTAAAGATGCAACACTAAATCCTCCTTTTCCAAATGGATAAGTAGACTCTGATGCTTCTCCATCTTGGATAGCCTTATTTAAAACGGCTCTTAAAGCTTTAAAATAAAACTTTCTCGTATTCCCTTTACATTCTCTTTTTTGGAGAAAAACATCGAAAGCTTTTACATACTTAATGTCAATTTCAGGAAATACCCGCTCTGAAAATTTATCATCGAATAATTCAAGTATATGAAGTGTCCGATTGTAACAAGTAGCATTTCCTATATGATTGGTATCTTTATACGTCTGTATTAGCTTTTCAAAATAGTCTTTGACATTACCTTTATTGGAATAATGAAAAAACTCTTGTTCAAACTGATTCAAAGTCCAGTCTATTTTATTTTTATCAAATTCAGCTATGATATGAAGTATCTCTGATTTTTTCTGAGTAAGCCAATCATTCAAATATATACGGTCTGGATGCAATTTTTGAATACGCTTATCCGTGATGAACATCTCCTGTTTATCATCCCATTGATGTGGCTCTGCGTAAATGCCTAATGCCATAACTTTGCGTTTGTTGTTTTTCCGCACAACTAACCAAATAGCATAACCATCTTTATAATGGTATTTATCTGCTATCCACATTTTAAATGAAGCATACTTCATAAGCGATACATTTTACTGACGTTTTGCCAAATTAGACTTGTTCCTAAAATATACAAATTAGATTTCCAGCTATAAAAAAACGGATAATTACTGACGGATTACTGACGTTTTTGCTCAAAGTACATCTAATTTCATATAGTCAAAAACAACTCATATATATTTCAATCGCTACAAATATATTGTATTTCAGTTAAATACAAAAATATAGAAAATAAAAGAAAAGCTCTGGGGGGCGTGTGGTCGCTGGTTCGAATCCAGTCACCCCGACTGCTGAATATCAAGGAGTTAAGATGAACATCTTAACTCCTTTTTTTAATCCCTACAACAAATCTACAACATTTTTTCCACTACAACATGTCTACAACTAATAAAAGAAAAATACTAAGCTACATTTTTCTTTTATTCATATTAGTTTATTTTCATATTACAGGACAAGTCTATACTCCACATTAAGCATCCCAACTCTTAAATAATGCAAAATAGACTTGAAATAAGATATGAGAAATATGCTTTATTACAAGAATTCTTAGATAAAGGTACTAAGTAATTACCAAAACCAATATACACAAGATATTAATATAATAATGTGAATCAGTAGTTGGTGTCCTGATTTAAAAACTATAAAATAACATCATTAGTGTCCCGTTAAAATCGAGACAAATTAATATTAATCAAACAATCCCGGAA
>ENA-OPTA01001498-OPTA01001498.1-human-gut-metagenome-genome-assembly--contig:-NODE-1498-length-13858-cov-3.940955_pt1 | contig 13858 bp, 10 predicted proteins | sample MGYA00241813_ERZ501917 | MGnify/ENA primary metagenome ERZ501917 (study PRJEB25962, sample SAMEA2042408) | human gut metagenome | biome: human gut; feature: human-associated habitat; material: faeces...
GTGCGGTAAAGGCGTCTGGTATCTTCAAACGGAAAGAGGATGAGTAAGACCAAAAAGCAGTGGATGTGTTCCTTTTGAGACTGACTGCTTCCAAAACAGCAGGACATTTCAGGGACAGCGGAAACAGTAGCACACATTGAAAATACGTACTCTGAAAACGTGTGAAAAGCCCGATATATCGCAGTTTTGCGGTATATCGGGCTTCCTTTTTTCAAGAAAACCAGCAAGTTTAAATTGATTTTTTTACCAAAAAAGTAATATGCGCACTTGAACTTTTCGACAAATTGTGATATAATTACAGTAAATCATCAATCGCATTGAAAACAACGGATATGTCGAAGATATAAAAATACTGATGAGCCGCCATTTGACAAGCCATACGATACTGGATTCATTATACAGCGGCGAAATCGCAGAAACCGCAATAGATTGCTGTGCAATGAGAAATTATGTTTCCATAACAGAAGCAACCGATGAGATTGAGCGGCTCTGCCTATGGATGAAAAAACGTGGACTGAATGAAGGAGTTCCAAACCATGAACTGATAGATGAATCCGGCAACGTGATAGGAATCTTGGATTTGGCATGGCCGCAGGGAATACAAAACGGACTGAGCGAGCGTATTGCCATATTGCTAAATGAAACAGCAGATGTCCAGGCAACAGTAAGCAAATATGGTTACCGCTATTATACAAGTATTGAAGAATTCAAGGAATATATAAGAACCCGTCTTCACAAGCGTATACACGTGCCTTTTCGGCAAATTTTGCTGCATCCTGCGTGAAAAATACTTGCCGGGCGACAGCCCGCCTGCGTATTTTTGCCTTGCCTGCAACAAAATTATGCTCGAAAATCCACATATATTTCTTGTGAAGACAAGTTCTAACTTCAACATTTGCTTGATTGCAATGAAAACGTTTTTCATTACCCTCCACAGATTGATTTTCTTCCAAAAGCAAGGTGCCACGCTTGCGCTTTTCCACATGTTATGCTATAATCATAATAAATCATTTGTGAATCACAAATCACGGCTCAAACAGGAGATAAACCGATGAAGATAAAACCATTGATATCCATTCTGGCAGCGACAGCAATCGCATGCACTTCCCTTGCCTTTTCCCCATTGGCAGCCAGCGAAATTCCCATCTCCGCAGAAACAGCACAGGCGACCGATGCTGTGTTCTACGACGACTTTTCCAGTGGAACACTGGATCCTGACAAGTGGCTTGTTGCATACAAGAACTGGGGCGGGAAGGTCACAGAGAACGGGGAAAAAGTCGACTATAACGGCGGTGTCCTCCCCCAGAATGTCTCTGTGCAGAACGGAAAATTGATTTTGACCGGAAACGGAAACCTCTACCAGGGAGCGCTCAAAGGCGTCAACAAAGATGGCTCCCGGCGTGCAGACGGAAAGCGGACGGGGGCAGCGATTGCGACGAAGGAATACTACGCCTCGGGAAGTTATGAAGTCGTGGCAAAGGTTTCTCCGGAGCTTGGCGCCTGCTCTGCAATCTGGACGTTTGAATACGAGGAAGATTGGGACACTGGCGAGATCACCAACCACGAAATTGACATTGAGATGCCCGGCAGACCCAGTGCGGAAAAAACAAATCAAAGTTACCGGTATGCGCTGTGCAACACTTGGGTCGGCGAAAATGAGGGCGAATACAAAACCGGCTATACGGACATTGGCGTCAATCAGGCAGACGGCGCATTTCACAAATATCGGTTTGACTGGCATACTGGTAACGAAAACGAAGAGCCAAGAGTGGAATTTTATTTCGACGATGTGCTGACCTACACCGCAAAAGAATCCATTCCCACCAACGCCGGCAGACTGTGGATCGGGCTGTGGTTCCCGAACGGCTGGGCAGGAACGCCGGACTTTGACACCTCCGATTTTGAGATCGACTCCGTAAAGATCACGCCGTTTCACGAGAGTGGCGACACGGCGCAAAATGAGACCTATCCGGAGGACGGCTGGGGCAGCCTTGAAGATATCTCTCACAGCACTTCGGTGCAGGGCGATGTCAATGCCGACGGAACATTTGACATTACAGATATCGTGCTTTTCCAGAAATGGCTTCTCGCTGTTCCGGATACAAAGCCCTCCGACTGGAAAGCTGCGGACTTCTGCGAAGACGGGAATCTGAACGCTCTTGACCTTTGTGCCATGCGGCAGGAACTGACTTCCGGCAACACATCTCCCGCCAATCAGGTCTATGTGAAAAATACAGAGGAGCTGAAAACTGCTCTTGAAACTGCAAAGGCAGGCGATGAGATCATTCTCACCGAAGGCGACTATGTTTACAGTGGCGCAACGCCAAAGGGATACATGTTCACCAGTTCCGCAGACGGAACCGAAAAACAGCCGATCGTGATCCGCTCCGAGAATCCCGAAAAACCTGCTGTCCTCTCCGGCTCCTCCACTGCGGAAAACTATGTGTTTTCCATCTCCGGCGACTGGTGGGAAATTCGGGATCTAAAGGTCACGAATGCCCAGAAAGGCATCATGCTGGACAACGCCAATCACACAAAGATTCTGAACTGTGAGGTGTACAATATTGGTTCCGAGGGCATTCACCTGAGAGATAACAGTTCCTATTGTCTGATTGAAAATTGCAGCGTCCATGATACGGGGGTAGTTTCTCCGGGATATGGCGAGGCAATCTACGTTGGCAGCGCCCAGAGCACCACCGAATACGGCTACGACTGTCATTACAACACCATAAGAGACTGCAAGCTTGGGCCAAACGTCGCAGCGGAACACGTTGACATCAAGGAATACACCATTGGAACAACGGTGGAAAACTGCACCTTTGACGGAACGGGAATGAGCGGGGAAAATTACGCCAAGAGCTTCGTCAACATCAAGGGCAACGACTGCATCATCCGAAACAACGTCGGCTATCGAAATGGCTGCACCGCAATCCAGCGTGCATTCGAACAGAACAATGTGGTGGATGGCTGGGGACAGAATGCCTCGGTATACGGCAACAAGGTCTATATGGACACTGCGACCAATGCGCTGGGCAAGAAAATGTATTTCTTAAACGCATGGGACTGCTCCGCCACTGTCTGGGACAACTTCATGGCTTACGAGGGTGAACTTTTCTCCATAGATAACGAAGACGACCAGTGGGATTATTACAACTGCAACCTGCTCACCTACGGAAGCGGCAGCTGAGGCAGCGAAGCATAAAACCAATCCAATTAGAACCGATGGGATGTGTTCTCTAGGGGCAATGGTAGCCCGGCAGAACGAAGCATCTTGTCGGTTCTTTTTATTTTTGAACTGCCGCTAGAAACCGTTTGTAAAATATGATACAATGGACATATGAAAATTCAGTCGAAAGGATGAGAAATATGGCAGAACCCCTACGCCCCTGCCAAACGGACGAAAGCTCCGCCTGCAAAGACTGCGGACAAGTTTCCCCCATCGCCGACTTCGAAATCGAGGACGGCGTACTAAAGAAGTACCTCGGAAATGCCGAAACTGTTGTGATTCCGGCGGGAGTAACAAGTATCGGGAAAGGTGCATTTGCGCGGTGTGAATCCCTCAAATCAATTCATATTCCGAATGGGGTAACAAGCATTGAGGCGTTTGCGTTTTATCATTGCTCCGCACTCACCTCCGTTCATATTCCGGATGGTGTGACCAGCATTGGATATGAGGCATTTTCTGACTGCAAAGCACTCCCCGCAATCGAAATTCCGGATAGCGTCACGAGCATTGGATATGGTGCGTTTTCCGGATGCCGTGCACTTGCTTCCATTCATATTTCAGAAGGGATCACCAGAATTGATGCGGATATCTTTCAAGACTGCAAAGCACTTCCCTCAGTTCACATTCCGGACGGGGTAACAAGCATTGGAGAAAATGCGTTTTCCGGATGCTGTGCACTTACTTCCGTTCATATTCCAGACGGTGTCACAAGCATTGGGGAAAATGCGTTTTATCATTGCTCTGCACTTTCCTCCATTCATATTCCGAACGGGATAACAAGTATCGAGGATGAAACGTTTTCTGAATGCAAGGCACTTACCTCCATTGAGATTCCGGACGGCGTGACACGCATCGGGGAATCTGCGTTTTATCACTGCTCCGCACTCACCTACGTTCACATTTCGGACAGTGTCACAAGCATTGGATATGAGGCATTTTCCGGATGCCATGCACTTCCCGCAATCAAAATTCCGGACAGCGTCACAAGCATTGGATGCTCTGCGTTTTACGAATGCCATGCACTTACTTCCATTCACATTCCGGAAGGGATCACCAGAATTGATGTGGATACATTTTACAACTGCAAAGCACTCACCTCAGTTCGCATTCCAGATGGCGTCACCAGTATCAACCCCTCCGCATTTTATGGCTGTGAAGCACTTTCCTCGATTCACATTCCGGACAGCGTGACAGTAATTGAAAATGAGGCTTTTTGGGGATGCTATGCGCTCTCCGCAATCGAAATTCCTGCCAGCGTCAAAGAAATTGGAAAACATGTGTTTCCTTCCAATACTGCCATCCGAAACAAATCATCGCTCACTATCCCGCCTATTCCCGAGTTCGAGATAGCACATGGCACATTGACCCGATATCTGGGACATTCTAATTCGGTTGTCATTCCAGACCATGTCACCCATATTGGGGATGGTGCATTTTGGGACTGTACATTCCTTACCGCAGTCAAAATTCCAGATGGCGTCACCAGCATTGGATATGATGCATTTTTAAACTGTGAAGCACTCACCGCAATTCGTATTCCGGATAGCGTCACCCGCATTGAAGATGAAGCGTTTCGGGGATGCAACTCGCTGAAATCTGTCAAAATCCCCAAAAGCGTTACATACATCGGAGATGATGCTTTTCCTCCTGCTACCAAAATCATCCGTGTTTCAGCAACGCCTTGAAACGTTTTTGCAAAGCACGGCATAAGCCCCATTCCAACGCAACAGAAAGGATGAGAAATATGAAAGAACCCCTACGCCCCCACCAAACGGACGAAAACTCCGCCCGCAAAGACTGCGGACAAGTTTCCCCCATCGCCGACTTCGAAATCGAGGACGGCGTATTAAAGGAATACCGCGGAGATTCTGAAACCGTTGTGATTCCGGATGATATCACTAGTATTGGGGATAATGCGTTTTGGAACTGCTCATCGCTTATCTCAATTCATATTCCGGACAGCGTCACAAGTATTGGAGATGAGGCATTTTTTGGCTGCGACTCGCTCGAATCCATCGAGGTTCCCAAAAGCGTCACACACATCGGAAGGAACGCGTTTCCCGTTGATGCAAAAATCATCCGTGTTTGAGCAATCTCTTGAAATCCCTTGAAAAATATGGTATAATCAATTTATCCAAATTCGACAGAAAGGACGAGAAAAATGGAAAAAATCCTGTGCGCCTATCAGGGCAGCGAATCCTACGCCTTTATCAGCTATTCTCACAAGGACAAGGGCGAAGTATTCCCCGTTATCCGTGCGATGCAGGAAAACGGGTACAATGTTTGGTTTGATGAGGGAATCACGCCAGCGAGCGAGTGGGACGACCACATCGCCAACCGCATTTTGAACGCCGAATTTTTCATTGCAATGCTGTCTCCAAATTATCTGGAATCCACCAACTGTATGGACGAATTGGAGTTTGCACGCAGCAAGGACAAAAAGCGGCTGATGATCTATTTGAAAAAGGCGACTCTGCCACCCGGGCCGGAAATGAGATTGAGCCGGCAGCAGGCGATTCTGAAATACCAGTATTCGGACTCCTCGTATTTCTATGACAAGCTGTTCCACAGCGACGGAATTGACATCTGCAAATCGCAGAGCATCCGGTTTTATTCCGGCGATGCCGCAGACAATGCGTTCGAGATCGAGAACGGCGTGCTCAAGAAATACCACGGCAATGCAAATGCCGTTGTAATTCCGGACGGGGTCACAAGCATCGGAGACTTTGCATTCCAGAACTGCGAGTCCCTCACTGCGGTCAAGATTGCAGACAGCGTCACCAGCATCGGCAATTTCGCATTCTGGGGATGCAGTGCCCTCGCTTCGGTCTACATTCCCGACGGCTTGACCAGCATTGGCGACGGCGCATTTCAGACATGCGACGCACTTGCTGCAATCGACCTTCCGGAAAGCGTCATGCATCTGGGAAGATGTGCGTTCCACACCAACACCAGAACCAGCACGCCCACACCAGCATCCGAACCCATGAATCAGGCGTGGAGTGAACCGGAACATGACGAGCCTGCTTTTCCTGAACCTCCCTGTGAACCAGTCTCCCCCATCACCGATTTCGAAATCGAAGACGGTGTGTTAAAGAAGTACCTCGGAAATTCTGAAATCGTTGTGATTCCGGAGGGAGTGGTGACGAGTATTGGGGATAGTGCGTTTCTTGACTGCAAATCACCTACCTCAATTTATATTCCGAATGGTGTCACTAGCATTGGAGAGGACGCATTTGAGAGGTGTGATTTCCTCAAATCAATTCATATTCCAGATAGTGTCACTAACATTGGAAGTTTTGCGTTCACTGATTGCAAATCACTCACATCAATCGTAATTCCAGATAGTGTCACTAGCATTGGAGAGGACGCATTTGAGGGGTGCAACGCACTTACTTCGATTCATATTCCAAACAGCGTAACAGAGATTGGAGATGAAGCATTTTTTGGATGCTATGCACTCTCTTCAATTGAAATTCCTGCCAGCGTTGAAAAAATTGGAAAACATGCATTTCCTCCCAATACTGCAATCCGAAACAAATCCTCGGTCATCATTCCTCCCATTTCTGATTTTGACATAGAGCACGGCACATTAAAGCGATATCTTGGAAAGTCTAACTCTATTGTCATTCCATCCAGTGTCGTCAGTATTGAAGATAGCGCATTTGCATTCTGCGACACACTTGCCTCAATCGAAATTCCAGATGGTGTCACTAGTATTGGAGATGAAGCATTTAAGTGGTGCAGATCACTCACCTCAATCGAAATTCCAGATAGTGTCATCAGTATTGGAAATAGCGCATTTTGGAATTGCAAAGCACTCACCTCAATCAAAATTCCAGATGGTGTCACCAGTATTGAACATTGCACATTTAAATCCTGCGAATCACTCACCTCAATCGAAATTCCAGACAGTGTCATCAGTATTGGAAATGAAGCATTTACGTTCTGCAAAGGACTCACCTCAATCGAAATTCCAGATAGTATCACCAGCATTGGAGATTGGGCATTTTGGGGATGTAACTCTCCCAAATTGGTTAAAATTCCAAGAAATGCTATTATCGGAGAGAGTGCTTTTCCTCCTGACACCGAAATCATCCGTGTTTCAACTGCGCCTTGTGAACCAGTTTCCCCCATCACCGACTTCGAAATCGAAAACGGTGTATTAGAGAAGTACCTCGGAAATTCTGAAATCGTTGTGATTCCGGAGGGAGTGGTAACGAGTATTGGGAATTATGCGTTTTGGGAATGCAAATCACTTACCTCAATTTATATTCCAGATGGTGTCACCAGTATTGGAAATGGCGCATTTAGTGGATGCGAAGCACTCACCTCAATCAAAATTCCGGACAGTGTCACAAGCATTGGAAATTACGCATTTGCGCGATGCGAAGCACTCACCTCAATCGTAATTCCAGATAGCGTCACTAGTATTGAAGATAGCGCATTTTGTGGATGCGAATCACTTACCTCAATTGAAATTCCAGATAGTGTCACAAGTATTGGAAATGAAGCATTTGAGTTCTGCGAAGCACTCACCTCAATCGTAATTCCAGATAGCGTCACTAGTATTGGAGATGAAGCATTTGCGTGGTGCGAATCACTCACTTCAATCGAAATTCCAAATAGTGTCACAAGTATTGGAGATAGAGCATTTTTGGGGTACGAATCACTACTCAAATCCATCAAAATTCCAAAAAGTGTCACGCACATTGGAGAAGACGCTTTTCCTCTTGACGCCGAAATCATCCGCATCTAACCCCAACTCCCCATTCCAAAAAGCTTCCGGCGTCCCTCCCCGCTGGGAGCTTTTGGCTTTTCGGCGCACAGCATTTTCCGAAAAAATATTCCCGCTTTCTTGATTCTTTCCACCCCATGTGATATAATGAAAGTACAAAGAGTCTACGCTGACTCACGACAATTGGAGTTGATTGATTTATGAAAAAAGGAATTGCACTGCTCTGTGCGCTGCTCCTGTCCACGACTGCCCTCCCCCAGACCACGGCGTTCGCTGCGGAAACGGACACCGCAGCATCCGGCGACCTCAACGCCGACGGCGAATTTTCCATCGCTGACGTGGTGCTGCTCCAGAAAAAGCTGCTGACAGTGCCGGACACGGTGCTGGCGGACTGGCAGGCGGGCGACCTCTGCGCAGACGGCAAGCTGGATGCGCTCGATCTCGGTGCAATGCGGCAGACGCTGACCGCTGCACCGCCGGAAACACCGGATGCCCCCGACGCACTGGAACAGCTGCGTGGCATGGACTACGAAACGGCGGTTGCCAAGGGCTACATCGCAAGAGCGGAGTACAACTACCAGATCTCCGGCGCACTCAAACAGACCGCAGAGGAGGCGCTGGGACGTGCGCTGGACTATTCCATCGACCGGTTCTACCTCGTCAGCAATGACGCCCTCGGACTGGACGACAGCACCCGATACCTGTACCACTCCGGCACGGGAACGGTGTTCCCCATCACGGAGGAAACCAGAATGAACTGCGCCACCTGGTACTGGAAGGGCAGCAAGGCTGCGCTCTACGGTATCGACGACAACGAGGAAGTACAGAACGAATTCCTCGACGCCATGGAGTTCTACGGCGTCACGGAGATCTATTATTCCAGCGGTGCCAACAAGCTGGTGAATCGGGCGGACACGGTGGCAACCTTTGTCAAGAACGCCTATGCCAGAAACATGAAAGTCTACCTGCTGACCGGCGAAAAAACATGGCTGTACGAGGACACCTATGATACCGCCATCTATCGTGTCTTTGACCGTGTGGAGGAGTACAACAGCATGGTAGATGCCGACGCCAGACTTGCCGGCGTATCCTATGACGTGGAGGTCTGGACGAACTCCAGCTTCGACTGGAAGAACAACAGCGATTCCAGAAAACAGCAGGTCAGGTTCATCGAAACGGCACAGCAGTACGCCGATTCCAAGAACCTCTCCGTTTCCTATTGTCTGCCGTTCTGGATCGCGCGGTACGACTATACCGATGATGACGGCAGCACCCGAAACGTCTACGATGCCATCACCAGCATTGCAACCAGCACCATTCTCATGGCATATCGGGACACGCCGGCTGCCGTGGAAAAACTGGTGGCGGAAACCCAGACCAACGCTGACAACTCCGCCCTGTATTACAACGAGAAGAACGGCTGCAATCTGGAAATCGGGGTACAGGCAGACAAGAGCAAGGAGGGCGACTACGTCTCTTTCTATGAGGAGGAGCTGGAGAAGCCCGGTGCAGTCGCAGCAGCCATTGCACAAATGCAGTCCGATCTGGCGGAGCACCGATTCCACACCACCTACGCCATTCATCAGGCAACCGCCCTGTACGAATTCTATCTTTCCACAAAATAAGGGAGGTATCTGCAATGGCCCACCAAATTCCCGTCAATCCGCATGCAACCCCAGAAGCAGCTGCCCTGCTCCGGTATCTCTGCCAGACCGCCGGAACTAAAATCATCGCCGGACAGCACACGCAGACCAATCCCATGGAGGAAGTCGCCTATCTCAAAGAGGTTACAGGACGCACGCCGAAACTATGCGGGTTTGAGCTGCTCTCCTACTCTCCCAATCTTCCGGACGACACTGCATCCGAACCGTGCCTGACGGAAATTCGGGAGAATCGTGGCACAGTAGACACGGCACTGCGCTGGGCAAAGGAGACAAACGGAATCGTCACACTGTCTTTCCACTGGTTCTCCCCCATCGGTGGAAAGGACAAGAGTTTTTACGCCGAAAACACCGATTTCGATGCGAAACAGATTCTGCATCCTGGCACGCCGGAGCGTGCTGCATTCTTTCACGATCTGGATGCCATCGCAGTTCAGCTGAAGCGCTTTCAGGCGGAGAACATCCCCGTGCTGTGGCGGCCATTCCACGAGTCGGACGGCACTTGGTTCTGGTGGGGTGCCAAGGGACCGGTGGTTGCCAAAGAACTGTACCTGCTGATGTATGACTATTACACCAACCGCCACGCTCTGAACAATCTGCTCTGGGTCTGGAACTGCCGGCTGCCGGAGGGATACCCCGGAGATGACTTTGTGGACGTGGTATCCGTGGACATCTACCTGCCGGAATACCGTGCCACCGACTACGCCGAGGACTACCGGCAGCTCATCGCAGCCACCAGTTCCCACAAAGTTGCTGCCCTGGCGGAAGTGGGCATTGCGCCGGATGCTGCCATGCTCGCTGAAAGCCATATCCCGTGGGCGTATTTCATGACGTGGTCCAAGGAATTCTGCATCGGCGAAACGCACAACACCAAGCAGCAGTTCCGCAGCGTCTACCAGAGCGATAATGTCATTACGATGGAAGCGGAATGATTGTTTCTCTATTTTATGATACACGAAAAAGCAGGAGCACTTTTCTCAAAGTACTCCTGCTTTTTGCACCCTCCACACGGAGGGCGGTATTTGCCCAAACTCCATTATCGCATAATTTCAATCCACGCTCTCCAAACGGGAGAGACGACATTTCACCAATCGGTGACACTTTAGTATACCACAAAAGCGGCGAAATGTCAAATGAAACTGCTTTACCGACACCGGCTCTTACAGTCCCAGATCGTCGTAGATCTCTTCCTTTGTATCGTTTCTCGATGCAAATTCCTCGATATCCTCGACCATGGTAAAGTTGTCCAGGCTATAGGCATCGTCGTATTCCGGCTGAATCGAGATCTCAGTATATTCTCCATATGCGGTGTAGCAGCAAGCAGATATGCAATTCATAGAATACTGCGTTTTATCCCACGCATCATAGAACAATTTTGCAATGGGAACGCATATTTCCCGTCCCGTATTGCTCGAATAGAAATAATCCTCAAATTCCTGAACCGTATACGGAACCGCACTGCCCATAAATGCCACATCGCCGTTGCTGTCAAACAAAACATTGATGCTCATTTCTTCCTTGTCGCTCATTTCTTCCGTTTCTTCGTTATATATATCAGCGGAAACAGAATAGGTCTCGCAGTAATAATCATTTCCGTTTATGGTATCCTCACCGGAAGATACAAAGCTCCACTTCTCCGGCGAGAGATTTTGCGGAATTTCCGGAATACTTTCCGCAGGATAACCCACAGGATTCATGCGACGCTGTTCGCCGTTTTCATCCCAGCCATTCACATACCGATATGTTTTGGTCATGTTTTCAAGATTGACCAGCAAACCGCCAAAATCCCCTTTCATATCCTTACGTTTTTCAACAAGTTCATAGGTAGAAATCCACCAGGCCGTACCCGTATTGTATTCTTGTGAATTACCGATCACTTCAGCTGTTGCATGCAGATATTTTTCGCCTTTCACATCACGGGCAAACGTAAGCCCCTCACTGCCCTGCGTGATGGTGATCTTCTCTTCGTCTGCGATCTGGTTCAAAATATCCAGAAATCTCGTTTCCCCTTTTTTCGCCTTGTACACCTTTTCCGCAACAGGCATTTTTTCGCCATCCTCGCCAAGGGTAAATGAGGATGCACTCTTCTTAGCACCTTTTCCTGACTTCGAATCGGAAGAACCGCAGGCGGTAAGCGCCGTGCAGCAGATGGTGAGTGCTGCGAGCATTGCAATTGCTTTTTTCATCCCGAAAACTCCTTTAATCCATATTTGCCTTATAATATTGAGAATCCAAAGACCAGTCGCTGGAATCGGCCTTGTGAAGTTCCTCATACCGTGATCTACAGTACTGTTTGTACTGTTCCTCCCGCTCCTCTTGGGCAGCATATTCCGCCTCATTGCTTGCCGTCTGGTCATCCCGCCATCTCTGCAATTCTGCCATCTGCTGTTCCGCAGATGTTCCATATGACGAGGAGGAGCCGCCTCCCAGAAGATATGCACCGCCAAGCACCGCAGCAGCACAAATCCCCGCCACTGCCAGCGCTTCCTTGACGTCTACGGACTTGTAATAGCTGACAACGTTCAGTTCCATCTGATCGCCGCCGCCGTCCTCGGCAATTCCTGCCCCAAGATATTTTCCATTGGAATCGTATTCCACAAAATTCGTCTGACCCACAAGTGCGCCGTCCTGAAAATAGGCTTCCTCATAGTAAACGTCGTTGCCCTCCCACGATTTCCGGTAGAGCGTACCGTATCCATTTGGCTCACCCGCCGAAAAATCGCCGACGTATACGGTGGCGAACTGGTACAGCTCGTCATTTCTCGAAAACATCTGCATGCCGGAACCGCAGGGCAGGCCATACTGCCATTCGCCAGTGTACTGATATACGATGTTGTCCAGATGATTGGTGTAAATGTCTTTTCCCACAAAGGTGCCCTGTCCGGACGGCCCTGCACCTTTCCAGTAGCCGGTGTATTCGCCCTCACGGCTTCCAATCAGCACCGGAAAATTTTCCACATAATAAGAGGAGGCGGTACAGCTGTGCTGCATCCCGTTGTAGATCCGGCTTTGGAGTTCGTTCGCTGCCTCAATGTAAGTCGCTCTCTCTGGATCGTAATTCACAATGCGCTCTGTCGCCTTAATGAGGGAAATGCGGTACTCCAACAGTTCCCGACAAGCACTGCACTGGTCGGCGATGGCATCCAAGGAGAACTCCCCGCTGTCCGCTGTCTGCGATGAGTCGCCGTCGTCATAGGCGTAATCGTCGTCGTACGCATCATCGTAGTACTCGTCGTCATAATACTCATCGTCATAGTTTTCCGGATCTTCGAAATCACTCTCCGACTGCCCGCCCCGATTGGCAGACTGCCCCTTTGGTCTGACGCCGGACAAGCTGCGCTCCGCCACAGAACTGCTGGATTTTTCTTTTTCCGAACAGCCTGCCGCCGGCATGAGCATCGCAAAAGCCGTGACCAACGCCACAATTTTTTTGAGTTGCATGACATCTTCCTTTCCATTATCCCATCCCAAACAGTGCCAACCCCGCAGGCGCTCTTCCATCGTTTTCTTTCGTCATCCGCACTGAAAAATCTTTTTTCTTGTCATCATAAATTGTATTTTTTCGTTTATCTCTTGTTGATTTGGGACTTTCTCTTACATTTTACCTCAAAAAAAAAAAAAAAACACAGTGAATAAAGTATTTCTCATCCGTAAATTTCGGGAAATATTGACACATTTCAGGATGCGTCGAAATATATATCCTATTTTTGAAAAATATACCGCATGAACTGCTCCGGTAAAAACAGAGGATGCCAGACTGCACTGCTTTGATTTTTCTGCAAGCTGTTGTGTTTCTCACGATTTCATGATATAATGGAAATAACTTCAAATTTAAGGAGAATTGCCATGAAAAAAATCATAGTTTGTTCCGTTTTCGATGCGTTTGAATACGTCATGGATCACTACTACCCTTACGGCATGGAGGATGTGTGCGCAAAGAACGATTGCTATGCGGTCATCTCCATTCAGGACAGCCACACCAAAGGGTTCGGCGTGCAGTTCCAGAAAAACGTCTTTTGCAAAGACGTGCTGACGCTGCTTTTCGATGATATTGTGACAGAGGTAGAGGGTGCCGTGCTGTTTCAGGACGCGATGGCAGACCGCATTCTCGACTTCGCCGATGCGAATCAGGAGGTTGATACCTTGCTGGTACACTGCTATGCCGGACAGTCACGTTCCAAAGCCGTGTTTTCGGTGGTCTGGAAACTCTCGTTAGGGTCCCAGGAGAAGCAG
>ENA-OPTA01001503-OPTA01001503.1-human-gut-metagenome-genome-assembly--contig:-NODE-1503-length-13827-cov-12.283692_pt1 | contig 13827 bp, 12 predicted proteins | sample MGYA00241813_ERZ501917 | MGnify/ENA primary metagenome ERZ501917 (study PRJEB25962, sample SAMEA2042408) | human gut metagenome | biome: human gut; feature: human-associated habitat; material: faeces...
TGATATGAAAGATTAAACTCCACTTGTGCAGAAGAGAATTCCACTGTATAAATGGATGGTAGAATTAAACTTTGCAATTTTCACGCGCGCTTCAAGTTTAAAGATACAAGAGATATTTTTGCAAAGAAGTGTTACAATGATAAGGTGCTTGTGGTTGAGGAGTTACGATGGACATGCATGCGAAAAGATTCTAAAAAGTGTGGATGGGATTAATTTGACCATTATGGATATATTGAAAAAGGAGTATGAGGCTTGGGAGCAACTGGGATAGATGAGAAAACTTATATAGCATATGTTTATAACTTGAAACTTGACTATTTGCAAAATGAATTGCAGTTTTCAAAAGAACTAACTTGCGATGAATTGGATTATCCGGATTGCAATCCAGATTTGTTTGAATTTGATGATGTCGTATTTCCTTCAATAAATTGGTGGAAATACAGAAATCATTTTTTTAGTGTAATAAAGCAGATGAATGAGCAAGATTTAGATGTGCAAACGGAACGATTATTTCAAGATGCTTTGAATATGTTAAATTTTTATTTTCAGGCATTGCTTTATGGTATGGAGGATATTGAGGTAAATGAATTAATTGAAAGAATGATATCGATTATTTTAGCATATGGTCAGGAGGATTTTATTTATCATAGTGTTTTAGATTATTATAATAAACGAATTGAGATGGCTACAGATCCAGAGAGGGGGCACATTAGAAGGGCGATAAATTGTATAGATATTTTTCGAAAATATGCAGATTATCAGTTATTTATTGAGCAAAATTTTGAAAAAACTATGAAATATTATAAATTGATGACTTTGGATTGGGGAGACGAAGATTATACGCTTAAAGAAGATGTGGTAGTTTATAATTTTATTCGGAATCTTATATTGGGAAATGATAATTTCACGGTTGAAAATGTTGAGAAAATTGAAAATTGTGATTGGCTATGCAAAAAAATTTTTGTTTCTTATTTGGGGGCAGTAAAAAAGAATGAGGATAATAGTGTATCGAAATATGCTGAAGAATATTTTGGAGCATTTTCACGTTTAGTAAATCAAAGAAAATCTGTAGAAGAAATGAGAATACCACTTCTTATGGCTTATTATGTGAAAAATACAGCGGTGTTTTCTGATATTTTTTTGATTGATGATTATAATAGAGATTTTGTCGGAAAAAATTTGAGCAAATTTCTTTATAGCTGTCTATCAGAGAGCAAGATGCTTGGATATACTTCGATTTGTGAGTATGCAAAGCAACATGAATATTCTTTGCAATTTGCACAAAGATGTTTTGAAATGATAATTATAGAAAAATGTGTTCGTAGTATTCTCCAACTGCTTAGAGTGGATGTCGGGATAGAATTGAATGTAGCATATTATACTAGTTTAGAAACCTTTATGTATATGCTTCCATGTGATAGTCAAAAAGAAAACGTTGGAAAGTTGGCTCTTATGAATGTGGCTTATATGAATGATCCAAGTGAGGGAAAAATACTTGAAACTTATTTTAATGAAGAAAGAATAAAAAAGAAAAACAACGGGTAGATGCAAGCACACCATATGTTTTCGTGAAGAGTTTTACCTCTCAGATTGATTTTTTGCCTATGTGGGAAATGTATGGTGATCATGCACAAGGGTGCTGTTTGGTTTTGGATTGGAATGATGAATTATTATGTAATGAAGTTCCGTTTTATTATGTATGTTATATAAGCAAAATTGGGAAAAAGTATACAGTAGAAATTGGAAACAATTCAAATATAAAATCTTGTGAATTGGTTAATCAGAATCTGAATAAAATAAAATATTTGTATGAGAATTTAAATCAGAAAAATGATAAAATTATTTTGGATTTAATTAACAAAAGCATTGATAAAATACGCTATTTATTTAAGATAAATGATTATTCTTATGAGAAAGAAGTCCGAGTGTGTTATCAGTATTCGGAAGTTACTAGTTGGTTTTATCATACGAAAGATGAATATAGAAAGTTATATGTAATGCCAAAGTTGCCTATAAGAATTAAAGAAATTATTTTTGGACCGCGGTTTGAAAATAAAAAGGATATAATTCCTTTTTTAAAAGAACAGGTTGATAAATTATCTGATATTTGTAACTATGAGGCACCGAAGATGACATTTTCAAACATTGTATATCGTTGAAAATTAAAAGAATTTATATTAAAATCCATATACTTGAAAGGTGATTCTTAGTAAACGAAAGAAAATATACAGGATCTATTTCGCATATCATCAAGCTTACTATTTCAGTGCTTGATACTTGAAATAACCATGAGACTTGTTCACTATGGTTGAAGGAGTTTGAAACAATATGAAAAAAATAATGCTGGTTTTTGGCACACGCCCAGAAGCAATAAAGATGTGTCCATTAGTAAATGAATTAAAAAAACGTAAAGGTTTACAAACGGTTGTATGTGTAACAGGACAGCACCGGCAAATGTTGGATCAGGTACTTGAAACGTTTCATGTTGTCCCGGACTATGACCTTTCTATTATGAAGGAAAAACAAACATTATTTGATATTACTGCAAATATTTTGTTGAAAATACGAAGTGTTTTGGAATAGGAACGTCCTGACATTGTGCTGGTTCATGGTGATACATCTACAACTTTTGTTACTGCGTTAGCGTGCTTTTATCTTCAGATACCGGTAGGACATGTTGAGGCGGGACTTCGTACATATGATATCTATTCGCCTTATCCGGAAGAGTTTAACCGACAGGCTGTTTCGATTATAAGCAAGTACAATTTTGCACCGACGCAGCTTGCTGCGCAGAATTTAATTAAGGAAGGGAAAAATCCGGAAAGCATTTATATAACGGGAAACACGGTAATTGATGCTATGAAGCATACGGTAACAGAAGATTACACACATCCGGAACTTCAATGGGTTGGCAATGATAAGTTGATTTTTATCACGGCTCATCGTAGGGAAAATCTGGGACAACCGATGCACATAATATGTTCCGAGCCATCAGAAGAGTTCTGGATGAACACCCTGATTGTAAAGCGGTGTACCCGATTCATATGAATCCAATTGTGCGTAAGGCTGCTGAGGAAGAATTGGGAGGTTGCGACAGAATACATATTATTGAACCAATTGAAGTCTTTGACTGTCATAATTTTGAAGCAAGATGCTTTTTATGCCTGACGGATTCCGGTGGAATTCAGGAGGAAGTTCCATCTTATGGTAAGCCGGTTCTTGTTATGCGAGATACCACGGAGAGACCGGAAGGTGTAGAAGCCGGTACGCTTAAGCTAGTAGGAACGGATGAAGAAGTGATATATCGGAACTTTAAGTTGCTTCTTGAAAATGAAGAAGAGTACAATAAGATGGCAAAGGCATGTAATCCATATGGAGATGGACATGCATGTGAGAGAATTGCGGATATATTGGAGAAAGGGGAGTATGAGGCCTGGGAGCCGTTGGGATAAGTGATAAAGGTACTTGAAGCAGAATAAAACATTTGTGTTTAAGAATTTATACGATTGGGGTGAAGTCATTTGAATTCGGTCAAGATAGAAAAAGGTGCGGTAGAAGCATTAAAGAGAGCTATCCGTTTGCATGATAGGATGAATGAATTACTTAGTGAAGATGATAAAGGCCCGTCATGGGATGGAGATATCTATCTATATAATAATGATGATCTGAAAGCCGAACATATACAATACAGAATTCCTACACAAATTAAGGGAAAGTGTGCCAGCAACCTTTTGAATCGAAATAGTATAACATATCCAGTTGAATATAAGAATCTTAGAAACTATTTTAAGGATGGTGGGGTATGTTATTTTGTGATTGTTATTTCAAAGGATGGTGAAAAGGCATCCATATTTTATAATGCGTTAACACCGATTAAGCTTCAGGATTTGTTAAAAGGTAATGAACATAAAAAACCGAACCAGACGAAAAATATTACATTGATGCGTCTGAAGAACAACGATAAGACACTTCTATATAATATGCTTTTACAATTTGGGCACGATAGCAAGGAGCAGGGATCGGGAGAATTAGTTAGAAAGTCGATTTCGGTTAGTGATCTAAAAAATATAGATTCGATTAGAATGACTTCATATGCCTCAGATAGAAGCGAAGTGATAGATAATATACAATCGGGTGAGGTGTGTTTATTTGGTCATTCATCATTGGCTGATATATGGCTGCCTTTTTCGTATGATACGCAGAAGAAGATAGAGATTTCCACTACAGTTAAGAAAAATGAAAGCTTTGGCGTAGATGGTGTGCCTTATTATAGTTGTTTTGAATTGACAGTCAAAGCAAATGACAACAAATATATTCGACTGAGTGAGAATTTAAGTCTGGGTATAGATGAAAACAAAATACATTTCAATCCTAAAAGTGATTTCAATAAGGTTATAAACGATATTCAATTTTTGGATGCGCTTCAACATGGATCTGGATTATATATTGGTAAGAAAAAAGTTCTCGAATATGAAAGCCAAAAATTGGAACAAGAGTTGGAACGGACAATCAACGATTTTAAATTGATTCAATTAGTTGTTAATCGATTTGGTTTGACTCTAGAAAAAAGAATCGAAGATTTTGATGAGAAAGATTGGAAAGCGATAAATGAACTTATTATACTTTATAAGGGAAATTTAACGTTTGAAGATGAAGTTGCATATCGTATGTGGTGGTGGCAAGATAAAGCTGTACCATTTATTTTAATAAAAGATGAAACACAACATGTGCACGCTGAAAATGTATTTTATGTACAACAATTAAGAGCTTTTGTAAAATCGGGAAATGAAGAATATGCAATTCCTTTTTTTATCAATTTTCGAAGAGACGTGTGGGAACATTTATACGATGTGCCGGAAGAGTGGCTTTTAGAAAAATTAGAAGAATGTTCGTATAATCACGAGACAGAAGGAAACTTTTCTCTTTTATTTGTAGAGTTACTTTCTGCATATGATCATACAAAAAACGAAAAGTATTATAATATGTCACGATTGATTTCTGATAAGTTGTTTCAAGTTAGTCCGGAGAATGTGTATTGGAGAATAAACAAGCTACAGCTTTTGCGGAGAAAGAGACCGTTGTCTGAGGATGAACTGCGTGAGTTAGAGGGAATGGAAGAAAAAAACGAAGATGTAAAGGGCGTGTGTGCAGCAAATATTTTATTGGAAAATAAAAGGAAAGCACGGAAAATATTAGAAGAAATGGATGAGGAAGACAGAAATTTGTTTGTGACATATCCGATATATAATTTGTTGGAATGATTACTTGTTGTAAAATCAAAAAATATGTGGTAAAATAACCGAACAAATGTTCCTGTACATCGGCTTGTTAAATTATGAGGAGCTTCCTGTATACTTTAAAGAGTAAAAGGAATTGACCCAAAAGAATACCTCAAGTAAATTTAGATTATTACTGACCTGCCAGTTGGTAAAATCTAAAAACACAAGAGGTATTCAAGATGAATGTTAAAGCAACAAGAACAAAAAAGCAAGTAAATGTAGAAAATCAGGCAATAAAGCTTCTGTCAAAAGAAGAATTGGGCATAAAAATAGAGGTGATTAAAAAAGAACTGAGATCCTATACCTGGCGAGACTTGGAAACAAATGGTAAGTTTGCTAAGAACGATAAACTCTCCTTCATTACGGATGACATGCTTATAGCAGGATGCGATATAGGCAGTGAGACTCATTATATTAGGGCAATCGATGTCAGAGGAAGAGAGCTAAGCAGCAGGGCATTCGAGTTTAGCAATACTTCAGAAGGCTTTGCGAATGCCAAGGCATGGATGCTGGCACTTGCGGCAAAAAACGATAAGAAACAGATAGCGCTGGGTCTTGAACAGACAGGCCACTACTGGTTTGCATTGGCTGCATGGATGGTTTCTAACGGAATCAGCGTTGTCCAGGTAAATCCATATGCTGTAAAGCAGAGTAAAGAAATAGAAGACAATAGCCAGCTCAAGGATGACAGAAAAGATCCGAAACTGATTGCGAACCTTGTAAAAGATGGAAACTACGGAATGCCTTATCTTCCAGAAAAAGTTTACGCGGACATGAGAAGACTCTCCATGTTCAGGGATCAGCTTACCGAAGACAGGATAAGAAATATCAACCGCCTTCACAGGGAATTAAAAATCTATTTTCCAGAATACATGGACGCATTTGGAAAAATAGATGGGGCATTTACTTTGGAAGTACTGAAAGTATCAGCTATCCCATCGGATATCACAGCACTGGGAGCAGAAGGCATAAAAAATATCTGGCACAATGAAAAACTGAGAGGACGCGGTTACAGCAGAGCCAATGAAATCGTGAGCTATGCAGAGAAAAGTGTGGGATTAACGGATGGAACAGATGCAGGGCGTGAGGCAGTGAAATGGTATGCAGAACAGATCCTGAAGCTGGATGAACAGCTTGCTGTGATTGAAAGTACTTTACATGAAAAATGCAGGGAAATACCTTACGCAGAAAACATACTTGAAATCAGAGGTGTAGGTGAAAACATACTGGCTGGAATACTGGCAGAAATGGGAGATATCAGCAGATTTGATGATGTGAAGGAAATCCAGAAGCTAAGCGGGATGGGGCTGGTGGCATGCAGTTCAGGCAAGCATAAAGGACAGACGAAAATCAGCCACAGAGGACGCAAGAGACTCCGGTATTGGCTGTTCCAAGCGGCAAAATCGGCGGTGTCGCATGCAGATGAATTTAAGCAGCTACATGAGTACTATACAACACGAACCAACAATCCGCTGAAAAAGATGCAGTCACTGGTTGTGATAGCCTGCAAGATACTGAGGGTGAGTTACACGATCCTAAAGACAGGGACAACTTATGACCCGCAGAAACTGTTGAAAGATATTAAACGACCAACGGCTTCACAGGCACCAATGGCAGCATAGCAAATAAAATAAAAGAAGTAACTCCAGAACTCTGTCGAGTGGTTGATGGAAGGCATCGGAGACTGGACAGGGTTCTGGAAAAGAAACACGTAAATCAGATGGAAGTGTGAAATGCACTACATCAGCACAAAGACCAACGGAAGGCTGTAGTGGTGTAGCGTCCACTGAGTAAATCAGTATCATGACAGTTGAACGCAGGTCAGTAACAATCAAACAGAAAAACAAGAGCTGTAGCCGGCAACGGTATTTTCCATGGGGCATGACCCCGCCTAGGAGCTTGGCTGGCACTCAGTGTATGGTAGGTGGAACGAAGGAAGTTGGGATATGATCCCCTTAGACACGGAAGGTTCATCATCATAGTTGATCAGAGGGAAAATAGCTTTTATAAAGCAAACACTACAGGGATGCTTTAAGAAGTGTACCCATTAATCAGCTATTCGGTACAAGATACTACGATATCCATCACTCCCGGCTCTTGTTTTGAGGTAAATAAATATCGTCAAAGCCAGTAAAATCAATAGATTTAGGCTTGACAGAATAGGAAAGGAAGTCTTCTTTCTCGATGCGGGAGATCAGCGAGCGATTGATTCCGGTCGCATCGGCAAGTGCCTGCTGGGTTAAGGAGAGGCGCTTGCGGTTTGTGGTTATGAGTTGTGCAAGAAGTTTAGTAGATAATTTTCTCATGATGATCCTTTCTGTGAGTTTGGCATTATAAGGAAAAATAATTAGAAGTTATTTTCAATAACAAAATATAAAGAATTTAATTATATTATATCGCCTGTACGCTACAATTACAATGCGATGTTATTGAAAAAAGAAAATATAAAAAGAAATGTAATGTGATATAGATGTGGTTGCACGAACGGATGTTCTTTGATATTATAAAAGTAGATGCTTGGAAGAATCTGTTGACTGATTGTATAAAGGGAGAAATATGGAACAAATAAAGGAATATGAGACGGGAAATAATTTAGAAAATAAAATATATATGATTGACAGTAATATATTGTTAGCAATGAGTCAATTTTATTATAAGGGGAAATGTGACAGAGGGAATGAAGTTACAGAGAACGTAAAAAAATTTATTTTGAAGGCAAGAAATTATGGAGTACTTAATAATTTTGCTATCACGGAAGTTTGTTACGACTATGCACGCAATGTTTTGAACTCAGATCAAATGAATAAAATCATGATAGCGTATGATAGCTTAGTGATGAAAATGTCGGAAAATGAAATATTGAATCATTGCGGAACTTCTATACCTTTGGCAGAAAGAAATTTGCCAAGGACATATACATTTAAGAGTATATTTGATTGTAGATTACCAAATTACTTTTTTGGGAAAAATACGGAAATGTTGGGGACATTTTATGGTGTTTATTTGTATTTCCTTAAAATTTATAGTTTATACTTTAAACATATTTCTCCGATGCAAAAGATTGACAATCTATTTGATTTTATGACTGAAGAAATAGATATATTTCTTGGCTATGAGTTTTATTTGGCTGTATTATTATTCCTAGGACAACAGGAAGAACGCGGAATAGCAGCAGGAGTTTTTAAACCTATGCAAAATCCTACGTTAGATCATATTTTAAATGCTGTTATTGATATATTTCAGTATAGAATGACTTGTGTTATGACTGATTTATCCAATGAAATGAAGATGCCAATAAATCACATTTTTGTGACAATGGATAAGCCATTGCAAAATTATATAGAACATAATGAGACGTATGGTATGGTTATGTCAGAAAATATGATAACTCCAATTAATCATTTTAATGTATCTATTGGCACTCGTTATGTGGAGTGTTGGAATGACTTTTATGAAAAAAGATATTCGCCATGCCTTGAAAAGAGATACATAAAATCTCATACAGAACTGATAAGTGAAGATCAGAGAAAGAGGGTTACAAATGTTATTGCAGAGAATATTTGTAAGTATGAGAAAGAAGTATTTGGAATTGATTAAATAAGTCGTTAAAGTGCCGCTGGGGTTGAAAACATTATAATTTATATTTTGGAACTAAATAATGAGGATATACATATGAAAATTAGGTATAGAATAAAAGAAGCATTGCAATTTCTAACATTTGCATTTTATCCAAAAATAACATTGATTGCCTGTGCAGTTTTTTCAGTGATCGTTGTTGCTATACTTGGAATCGTGATGATGTTGATTCCTAAGGATGCTGACAGTTATAATATGGTATTTGCATTGACTACAGGTGCAGCAGCTTCTTTTTTTGTTACATTTGTTGTGGAGTTAGCCAATAATTACAGACATAATAAGTTGGCGTGGTATGAGTTGCAGGAATATTACTTGACGATTATGAACTATGAGAGTTATAAGCAGATTATGATGCAACGAACTCCGCATCAGAGAGCAGAAAATAAAGCATACGAAGAATTTGTTGCAGCTGGAGGTATAGAGGAGAAAGAGGCACCGAAGGATATTATACAAATAACATAGGACACTTTATGCGAGTGCAATATAAATTAAAAAAAGAAGAAAAAGAATTTGTTTTACAAATTTATCAACCAAACATAGAAATAGAAGAACGAAAAGAATACCCTGATAGCTTCCTAAAAAAATTTGACGAAGCATTCAGAAGAAAAACAGACGTTTATTTGCTTCAACAATATAAAGCTGAAGAAATTCAAAAGAAAATAGAGCAGAAGTTAGAACAGATTTCTAATGAACGAGAAGAATTATTGAAAGAGGCATGGAGTATAGCTTATAAATTATGTGATGATAAGGAAAAACAAAAAAGTAATATGGTTAGCTGATTAAATAAAAGACTTTAACATAGTGATTTTTATATATAAAATAGACAAATTATACCAAGGGGATAAAATGTTGGAAAAGAAAAATATATTTATTTTATTGCTTTTAACTGCATTGTTTTATTTACTCAATATTCCATCACGTGTATTTGAGTGGTTCTTTCTGTTCTTTTCACTTGCTCTTATTTTAGTTTATCGTATGGAAAAGAACATGTATTTTCACAAAGTTCTACTGTTTTGGTGCGGTGGAACTTTGTTTGCTTTTGGGGTGGGAAAGTTTATTGCAATCCGGCAGCTTCCAGAATTTACAATGGAAAAATTGTTGCTTGGCATATGTATGGTACTTATCTTGGGAGTGGATTTTATTTTTCTGCTGAGATACGACAGGTCAGAGACGAGACAGAAAGAAAACGTGAAGGAAAATCTGTTTCGGGAACGAACTTATGATTTGGAGCGTCTCTGTAGTTTTATTCAGGCGGTTCCGATTGTTGGCATGGATGCGCCCTGGGGAGATGGAAAGAGTTTTCTGGTTAACATGATCTATCAGGATGAGGCGATGAAGAAACGCTTTACGTTTATTCAAATTGATTTGCTCACCTGTGATCTGAACGAGATTGAAAGTATCCTATTAGGAGAGATTGAACGCGTTTTGCAGAATAATGGAATTTATTCGTTTCATGGAAGAAAAACGGGAAAGCTTTTTAAAGATTTTTCGCTTTCAAATGTGTTTTATAATGTTTTGCAGGAGGAAGGGGAAGGAGTTTCTTCTACTTTTATTGGGTTTGAGAAAGATGTCAGACGTTTGGACAAGGATATCTTAATTGTGTTTGAGGATATCGATCGAATCAAGGATCCGGATATCGTACGTAAGATTTTTGCTATTGCAGAGAAGTTGGCTGGAGATAAGATACATATTTTATACCAGTATGAGTTTTCAAATTTGCCCTGGAATAAGGCGTTTTTGGAAAAATATATTCCTTATGAGGTTGCGGTGACGGAACTTTCATTTGAGAGAATTATTGTTGCTTTATGGAAGAAGTGTGGAATGCAGCAAGTTACAGGATTGAAGATTGAAGATGTGAAGTATATTATGAGAACTTCTGTGTCTAATGTGATTTTAACAGATATTCATGAGTTAAAAAATTATGCTCTTGTGTTGAGAACGCAGAGAGTTGCAATTCGCAATGTAGAACTGTTTCTTAATGAATTTGTACTGATATATAAAATGAATGAACGTTACCGGCAGAAGGAAAATGCAAAGTGGTTGGCAATGATCCTTTTTATTAAGCATTTTCTATATGAACAGATGGAACAGATCAAAATGGGAAAACTCCTTTCAGAATCGTTATTGTTGACTTACAAGAATGAGACATTTGATGTGGAAACATTGATCGGAAGATACCATGCAAACATTTACTCGGAAAATGAGTGTATACAGATTGTTGAGGATCCGGTTAATAATCCCGTTATTTGGATATTTGCCGTGCTGCGATATGATTTTTCAATTCCGAAAGCGGACAGAAACGATCCAAGATGGTTTGCAAACGAATCAGATGGTGTTATGCGAAGAATGCAACACAATGAGCAGGTAAACCGTTTCTTGTGGAACATTAAAGGAAATGGCAATTCGGAATATACCGATATGGAATGGCTTGCAAAGAAAATTTGTGAAACGGTTTTAAATAAAGTAGGAAATCCCCGAAAGAAAGCTTGGGATAAAATCTGGAAAGATGCATTTCAAATGGAAAATGAAAAGAATAACGGTACGGTGCAGTTGTTTGGAGAGACTGTGATGCTTTCTGCCTTTAAGGCTTTGTATGTAACCGGAATTTCAACAGAAAATTGGATCCGGATGATAAAGTTTTATTTTGTGCAGGAGGAAGCACAAGCCATCACCGTAGATATGATCGAAAACCTTAACTTTGTGTCACTGATGAACAAAGATGTTCTGATTGCCGTGGCAAGGGGATTTGTACAATGTAAAGTGGTGGGAAATATGAATGAACAGAAAGCTTTTGCGCGGTTCTTAAAAAATTATTTACAGGCGATCTGGGGACTGGGATATGCCAGAAGAAGAGGAGACTGGTATATTGCCGGTATGTATTCGGAAGAACTGTTACAGAAAAAAGAGTTTGTTGTGGAGGTTCTTGCGGATTATAGGCGTGCGCTGCAAGATGGAGAGCAGAGTGCGTTATTTACGCAAATAAAAGAGGAATTTCAGCTTTTGGTGCAGTTTGTGGATAAACTTTTAGCTGTTATCAGACATAACCGATCTTTAAAGGCTAGGAAGATGCAATGTAAGACTGGGGAGCCAAGAATCGTTTATGAACACGATGATCTGCTTCGGAAATTAAAAAAAGAAGTTTTAAATTTTGATTCGGTAAATGAGGTGGAAGGAGCAACTTTTATCAAAGAACTTGAGCAGTTGTATCGTGAAGGCAAACTAAATCCAGAAGAGTATCGGATTATAGAGGAATTGCTGCTGAAGAAAGGATGAATGAAGTAAAAGCTTGCATTTGAAATAAAAAAGAAGTACACTCAATTAAGTACACAAAAATAAGAATTGGAGAAATTACAAATGGAAAATCAGGTAAGGGAGATTTCACTTCGCCAGTTATTCTGGAAAGTGATGATGGGATGGAAGTTATGGATTTTATGTGCGGTGTTGTTTGCAATTTTACTTCCGGGAGTGAAGTATGCGAAGGACGTGCGGGCATATCATGCGGCACAGCAGCCGAAGGATGAGAAGCAGGAACCGACAGTTGTTCTTACGGATGACGAGCAACAACAGATCGATGATGTAAAGAGTTTAAATCTCTTAATTGAAAAAAACAGCAATTATATGCAGAATTCGATTTTGATGAACATTGATCCCTATCAGGAGCACAGAATGGAATTACAGTATTACATAGATTCTGATTTTGTGATGAATTATACGAAGGACAGCAAGAAAGATTATACATCCGCGATTGCAAATGCTTATGTGGATTATGCAAATAACGGCGTGGATCAGAAAACGATATGGAAAGATGTTTCTACAAAGTCGGAAGATAAGTATCTGGCAGAACTTGTGTCTGCATATAATAACTCAGATAATACATTTTCTGTGATTATTAAGTATACAGATAAAAAGGGTCTGGAAAGTGTGGCAAAGCAGATACAGAATGAACTGGAAAAGAAGCAACCGGAATTCAGTAAACGTATAGGCGGACATAAGCTCGTATTAGTATCAGAAAATTATCAGATATGTACCGATTCGGATCTTGCAACTTCTCAGGGCAATGTTTCGAATCTGATCAAATCCTACAGGGATCAGATTACTACTCTTAAGTCTGCTATGTCAGAGGATCAGTTGAGTGAACTGGAGCGAGAGGAAAATTTGGAGTCGGATGACAAGGAAGAGGCTGCAGCGGTACAGGTTGCTGCTCCGGCTTTGAGCAAGAAATATGTGGTACTTGGTTTTGTGATGGGAGTATTTCTTGCCGCATTGTATTTGGTTTGTATTGCTGTATTATCAAACAAGCTGCAGGCAGCAGAGGAATTGGTGCGATACTATAAGATGCGTCAGTTTGGTATTATCACCAGGGAGCAGCGCACCAAGGGAATTACTGGATTTTTACTGCGCATCAAGTATCGGAATCAGAAGATGCTTTCTCCGGAGGCATCCCTGCAGATGGCTTCTTCAAATATTGAACTGTATTGTAAGAATGAAGGAATTACAAAGCTTTTCCTGACAGGTTCAGAGATTGAGCGAATGAAGAAAGAATGGATCACAAAGCTGACCGAACATCTGAAAGCAAGTGGTATTCAGGTGGTATATGGGGAGAATATCTGTTATGATTCTGCAGCGATGCGTGAAGCTTCGGAAGCTGGCCATGTCGTGTTAGTGGAGATTACGGATACATCGATCTATCAGGAGATTGAAAAGGAACTTCGCATGTTAAAAGACTGGAATGTTGATGTCATTGGATGTGTAGGAGTGGAATAAAGAACAATGGGAAAATATTTTGGAACAGACGGTTTTCGCGGTGAGGCAAATAAAGTACTGACCGCGGATCATGCATATAAAATTGGACGTTACCTGGGCTGGTATTACAACCAGAATCACAGGGGACGGATCATTATCGGAAAGGACA
>ENA-OPTA01001504-OPTA01001504.1-human-gut-metagenome-genome-assembly--contig:-NODE-1504-length-13827-cov-9.897691_pt1 | contig 13827 bp, 13 predicted proteins | sample MGYA00241813_ERZ501917 | MGnify/ENA primary metagenome ERZ501917 (study PRJEB25962, sample SAMEA2042408) | human gut metagenome | biome: human gut; feature: human-associated habitat; material: faeces...
GACACGGAAGAGGTCAGAAGTTCAAATCTTCTAACGCCCACCAAATGTTCGCAGCTCAGAGGCTATGTCCTCTGAGCTGTTTTGTTTTATGCCGCCAAATCCGCTGGCAACTCCAACCGTCATCGCAACGTAACATCAATTCACCTGACGAATGGCAGCCAAACAAATTCAATACCCCAACATCAACAATAGCTAGGCACAAAACTGCGCCGCAAACTGCTCCAGCCGCCCAACTGGCCAAAAGCCGACCATCTACTTGCCAATCTATCCATCGGCATAACCAATCAGTCCGCACCGCAACTTCTCAGCAAAACGCCGCGATGTCTGCGCCCTGCGGTATCCTTGAGCCACTTGCACCTGCAGCACCAAGGAGCCGCCATGCGCACCGAGCTCGATGTCCCCTTTTCGCACAAAGAAGAAGCCAAGGCGCTGGGCGCCAAATGGGACCGGACCAAGAAGATCTGGTATGTACCCAGCGGCGTCAACCCCGAGCCCTTTGCCGAGTGGCTGCCCGGTGTTGACCGATCCGACCCCTCAGCGCCGTATATATATCTAGCACTGGGCAAGCGCGAGTGCTGGAAGTGTCACAAAGAGACCTCGGTCGCGGCCTTCGGCATTCCCTATCGAACCGATAACGACGAGAGCATCACCATCGCGCACGCGCCCAACGAAGCCGGGCACATTGCCATCGACACGGCCAACGCCAACGCACTCGCCATCGTGCCCGCTCTTGGCTGCGTGCCGGGCGAGATCCGCGACTACCTTCATAAGCGCTGCGGCTACAAGCCCGTAGGCGCGCGAACCTCCAAAGCCCCGTCGCTCGGCAACACGTGCACCAGTTGCGACGCGCTGCAAGGCAGCCGCTATCTGTTCGAGGAGCCCTCGTCCCCGTTTGCCCTCACTGCCATCAACAAGCTGCCGGCACTGGAGTTTGTGCGCGTCGAAGTTGCCGGCGTCTTTGGCGTCCCGACCACGCGCACCGACTTTGACCAGGCGCTCTTTACCTGGGCACGCGACCATCACGCCGAGTTCCACAAGCAGCTCGGTGAGGGGATTTATTTGTAGGGACGGAGAGGCCTTCACAGTCAGCTCCTCCGCATCACCTATCCCTCGTCGCCGGCGTCGTACACGATATCGAGGCCACAAACGGGGCATTTCTCCGGATACACCGGCATATGAACGCCTGTCCGTTTTCCCACTTCGTCGCTGAGCCTGTCGCACGCATCGATGAACCGAATGTCGAGACACGGTATTTGCGAGCCGCAGCAAGGGCAGGCGACGACAAACGACCCGCAATCAACCTCTACGCTCGGAAACATATTGTTGTCGATAAGGGCACACGGCAGTTTTCCGTACTTCCCCATCGCAATATCGCCTCGCCAGCTCATACACGCTCCCCTCTCGCTATACAAATCAGGAAGAGCATGCACCGGCGGACGTGCGCGAGATTGCATCGCCACGCGATCCGATCAAACAACACGATCGTCAAAGAATGCCAAAGCCAAATACGCTAATACGGCAGAAGCCCCGCCTTTTCACGCTTCTTTTCCGAGCGATCGAACTCAATGCGATGGGCCTCAAGAAACACCGTATTGGGTCCAAACCATCCGTTTTCTGGCTCGAACCGCTCAACAAACGCAAGGCCGAGTACCTTATAGCCCACCTCGGTTGCAAATATGACTCCAACTGGGACGCCACATTCCATGCAGTTGAGCATTTTACGGTTGTAATTCTGGTCTCGAGAACCAACGGTACCCGGCGCTTGAACCGAGTACTTAATGACCCACGTACCATCGTCCAAATAGAGCGGAGGTACATCGGTGTAGAAGCTCTTTCTAGAGTTATGGACCGAAAGCGCAAAGGTCTTATTGGGATCTTGCTTCACCCGATCCTGGCCCGGCCAGAAGATCCCTGAATCCCGCGCTCGGCACATCGTTGATGCTCTCGGTTTGCCGCTGGCGCGCTCGTACCCCGCTACCCCACTCCCCTGTATACTGATGTAGCACGTGTTTCATCCGGGCTTGTTGGACCGGGCCGTTCATGGGAGGGTCTTATGGCTGCCTCGAATCCACCTAAGGGGAGCGTTTCTTCTTCGTCCATCAAGCCGGTTACGCGCAAGGCCGTGCGTTGCCAGCGCGAGGTCGCTTGGCTTGTCACGCAGGCGGCGGGCAGGCTTGTGGCGACCACTCAGGACGTCAATGCGCCTACGCCGAGCTTTGTGTTAGCGGCGGCGCTGGATTATGTGCGCCAATTGGAGCTTGCCGAACAGGATGCCAGCGGCCACCTCGACTACCAGAATGTTATGGCGCCCGACCTGCAAACGTTCTGCCACATGGCCAAGTTGCCCGCCGCGCCCAATGCGCTTTCGGACGCAGGCTACATGTTTACGCTTTCGGGCGCGGACCTTATCCGCGACATCTATGCATACTGCAGCGAGCTCGCCGAGCGCCACGTCTTTGACGCGGCTGAAGTCAAACCGGGATATGTCATCAAGCTGGTTCTTAGGCTGTTCTTGATGGACGGGTTCGGGGCCATGCCGGCGTAAGCCGAGTCTTTAGCATCACCGTCGACTGAGCAACAACCGCTTTATCTTAGTGGGCGCCAATTGAGGGTCGATTATTGGTTCGCCTCGTCCACTAACGCATTTATTCCACGCGCTCTGACAGTCGATACTTGCGGTTGCGGCTCGTCGCCGGCGCCGTGGGCTCAAGCTCGCCTTGAGCAATGAGCGCGTTGACGCGCGACCTAACCTGGGAAATTGTAAGCCCCGTGCGTTCTGCCAGCTCACGCGTCCCCAGCTCGCCGTAGTGTTTGAGTGCCGTCACAATTAAGCCCCCGCCATGATCGACCGGCTCGATCTTTGAACGGTAAAGTACGACCTTGAACCGATCGAACCCCGGGCAGAACAGGGGCTCGGCCAGACCATGCGCGCGCATGGCATCGATCATCATCGGGATGCCCGAGCCATTGCCCTCAGCCGACGAACCTGCGCCATCCGGCAGCGGGACAATCGACATGAGTTTCACGAGCGTCGCGTTACGGCATCGGGAGCTGCCGTCAAACAAGTTCTCGCGAGTCTTTCCCCCGTAAAGGCCGCCAGGATTCGTCACCTCGACACGATCGTCAAAGACGTCGACGGCAATCGATTGTCCACAGAACCGATCCCCGTATTCTCGATGGATTACGGCGTTGTCGATTGCCTCGCGCAGAACCTCCTCGGGAATCTCCAGCGAGTCGACACGCGAGACGCCTTGGACGGTCGAGATGCGGCGCAGGTTTTTGGCAACAGCTGCGACGGCATCCGAAATCATCTCGCCCAACGTTCCCTCACAGATTGTGCGGTCCATGAACCTTAGTGGCCCCGCAGCTCCCTTTTGAGTTCCCACGTAGACAGCCACATCAATGAAGAGCTTGGGATAGAACTGCTGAGGGTAAACGCCCGCCGCAAGGAGACCGGCCTTGGTAACATTGCCCTGGAAGTCGAGGAGATTCAGGCGCTCCATCTTTGTCTTCTTGTCCGCCGCACCGCGCATCGCTCGAGGCGTCAACGAATAGGCACGCTCTATCGTGCGGTCGACCAGCGACTCGTCGAGATCGCCCACACTCGTGCCGGGCACCGCATCGCGATCGCTAGGACTCGTCCGTTCGTTTGACGACAGTGCCAAAACCTCGGTCGACGAGAGCGGAACATCTTTGTCATCGATGCGTTTGTAGCTGCCGCCTTGAGCGCCCCGCTCTATGACATAACAAGGCTTGCTCGACGGATCAAGCTCCCCAATCGTAATGACGAGAACGATGACGCCCTGAAGCTCCACTCGCTCGATCGCGTATTTGGGCGGATTGGCCAGCTTTCCGCGACCGCCGGCATCACCCATGCCCGCTACGAATTGGTTGAGTACCTTCTCGGTCTCAAAGTTCTCAACCGGGACAAAGCCCGCGCGCTCGCTCACGCCGAGCACGATAATTCCGCCAGCGGTATTCGCGAATGCGCTAACCGTTTCCCATACGTCGCGGGAAAGCGTCGTAGCGCTCTCCTTGACCTCGACGTTAAGATCGTCCGAGCCCATGCGCCTTAAAGACTCGAGCAGACCGGTCAGCTCGTTTTCGTTCATCTGCATGTCCTTTCGCTCGGCCCGGCGGAGAATGCCACGAATAGATTTCCTTCATCTCTCAGTTATCTCTCGTAATTATCTCTCATCTTTCTGCTATCTCTCATATTAGAGATGAGTGAGAGATGAAAGATAAGATGTCTGCCATCTGTTTCATTTAAACATGTTTTTACTGGTAGAACAATCAGTATTGAGACAATACCATGATTGCTTGTCTCTTTGCTGCTCAGTTATCTCTCATATTTATCTCTCGTCTTTCTGCTATCTCTCGTATTAGTGACGAATGAGAGATAAGAGATACGTGGGTGATGGGCGAGCGTGGATTTTTGGACGGTCGGAAAATCCCTCGAACAAAAAAACGGGGCCGGCCTTACGCCGAGCCCCGTTTTCAAACGGTCAGTTAGTTATCCAACGCGCGAGCATAGCAGTCAACATTACGCCGCCGCGAACACTCCCAAGCCCGTTCCGATGATGCAGATCGCAAAGATGCCCAAGATGATCCAAATGGTCTTGACGCCCTTTTTGTACAGGGCGACGCAGGCAAAGGTTGCCAGCAAGGGCAGCAGACCGGGGAAGATCGAATCGAACAGATCCTGCAGGACAATCTCCGAACCACCCACATCAAAGGTCAAAGCTGTGGACAGCGAGACCTGTGCCGCAATCATCGCGCCAATGACGGTCATTCCGAGGACACCGGCAGCATGCGTCATGCGAGACATAAGATTGTTCTCTTCGGACTGCTGCAGGAACTTGGTTCCCAGGTCGTATCCCAGATGGGCGGCGACGATACGCGTTGCAAGGTTAATCACCGAGTAGATGAGCGCATACACGATGGGGCCGAGCGGGTTGCCCGTCGACGCGATGCCAATACCAATACCGGCGGCGACCACGCGGAACGTACCCCAGTAGAACGAATCGCCAATGCCGGAAAGCGGTCCCATGAGGCCGACCTTCATGGCGTTAATCGAGGACGTGTCAAAGTTCTTATCGGCAGCCGCCTGCTCTTCCATCGAAACCGTTAGGCCGGCTACAAACGGAAGCACATGAGGCGTGATGTTAAAGAACTCGGTATGGCGATCAAGCGCCGCATAGTAATCGTCGTCGTTGGGATAAATCTTTCGCAGGGGCTTCTGAATGGTGTACATGAAGCCCATTGCCATCATCTTGTCGTACGACTGCGAGCACTGGCTCGTAAACTGGCGAAGGAACATGCTCCGATACATATCGGGAGTCATAATCGCGTCCTTCTTGGCCTCTTTGAGATCGGTGTTCTGGGTAGCCATTAGAAGTCCTCCTCTTCATCCTCGGCAACCGCCTGCGGACCGGCCGAGCCCTCGCGGAAGGCCAGGAGCAGCGCGACGCAGATAGCGGCAGCGGCAACACCGACAACGTCCATCTTGAGGTAGATGACCATAATGAATCCCAGGAACAGCCAGGGAAGAAGCTTGTTGTCGCCCATGGTCCTAATAAGAAGAGCGAAGCCGATGCAGACCATGACGCCGGACGCAACGTTGAGGCCGTCCATCACAAACTGCGGAATAGCGTTAAGCGCATTGTTGATGAGGTCGGCACCAAAGAACAGCGAGCAAAACACCAGCAGTGCAGACGGAATGCCAATCGACAGCGGCACGATGGTCAGATGGTACAGATTCGCCTTGGCAAGATCACGATTTGCCAGAGCGGTCTCAATCTTCTTGCAGGCAAAGGCACCCGGAACGGCGTAGCAGAAGTTGCGCCACACCTGAAGGAAGACGGAGACGGGAAGGGCGAGTGCGACGGCAGTTGCCGTGCCCGTACCCGTAATGACGGCAAACGCGCAGCCAAGCACGCCGGAGGCATAGACCTCGGGAGGAACCGCCGCGCCGACCATGATGGCGCCCATGAACATGGACTCCAAAGCAGCGCCGACGATAACGCCCTGCTGGACATCGCCAAGGATCAAGCCGACAAACAGGCTCGTAAACAGCGGACGACCAAGCATCGTAATGCCAAATAATTGCTCGTCCATGGACGCAATAAATGCGACCAGTGCAACTAGAAGATACTGGACAACCATTTCGATCAACCCCAGAAACAGGTCTGCAGGCGAGGCATTCTGCGCAGCTCGCCTGCAGACAACCGCAGCAATTTGAGAGGATTAGTAGTTCATCTGGTGATAGTAACGACGCGTGGTGAGCGGGTGGTTACGGACGTGCTCGAGATGGCAGCTCAGGCGCTCGGTGATGGTGTAGGTGACCATCGGGGAGACGATCTTGCGGAACTCGGGGTCGCTGAACGGCAGCTCGACCTCGGCGGTGTCGAACTTGTTCACGCGGACATGGACGCCCTTCTCGTCGGCGAGCATGTGGGTGAAGTTGTCCACGCGGTCCATGAGCTTGCGGGTGTCGTCCTCGCCGTAGAGCATGATGAGGCTCGTGCCCTCCTCGCACAGTTCGATGGTGCCGTGGAAGAACTCGGCGGCGTGGATAGACTTGGTCTTGATCCACTGCATCTCCTCGAGAATGCACATAGCGTAGTCGTAGGCCTCACCCCAGAGCATGCCGGAGCCGATCACCATGTGGTAGTCGATGTCCTTGAAGTCCTCGGCCATGGCGGCGCAGCGATCGTCCTGGGCTTCCTTGGCCTTGATGAGGTACGGGGCGATGTTGCCGAACTCCTCCATGAAGGTGTCGTACTTGGGGAAGGCGCCGGCGTTCTTGAGGAAGCGGGCGACCAGCGTGATCTGGTAGGTGTAGATGGCCTCGCACAGGACGTCGTCCTCGGCGAAGCTGAAGAACTTGTAGTCGGCGTACTCGGTGGCCGGGGTGTTGTCGTTGGAGACGTACATCAGCGTGCGGGCGCCCTGCTCCTGGCAGAACTTGGCGGCCTCGATGATCTCGGGGGTGGTGCCGGTACGGGTGGAGAAGACGCAGACCGAGTCCTTGTTGAAGGTCTTGGGCGGGCATGCGAGGAACTCGGCGGCGATCTCGCAGTGGACGTCGACGTCGGCCGTGGTGGTCTCGACCCAATACTTCATCGGGAGCGTGTGGGCCCAGGTGCCGCCGCAGCCGATGAAGAAGATGTTGGAATAGCCCTGCTCGCAGACCTTGTCCACGGCAGCCTCAATCTGAGGACGGAGAGCGAGGGCATCGCTCACAACCTTCTCGTAACGAGGCTCATCGAAATTGAACATCCCTTACTCCTAACTCACTTGGATGAACCCTTCATTCATCCCATGACGTTATAATACTTTATATAACTAACTATGCAAGAGCTATTTCAGATTTTTTTGATTTTTCTTTAATAAAAAGCCCGCCGATTAAATGATCGACGGGCTTAAGAAAGGAGGACCTGGTTAATAAATGCTAGACAATGGCATGTTTCCAGCTAGAAAACGTCCTTGGCAAGTACCTTTGAGTCATTGGGAACCTGACGGATTTCGATAACCACGCCATCGTTGACAAGCTCTTGGATATGCTCGGCATCGGTTTCGGTCGCAAAGATCGCGGGGGTCGGATGAAGCGTGGTCTCGGGAGACTTTCGAGTTCCGCCCAAATTGATCTCCTTGATGTCTTTGCAACCCTTAGCAAGGCGATAGGCATCCTCGATCGTCTCGACAATGATAAACAGCGAATACTTGTCGGTGACGCCGCTGTTGAGCGCCTCGATAGCAGCGTTTACGTCTTTTATGACGAGCTTCACGCCGTTGGGACGAGCTAGCCTCAATGCGGCTTTTCTCATGTCGTCTTTTGCCACGGCGTCGCTGGCACACAGGATGCAATCGACATCCAGCGCATGCGTCCAAGACATGGCGACCTGGCCGTGAATCAATCGGTAATCAACTCTCGTAAGCTTAATCATCGTAATCATCTCCGCACGTAATAAAGGTAATGACAGGTGTGGCCCTTAGCTAGGGCTCGAACCAGAACTAACTAGAACTCTTCTTCTTCGACATCGGCAAGCATGTCCGCCGCCTCACAAAGCATGATAAACGAACGTGATCCCTCGACCGCAGCTTTGGCCTTGTCCGCATCCAGGGAGTCCAGCTGTGTAGCCATTTCCACCAGCAGCGGCAAGTTCATTCCGGTGATCAACGTAAACGATCCGGCGGTCTGCCTCTGAATGAATTCGTTGTTTACAGAGCCGCCAAAGATGTCAGTCACGACAAACCAAGAGTCGGCAGGGTCCCTCGTCTCCATCCATGCATCAATCAACGCCGCGACGTCCCTTGAATCGTCATCGATATAGGCGCACAGGCACTCGATTCGGTCGTTAGTGCCCATCAGAATCTCCAGAGAGCTTTTCATGCCTTGGGCGAGATAACCATGACTCGCTAGCAATATCTTATTCATAGTTCTCCAATACCAATAGGACGTACTATATTGTCATAACAAAGTATATTAGCAATCTGCCCTACGTGGTGTGTCTATTTTCCAAATCCACGAACGGTAACAATTGGTCGGTAAATAGACTAATCTATCTCTAATTTACAAATAAAACTTCAGTCGCTCGGTGCAGTACACCTGACGGGAGATGAAAAGCGGCTCGCCACTTGGAGCATAACGTCTATCGACAAACAGAAGCAGCGGAGAGTCCAGTTCCACGTTAAGGTATGCCGCCTCGAGCTCGCTCGCATAGCAGACCTCGAGCGTACGCGTGTTGGGACCCATCTTGATTCCCTGGCGATCGAGTACCGCCATCAGCGAATCCTCGAGGGACTCATGCTCCAAAAAAGAAAGCGCAGCGGAATAGCTATTGGTTTCCAGCATCGTGGGCTTGTCATCCACAAGGCGCAGACGACGACTACGCAATACCTTTTGGGTATCGTCTACGCCCAGGAACTTCGCGTCTCGCAGGCTTGGGAAGTCCCAGCCCATTGCGAGAACCCTGGTAGACGCCTGCTTGCCCGCAAGCTGGCACGAATGGGTAAAGCTCTCACGGTCGTCCGCGGCATACATCTGTGTGTCCGACGAAACGAACGTGCCCTTGCCGCGGGCCCTCTCAACAAGCCCAGCATCTTCCATTTCTTTAATCGCGGAGCGAACCGTTATTCGGCTCACGCCAAATTGCTCGATGAGCTCCGCCTCGGTCGGAAGCTTATCTCCCGGGTGGTACGTGCCGTTGGCGATCGAATCAGAGAGCGCACGGACAATCTGTTTGTACAGGGGGACAACGCTATTTGCTTCAACCATATCAACCATACCTTTGCAAGGAATCAGCAGTTTATAGATAGATGACTTATATTGTATTAGAACTTTTTAGGAGTCCATATATTTCCTAAATAACTCGGTAAACAGGGTGTTATTTCACTTTAGCGAGGTGCAGCGGCTACCCGCGGCATTCGTTATCAACCTAGCTAGGCTAGTCCACCCACATCGTCTTCAGTTCGCCGCAGGGTCGCGGCCCCATATGGGTATACTCACGAGGATTCGACTCGATTCGCCCCCGCTGGGGCGTCAAAGGAGACTGCATATGCCCACCACCTCAACCGACCCGCGCGCCGCAGCCGCCGCGCTGCTGGCACCCGGCACCACCTGCCACGGCTTTGCCGTCGAGCGCTGCGAGACCGTGCCCGAGCTCGACTCGGACGCCTACGTGCTACGCCACACCGCCTCGGGCGCTCGCCTGCTGTACCTGGCGTGCGACGACGAAAACAAGGCCTTTGCCATTGGCTTTAAGACGCCGCCGGCCGATTCCACCGGCGTGTTCCATATTCTTGAGCACTCGGTGCTGTGCGGATCGGCCAAATTCCCCGTCAAGGAGCCGTTTGTCGACCTGATCAAGAGCTCCATGCAGACGTTCCTCAACGCCATGACCTACCCCGACAAGACTATCTACCCCGTTGCCACCACCAACGAGCAGGATCTGTACAACCTGATGGACGTGTACCTGGACGCGGTGTTCAACCCGGCCATCTATACCAAGCCCACCATTTTTGAGCAGGAGGGCTGGCATTACGAGCTGGACCTGCCGGAGGGCGCCGCGGGCGAGGGCGACGGCAGCCCCGCCAGCCTGCGCGAGGGCACGCTGCGCTATAACGGCGTGGTATTCAACGAGATGAAGGGCGCGCTGTCCGACCCCATGAGCGTGCTGGACGACGCCGTCAACGCCGCGCTCTATCCCGACACCGCCTATGCGCACGAGAGCGGCGGCGACCCGCGCGCGATTCCCGCGCTCACCTACGAGCAGTTCCTGGACACGCATGCACGCCACTACAATCCTTCCAACTCCTACATCACGCTCTACGGCGACCTGGACGTGGACCGCGCACTGGCCTTTTTGGACGAGCGCTATCTGTCGCAGCCGAGCGCCGCGAGCCGCCGCATGGACGCCGCCGTCGCCGCCGGCGAGGACCCGTCCACGCTGGCGCCCAATCCGCTGGACGTGCAGGCGCCTGTGACCTGCGATTATAAGCGCGTCGAGATGGCCACCACGCCCGAAAACGCCCTGGTTGGCCTGGGCCTGGTGCTGGGCAGTGCGCTCGACCGCAAGCGCACGATCGCGGCGGACATCCTGTTCGAGGCGCTGCTGGGTTCCAACGAGGCACCAGTTAAGAAGGCCATCCTTGCCGCCGGCCTGGGCGGCAACGTGGTGAGCTACACCGCGGCCGAGAGCCTGCAGCCCTACGAGCTCATCATGCTGCAAAACGCGCAGCCCGGCGTGGCGCGCGAGCTGCGTCGCGTGTTCCAGGACGCCTGCCGCGACCTGTGCGAGCACGGCGTTCCGCGCGAGCGCCTGGAGGCCATCATCAGCAGCAACGAGTACGACCTGCGCCAGCGCGACTATGGCATCGCCGACGGCGTGGCCATTGCGTGCGATGCGCTGAGCACGTGGCTCTACGATGACGACGCTGCGACGCTGGCGCTCAAGTACGGCCCGGTGTACGAGGAGCTTCGTGGCGAGCTGGACGGCAGCTATTTTGAGGACCTGCTGCGCGAGCTCGTACTGGAGAACGACCACATGGCGCTCGTCGAGCTGGTGCCGGTTGACGCCGCCGAGGGTTCGGAGAGCGCCGAGGCCGCCGAGCTGGCAGCCAAGCGCGACGCCATGACCGATGCCGAGCTGGCCGACGTGGTCGAGCGCACGGCCGTGCTGCGTGCCACGCAGGAGGCGGAAGACACACCCGAGGCCAAGGCCACGCTGCCGCGCCTGCGCGTGTCCGACATTGGCGAGGCGCGCCCCGAGCCGCCGCTCGTTGTGGACACGACTGCGCCCATCCCCTGCCTGCGCCACGGCATCCCCACCAACCGCCTGGCCTACGCCATGCAGTATTTCGACCTGAGCTGCGTCGCGTTTGAAGACCTGCCCTACGTGACGCTGCTCTGCCGCCTGTTCAAACAGCTGCCCACGAGCGAGCATTCAGCCGAGGAACTCGACAACCTGCTCGCCGGCAAGCTGGGCTTTTTGAGCTTTACGACCGAGGTCATGACCCAACCCGACGTGGACGGCGTGCGCCCCTACCTGCCGGTGAGCGCCGGCGCCCTGTCCGAGAAGATCGATGCGCTGGCGAGCCTGCCGCGCGAGGTGTGGTCGAGCACGCTTTTGCTCGATGCCGACGCCGACCGCGTACGCGACGTGCTCACACAGATTCGCATTGGGCTCGAGCAGGGCTTTATCAACAACGGTCACTCGGCGGCGCTCGGTCGCGCGATGAGCTACAGCTCGCCTTCGGCCGTGGTGCGCGAGCAGCTTTCGGGCGTGGATTTCTACTTGTTCCTGCGCGATCTGCTCGAGCACTTTGACGAGCGACTGGACGACCTGCGTGCCAAGCTTGCCGAGCTGGCAGGCCGCATCTTTGTGGCCGACGGCTGCCTGGCGAGCTTTACCGGCAGCAACGAGGACTTTAACGCGTACTGGGCCGCCGCGGGCGACCTGGGGCTGGGGGCTGGCGACGGCGCCGATGCCGGCCGCGACGCGCTCGTGGTGCCGACGCCGCGCGACCGCCACGAGGCTTTTGTCATCCCCAGCGACATCTGCTTTGCGGCAAGCGCGTGCGATCCGCGTCGCCTGGGCGTTGACGTGACGGGCGCCTGGGCGGTTGCCGCCAACGCACTCTCCTACGACTACCTGTGGAACGAGATCCGCGTAAAGGGCGGCGCCTACGGCTGTATGTGCAGCTTCGGCAGATCCGGTGACAGCTATTTTGTCTCATACAGAGATCCCAATCTTGGCAAGACGATTGATGTATATGAGAAGGCAGCGGATGCCATTGCGGAATTTACCGCGGATGAGCGTACCATGACCCAGTATATCATCGGTGCTGTCAGCGATCTGGATGTGCCTATGAATCCGGCAGCGAAGGGACTGTATTCTCTGAGTGCCTATATGACGGGGCTGGACGATGCAGCATTACAGAGAGAACGTGACGAGCTGCTGTCCGCTACCGTAGAGGATATCCGGGCACTGTCCGCGCATATCCGTGCATTTATGCAGGAGGATCTGCTCTGTGTCGTAGGCACGGCTTCTAAGATAAAGGAAGAACAGGAGAGATTCCTGAAGGTGGAAAATCTGTTTTAAAGCGGCAAAAGGAAAGCTGCGATTTTGCAAAAGTGGTTCTGAATCGTAAAAAGATCAAATAAATAAAGAACTTTTGTGATATTATTTCGTTTATAGAGGTGAACAATAAAAAGTCAACAGCAGGCGGATCCGACAGGCTGTCAGGATGCCGTCCGCAGAACGGAGAGGGTTATGAAAAAACGAAATTTTGAAACAAAGATCATTACAGGGTTGCTCACTGCCAGCATGATATTATCGCTGACCGCCTGCGGCAGCTCATCGAAGGACAGTAACGGCATCAGTGATCTCATGGATGCGGATTATTCTGTTGTTTCCAATGAGGCAGCTGCCTCGGAGGCATCCGCTTATGAAGATGGATTTGGCATGACAGAGGGGTACGATTCCGCAGAAAACACCCAGGACACAGGTAATACAGTGCCTGAGGAGGCTGCAGACACAGCCGTAGCAGACCGGAAGACCGTGAATATGGATGTCGAGACCAGGGAGTATGATAAGCTGTTAAGTGCGGTAGAGAATAAAGTAACAGAGCTCGGCGGCTATATCGAAAGTCTGGATGCCTATAACGGCAGTACATATTATAGTTATCGTTCTACAAGGAACGCCAATCTGACCATCCGTATCCCGAAGGACAGACTGGAGGAGTTCCAGAATACGGTCTCAGAGCTGGGCAATGTGACCAGCCGTTCGGAGAATGTGCAGGATGTAACATTGACATATGTAGACCTGCAGAGCCACAGGGATGCCCTGCGGACGGAGCAGGAGAGATTATTACAGCTTCTGGAGCAGGCAGAGAGTGTGGAAGATATTATTACCATCGAACAGCGTCTGTCGGATGTCAGATACCAGTTAGAAAGCATGGAATCCCAGCTTCGCACCTATGACAATCAGGTGGATTACAGCAAATCCCGTAATCTGGCGCTGACCTCTGTTGTTTTCATCGTCGGTCTTTCCGGAATCGCACTGAACCTCGGAAATGTCAAGCTTACCGGAATGGTTCTCGCATGTGTGGTTGCCATGATCCTGAGCCTTATTTTCTATATTCTTGACAAATTACGTCTTACTAACGACTTATAATGGAGCAAAAAATGAAATCGTATCATCAGAAATTTATATCCAATCATCCATATGAATCCGTGCCAATGGCGGAAATCTCCGGATTTCCTGTGCGCCCGGGCATCTATGATCTGAACGGAGCCACTCCGCTTCAAAACGGAGTGAATTT
>ENA-OPTA01001505-OPTA01001505.1-human-gut-metagenome-genome-assembly--contig:-NODE-1505-length-13824-cov-4.299659_pt1 | contig 13824 bp, 16 predicted proteins | sample MGYA00241813_ERZ501917 | MGnify/ENA primary metagenome ERZ501917 (study PRJEB25962, sample SAMEA2042408) | human gut metagenome | biome: human gut; feature: human-associated habitat; material: faeces...
TTCCCTCTCCATTTTCGACAATCCAAAATTTCCCCTCAGAAACAATAGAAGAATATTCCGGCTTCAATACCCATTTACCCTGCTTGTCAATTATCCCCAAACGTTCACGTTGATTATTATGGATAATACAACGACCATTATGAAAAACATATCCATCACGGCTTGGTCTATAAGGAATCTTTAAATCAATCGCTACCTTTCCCGTAGCATCAATGAACTTAATCCAACCACCATCGTCAACAGAAGCGAGACCATCGGAAAATATCCAAGCATGATCATATCGAGGTCTGATAACCGATTCACCTGTGAACATATTAAAATAACCACGTTTTTTACCGTCACTATAGCAGAAAAGTGAATCCATACCCAAAGGCCTTGCAATCCACTTGATTCCCGTAATAGTTCTCTCGCCGTCGAAAGTTTTTAAGTAACCTTCCCCATCATAACAAGTATAATAAGTAACGGCACGTGAAACATATTGCTGGTCATAATACGAGTCATCAAAGTATCCATCCAAAGACAATCGATAACAAACCGTACGACAGAAGTCCCAACCCGCAACAATGGCTAACAGCAATACCATGAACGTAAAACAGCTACTTACTACACGACGAAGAAATCTACCATATCTAGATTCATCCCGCATACCCAATACCATCGTGAACCAATTAGCTATGCCCACAAGGAGAGCTGTCAGACCATGCCAAAACAGCATAAAAGCCCTTTTAATCGAAATTCTTTTTGCTTTCATTTTCTTTCCTCCTCATCAAAAGCTTCATCTGCCATACAGGTATATTGTTTATATCGTTCTTCTGCCGATATCATTGCCATACCTTCATCCGCTTCCTGTATCTTCATGTCCGAAAGGCGGGAAAAGAAGTTCATACGTGTTTTCATATCTTTATTCATAGAAGCACGTGCACCTTCGTGACTATAGGGAAAATTACGTGAATTACGAATAGACAAGCTCATGGCTACTGCTAAAGCATCCTGATTAGCTCCCATATAAGTGAATGTCCATCCCTCACCACGCAAACATTTCACCAATTCCTTGATATCTTTACATCTATATTCGCGAGAAGCATTTTCCATACCGTCAGTAATGATAGTCACAACCACAACGGCATCCCCGATTGATTTCACATAATGACGCATAGCAGTGAAAGTGATTCCCATTGCATCATACAATGGAGTGGTACAACAAGGTTGAAAGTCCTCCATTCTCAACAGACTGACCTCCGTTACGGGCAACTTGTCAAACACATATTTAATTTCACAGCTACAGAATGTCACCAAGGATACAAAGTGATCCTGTGTTTCTACAAATTTTTCCTGGGCTCTCTTGATACCCATTAACGTTTCATTGAAACCTTCCACAGCAGCTTTGTGAATGGCCTCCATCGAACCGCTGCGGTCTAGAACAATTACATTAAAGACTTGTGTTTTCTTCATTTCTCACTTACCTTCAAAATTATAATCTTAATTATCTCCTATCTCATAATGAACCACCAAAATCAACTCGCGCTCTGTGGTATGCGGAACGTATCATTCCAAGAATACTCAAAGCATACTCCACATTGTTCTTCAAACTTTCCATGTCAGTATAAAAAAATTCACAACTTGCTGAGACATTCTTTAACGACTGATCAATATATACTTTCGCCAACTTGACATCACGGCTTACTTTATTACAGGCAGCCAATACAATGACGTCCTCCCCTTCTTTCACTTCAGAAAACTGAGGGAAAATAGCTGCAACATATTGTTCTTCCTCTTGAGCACTCACAAAGTAGATACTCTTCATCTGATAACATACACAGATATCACCATCCTCATCCAAATAAGGTTTGTAGCCCAAACTCTCAATAGCCTCCATTATCATGTCTTTCTTTGTCATATTATAGTCCTCCATTTTCATTATTATCATTTCCTTCATCAGTCTCCTGAGATTCAATTTCTTCAATATTCCCTTCACCATCCTCAGAAGAAGAACTTCTCACTGATTCCTCAATCTCTTTCATCGCTTTACGAGCAAATTTCAATCCTGCCTCCAAGTGTAGTATCATACGAGAAATAACTATCATCAAATCTTCCCCACCCAACAATTCACGTTCGTAAAACATCCAAACGTCACCTCCAAGAATATAGGCCTTGACATACTTCAACGTGGAGTTGATTTTCTCCAACAAAGCACATGTCTGCAAAAACTTGTCTTCCTCTACTTCTAAAATGCCAGGCAGGGAAATATTGAGAAAGTCCTCATCATTTTCATTATACATATACAGCAAATTCAGCCCTTCATAGCTAAAACCATAACTCGTTCCATCATTCTCTTCCTTCAACTTGAAGCCTAAATTACCGAAGGCTTCTAAAATTCTTTCTTTCATAATCTTATTATTATCAGGGTTATCGTTAATCATTACCATGTTATTATTTATTATCTGAATCCAATTGTAGCATAGCGGCAAGCCTCATCCTTAGCAGAAAATCTGCTTCTGATTCGCTCATATTCACGCAGATCTCTGCCACTGACAGACGGCCTTCTCTTGGAGATAACCTCTTCAAGCAAAGTCTGACTAATCGGCTGATATCTATCTCCATTCTCCTTGATTGTAGCATTAAACATCTTTCTTGCAGCAGATTGTACGATATAACTAATATCGCTGCAATTGTAACCTTCTGTCAATGTCGCCAAGTAATCGATATCAATATCCTTATCCGACGGTAATTTTGAAAGAGACAATAAAAACAAACTTTTCCGTGCTTCCTTGTCTGGCATATCAATATATACCATCTCATCAATACGTCCTGTACGAAGTACAGCATTGTCTATTCTCTCAGGGTGATTAGTTGCGGCCAGAACATAAATACCACGTTCGGAAGTATTATTGAGCATACACAGGAACTCATTCACCTCACTGTCATAATGCTGATTTGCCTCATCCCCTGAACGTTTTGGCACCATGGCATCAAACTCATCAAAAAACAGCAACGTGGGTGGTTTTTTCTCTGCCTCCCGAAACACCTCCCCAATCCTCTGTTGAGTACCATGAACCCAAGTACAAGCAAGATCATCAGGTACAATTTTCATAAAATTTATGCCTACTTCCTCTGCCATTTTCTCGGCAAAAAATGTTTTACCACACCCCGCAGGTCCATAAAATAACATGGAGGGCGGTCTGATACCATACACCTTGGCACACTTCTGATTCTTCAGCACATTGATAAACCCCTCTATGACAAACTCCTTCAATTCATTCATCCCAGCTATATCTCCAAAACCATGCCCTTTGTTCCTCTTCTTTACTACAGGACTATGTTCAGATTTTTGAACAGGGATATCATCCTGTACTATTCTAGACTGGTTTCCACAAATACGACTCAACCATTCTTTCTCAGTTTCTAATATATTCATTTTATAACCTCCACTCTTTTGTTTAATTCCTAAAATAAAAGAGTGACTTTCACAACCTCCTCTATCAATAATTAAAAAAAAATATCCCTTTGGTTTATTGCCTCAAATTCGCTACATTCACCAAAGGGATACATAATCAATGTAATTATCTTTCCGAACCTATTATACAATTCTATTCACTAACAGAAAAATTCATATAATAGCATCACAACCCTCTTCATTAAACACAATGACAGATTGCTTATAAAATATCATTGTGTTTTTCATCTCCAGTTCTATAAATAATAAAAATTCTTGTAATTAAATACGGTCAATGGAGAATGCACATCATCCAAAGCCAACATAATTTCAGGAATTTCATATAAAGGAATACACTTATCAAACAATATACGTAAACGTCGAGCCAATTTCACATTTTCGGAATCCAGTTCCTCTTGTGTGGTTTCTACATGATATGACAAAGCCTCACTTAGTTCCGAAATTATCATCCCTGAAAATAAGCCGTGTAATCCTTCCGCTTTTGCGAAAAGATCGGCATGGCACCATATAGCCACAAGATTTCCTCCATGTTTACGCAAATAATAAGCATGAGGATGACCAACAATAATTTTGTCAAAGACATCCTTATTGTCATCCAATCGAAAAAATAATCCATCATTTGAACCATGACCAAGTAGCATAACTCGTTCTTGAGATGAAATATGATAAAGTAAACGACTTATCTCGTTCGTGGAACGACTGTCATTTACCACACGTGCATCTAACCCCTCATAAAGAATTGATAACATCGTGGTAGTTTTGTCTTTAGGATGAATTACTAACATAAACTTTCTTTCACATTATAAATTTCATTGATACAAAAATATGCTTTTTCTCTTCTTCAACAATAGAGAAGGCTCCTCCATAAGAAACATTTCACCCGTTCTATTTTTGCATCCTGATTCTTCTACTTAACTTTCTTATGTTACAAGAATTTTATCTCCATTTATAATCAAAGAATAATAAGAAGTGACTCCATACCCATCTGATTAGTTTTCTTTTTCCCGAAGATAACTTCCTCCCATACATTATAACGTTCCCTATAGACAATCACAGTCACATGCTCTCCTTTTTCATCACCATGCCTTTTTATCCATTAATTATTTTACTGGTTTGCAATCTTTCAAAATCTGGTTTTCCGCGATTTCTCTTACTAGTTTTATAGTTTGAGATTTCTCTGGTATTATCTCTCCTACCATTTTAAAGCCAATACGATATATAGCCATGGAGTCTCTCCCTACATCCAAAACATGACTCATCTTCATTTGAGGTGCATGATTTGGCAATGCCAATGTATCATATTGAAACTCGCCAGATTGTAAAACAATGGTATCTTCAGGAACAAAGGGACTGTCCGAATAATTGTAATACAGATTTCCATTGACCCATGCCTCCACATGAGAGATTATCTTTCCCGTAAGTATTTCAGTTACCTTCACTTCCAGTCGGTCACCATAGCCACACTCAGTTTTTTGTGCGAATCTCTGTAATGCCTGACATACATCAGCCTGTAGTTCTCCGTCAATTTCATTATTTCTCTCAAACCGGTTGTTGAATATATCATACAGAGTCATATAACCATTTTTACATAATGCCACCTCATAGCGTGTCCCATTATCATAATCTCTTATACTCTCGTATTCCGGTTTGACAAGTAAACCATAACGATCGCGTATTCCCATAAGATTTCCGTCCTTAACATAAAAAATGCCTTTGAAAGGGAAACACGTATAATAGCCGTACCTTCCGTAATCAATGCAAGTATATAAATTATATCCGATAGCCAATGAAGGGAGCAATACACCTATATACAATATTGTCAGTATGGACAATATATATTTTTTCGTCTGTATGTACAGTTGATATCCCACGTAAGCCACTAAAACAAGACTTGTGGCAAGCATCCCCACTCTCCACAGACCATTGAAAGGCTGGGCATAGAAAAAAATCATCATTGCAACAACTACTACCCACAAACTACCAATCTTACTACTATAATACCTCTCAATCAACCAAAAACTAAGTACAGGTGCAACGAAGCATACTACTCGACAAACTTTTGCATCCATAGCCAAGCCACTATACAAAGCAACGATACATATCAACATTAACGCTGAATAAGTTTGAGTACGTCGCTCCTTCCACAAGATTCCGCCGAATATATCTGTCCATGTCAATTCAGTCCGATTCAGTTTTTTACGGAACAACAAAATTCCATACAAGATAATGGGCATACCCCATATCCATAAGGCACAAAATACCGCTATCCCCTTAGCTATTGCATCTATTTCTATATTCAAAATATACAACGGATAAACTGCCATTGTATGAAGGCTCAATTTTTGACTAACTAAAGCCATTGGCACACATAAAATCATCATCAATGCCAACGGAATCCAAGCACGTTTTTCATTACGAGCTATGATAAAAGCAAATGACAGACGCATGACGAAAGCAATAATTGCAACAAATTCTATCAGTGTGTTCCAAGAGCTTCTTCCACCTAAAATAGCTAGTACCCAAAAAGAGCATACAATCAAATCAAACCACAAGAACTTATTCCTCATAGAAACCTTACTCATTCCAGACTTTTCCATATTCTTCAAAACTTTCTAATAAATACTCTTCCTCAACTTGTACATAAGTTTCACCAAACCATTCATCCAATGCATTCTCTACTTTCATATCGATTTCAGGAGTAATTCTGTTTTTAATTTTCTTATAAACATAGAGCATAGCAACTCCTTCATCAAGCACCCCCAGTAACTTGTAGACAGTACTAGGTATCAGACTGACTGGCGAAATGGTATAAACAATAGCCGCGTACACTAAAGCCTTTTCAAGAACAGGTGTATGTTCATCTGTCATCACATAATAGAACTGAAGTAATGGTTTTGCCGCAATCCGTCCAACCTTTACCACATATGGATGTAACTTATCAAGCAACTCTTTGGATTTGTTTTTCCAATCAACTTTCCTTAGCCTATCCAATAACAGGCGGACATCCTTACCCAAAACACAATAAGCAAGAAGCATAATGCAAATAATCGTCAACATAGTGATTCCTTTTAATTCATAATTTCTTTTTATTATATAAAAGTCTAAGTGTCAAGCACATTACTTTCCCACAAAATAAGAAAATAGATTAATGCCAATAATGCTAATTCAATGAATGAGTACCCAATAAATAAATCGTATACTCCTCACAATCCACAAATCTCTTAGTCCTATACACATATCAATCCAACAAAAATCGTATCCACAGCTGACAGTCATGCCAGCATAAGAAAAGCCATATTCGTTTATTCCCATCTGTAAGCAAGTATACATTCATGACCTCTCAAATGCAAATATTGTCACACAACGGTTATTTGTGATTTCCTCCACTTGTTGAATTCCCCACATAATGTCCACATTCTCTTCTGCCAAACATGAAATACTATCATTCATTCCTCCTAATTCTTCTACCATCAAGTCCTTTCCCTTCTTGAAAGAGACAATAAGCATCACACCAGCAAGATTTTCGCGGACATTCTTCTTTACACCATCAATTGCTTTTCCTATCAACTCAGCGATATCAAGCGGTTCATCAACCTTTACAGCTACAGCTGGTTTATTCTTTTTTGCCTGCATCTCAAAATCATGCCAGTCAAGCTTAATTAATCCATCTCTGAGCACTACCTCAAAGATGTATGCCTTGGTTATTTCCCATTCTTTTGTAATTACTTGAACCATATTATTTTCTTTTTTAATATAAAAACTAGTCTTATTTGTAGCCATTCGTATCTAAACTTATGGTTTACATCATAGTATCATAAATATTTCTGTTGATAAATTGCTCTATTACTTCCTCTCTAAATTGCTCCTCACTGACATACTCTTGCAATTCCTCAATAGTTTTACATGCAGTCAAGAATATAGAAAACCCCTGCAACCCTTCACCATCTTTATCTATCGTTATCGTCACAGCCAATGAAAATAATGATGGTTCCAAATCCATCCTCACAATCATCACCCCCATTTTCTTTATCAGCTGTTTTTCCGGTATTATATTCATAGAGGCATGGGCTGCTCCATCAAATGGAAGAAGATCCTCTACACATCTCAAAAACTCTTCATCGTGAAGTACTTGATTAACGAAGTCAACAAATTTCTCTACGTTATCCAAGAAAAAAGCCTTCATACTGTCAGTTAAAATAAATTCTTTATCCATATCGTTCTTTTACATATAAAGACATGGAAAGTACAGACATTCTATCAATACAGAACACTTATCACTTTAAATTTCTATTTATGCGTTAGCCTTCCACCACTCCCGAATAGCAATACAGAATTTCTTATTCAACCGGGAATAGCGAGTATCTAACCATGTACGTGTTTTTCCACAACGCTCTGCCACTTTCATGGGAGCAATATTCTCAATAAAACGTAACCTCCATATCAACTTATCCTCATCAGACCATTGAAGTTTCTCTGAAAAATGATAAAGAAAGTCTACTACTTTCTCATGAACCTCTTCTTTACTCAAGTTGACACCAAATACATCCGCTAAAGAATTCACATCACTTTTTTCCTCCTGCCACTTCACAAAATCTTTAATGAACTCAGCAGAAACTTCCATATTACGTGGAGTCTTGTCCCTCAGAACCAAGTTCTCATAATAAACATTTCCTCGGATGAGTTTGTCCTTCATCATCAATTCTGCTTTCTTTACCTCCATACGCAACGTATCTATATCCAGATTGAATTCCTTCATCATCTCTTCCTCATTTAAGCAGTCAACATAAGAGGCAACAAGCAGATTCTTATACAACCCCTCTGATATAAGATCTGAAATAATAAAATCCCATACTTCAGGCAAAACAGACGGACCAATCAAACGCGTATTGCTAACTGTACGCTCACGATTTACATGAATTACTTTCATCTCTTCCAATACTCTCATCACTTCATGGCGAGCAACTTGTTCAAGCCAGCAAAAGAAACTGCTTTTCTGTGCATAATTGTCTAATACACTCCAGGTTCCTTTATTCCATAAATACGTATAAACAATGTTGCCGAACTCCTCAATACTTAACTCATAATGATATGACTGCTTAATCTGTGCTATAATCTTTGATCGAAAACGACTGATATTGCACCCATTATTATTTGTACCATAAAAGAACTTATATGCAAACAATGCATCTCCAGATTTCAAGCGACTGATAATGTATTTAGCTTCCCTAGCGTTTGCATAGTTCCATACCACTTCGCGAGTTAAAGCCTCATAATACTTAAGACTCCCTTTGGCATTAGTGAAATTAGACTTTCTCTCTTCAATACAACCAAGGACCTTCTCTACAAGTTGCTCATTCGTCACATCAAATAACTTCTTATGCCTTTCAACCTCTATACGGATTACAACGACCAAACTAATGATGAGATCTTTTAATCCCTGCCCTATGTAAGAAACATTCACACAATTATCTACCACGCCATAAAAGTGTACATTACCAGTAGTCACATTCATCTTCATATCTGCCAAATAGTTAAGTTATACATACAAAAACCGACCTCTACAATGTGGGTATTCATTGCAAAGGTCGGTGGATTCTGACAGACAGAATGTGCTTTGTAATATGCTTCTTACATCAAATTACACTAAATTGATAACCAATATGTTGCGCTCAACATATAAAGATTTTTAACATTATATCAAAGACATTATCTCCGAAGGCAGAATGATATGTTCCGGCAATACGGCAAGATGAGAGGCTATGTCATGGAGCAAAAATGGTTCTGCAGGTTCTTGCATCCTTTCACATGTACTTCCCACATCGTCACGGATACTTTTCAACACAGTATATAAACCTTTTTGCTGCACCTCGTTGTTTACATTGTAATTCTTCATCATCTCCGTAAAAATCATTTCACCATTTATCCCATATACGATGTAGTATAACTTGCTAAACAACTCCTTATACTGGGATATATTTAATGTATCCACTTTATCCCCTTTCTTTTTCCTGTCCAAAAGATAAATTAGGTAAAGGATAAACCCATTTTTCCTAGAAAAATGGACCATCAATGATTCATCTTCCCTAACTAGAAAAAGACGATAATATCCATCATTCTTTCTGGTTTTATCAATGGATTTCACTTTACGTACCTCCAGATTCATAGTCGAAATCTCGGCCATCCGTCGTGGATTAATATAATTATTTATCTTTTCCTGCATCTTGGGTGATTGTTTAAGGAAAAGCATCCTTAATGTAACAGGGTCTATAATACTAATGACAAAATCAAGCTCTGCTGCAATCTTAGCATCATGGGTTTTATGGTATATCTTCAGATTATCCAAGAAACGTGCATACATCTGCATCCTTTGTTGGTGAGTAATGATACCTTCTATTTCCAATCGTTCCTTAAGCACAGCAGTAGACATAGCCATACAACAGGACGGTTGCATAGATTTCTCAGCTAGGCCGGCAAAATATTGGGATTGAAATCTCGTGTCATTAATAGCATTTCTAGCCAGTTCAATAAATTCATCCGTATTATCTTTTACAAAATCTTTTATGGCTTCTTTTATATTATACTTCGTAATCCGTTCCGCTGCATACAACATAAGGAAAAAATCATTAGATATATGAATCTCATCAGTTTTGGCCACAATGAATTTTTTTCCAATATCAATAGGCGTACTTAGCTGTATAAGAAAATTATCACCATGTCGTTCAATCCGTTCTTTAATCTTGGGATGATTTTTCAGCTCTATTTTCTGTATCACCTCCAACTCATAATTATTAAAGTACATCTCTTTTTGGGAGTGAAAACCTTCCATCAATGACACAGCCTCCTTTGCCAAAGGAGATTCCTCGTCCGCTATCAGATAGATACAATTATCAAAAAATTGCCCGACAGAACACTTTTCTTCTATAATCTGACCAATGCAAGACTTATTCATAGGGGAATTATCAATTAGTTCCATTGTCTTTATCTTTTTGTTTTCTATATTTCATTATTGCTTGTTTCAACAAATTGCTCTCTGGAAGTTCTTCTATGCAAACAGACTTGGGGGCAGATGGCGGTAATTCCAGTTCTTCGGTCATCTTTCCCCAGTCACTCTCAAGTATGTGGTAGTGAGTATAAACGAAGGCAGGCATCATTCTTATCACCATCTCCATCATCGTCTCACCATCCACACTCATACGCTCCAAATAAGTTCTTCCACATTCTACAATTTTTTTCCTTAAACTGCCATCTGGATGGGTAATACTATATTTCTGACAGGATAGTGCATACTTAAATTTCCCAGTTGCCAACAAATGTCTCTCTGCATATAATCCTGCCGTTAAATCTGCAGCCAGTTCTTGAATCCATCTCTCACTACAAAACAACATAAATCGATAGCGAAATAACATCTGATGGGCCATCTCATGAACAAAACACAGTGTAAAGGCGTCACGATTATTAATTCCTGTCTTTTGTAACATTTCAATATTGTACGATAATTCACATTTATTAGCGTTTTCCCCTAACAGTACTTCTGCAAATGTATTGCATTTGCTACTTATTTCCGGTTGTGGTATAGAGAAAAAGTTTGATACATCAGCAATAATAGACAAAATGTCTTCTTCCTTGACGTTCTCTTTATCAAAGAAAATAGCATTGAACACATTATCTTCATGTCGACGCAAGTACTTCATCCATTGATTCATTTTATCGTAATCGACCATACTGCAAATTAAAAATCCATCACATTTCACATATTCTACATACGATGACAAAACTAAGCAATCAGAACTTTCTATTCATATCGAACAACCTTTTTTTTCTTTTCAGGAATTCCATTTCATAATCATCTCCCAATCCTAATAGAGTTAGTTCTTCCGATGTAGCTTCCTTCATGATACTATTTAACCGTGCTGCTATATTATCGCATTTAAAGTTTCGCTTTTCCACATTACGATATCCGCGCATTTCGGGAACGTCAGAATAATCCACCAAAGGATGAAATACATAATACAAAGCAAGTGCTATATCTGTACGATGCAATCCCATGGCACAAGCCATATAATAGTAGCCCTTATCAAGCCAATTGAACAACTCTGGCAAAGCAGAAATAATCTCATGCACATCCGTTCCATTTTTATCAATAGGAATATGAAAATACTCCAATCCAGCTTTTACTACATCTTGCTCAAAACGGTTGGTATGGTCTTGTGTACGCAAATCTATTACAACTTTTATTCCTGCATCACGAATAGCATGAAGCAATTTTACATTTCCACATCCAGACAAAGTTCTGCCTCTCACTCCATTGCCATAAACCGGTGCGAAATCTGCTATTCGAAGATGTTTCAGCTTCTCATACAGAATATTGGGGTGATTAATAAAACCAGCCTTCTCCGATTCTTTTTTGAAATCTATATCGTATTTGTTCCGGCTGTTTTTCCCGATATGCCAGCCGTCACACCACGCACACTTATATACCGAGAAATGCACTCCATATTTCTTACCCATAGTATCTGCAGCTTTCTGTGCATCCACTCTCGAAGAGAACGACACTTTCGGGCGATTTGACCTTCTTGATATATGACTATATTTACTAAAGATACCGAATGAATCATGCGTAATAAAGATATTGCTCCATGCATTATGACGAAACAACTGCTCACAAACTGCATATATGAAGTTTTTAATTTTCATTGAAATAATCCTTTCATTAATAGATTGTGGTAACTGAAACCTGTCGGTAAAGAGAAAATTATCCAAAGCCAATAATTCTGAATAGAATATCATAATACGACTAGCCTCCATGCGAGAGAAAACTCCTTTACCAAAATTATTCCATAATCATGGTACATTCGAATCTTACAATAGCAAAGCTATTTATCTTAAAAAGACATATTCACCAAGATTAATCTTGCAACCATCAAAAGCACTTAAATCCAGTTTCTCACAGGCTGTAAAAGCATAATCTCCTATACTACACAAAGACCTGATTCCCTGTACCTGCGTTAATTCTATACACCCACTGAAAGCTCTGCTCCCTATTTCCCTTGTATTGACTGACAATCTGATTTTCTTAAGATGAATACAACCAGCAAATGCATTGTCTTCAATTCGGAATACACTCATAGGCAAAGCTACATGTTCCAACTGTCGGTCAATGCATTTGATGACAACCGTTTTATCCAGATTATACATTATCCCATCATTCACACATATATATTTTTCTCCTAGAAGTTTAGCCGTTATGTTAGATATAAAATTACTTGCATCAATATATCTAATCTTAACACCTGACATTCTAATCTTTTTCAACATTTTACATCCATTGAAAGCATATCTTCCAATATATTCTATCGTATCAGGCAATACAATCTCTTCGATAGCTCTACACCAATAAAAAGCAAAGTCGGATATAAACCTCACACCATCCGGAACAATTACTACTCCAACTCTGTTTCTTGAACACATGAGTAACTTCTGCCTTTGATTAGTATATAAAATACAATTATCAAATATATAATCAAGAGCTTCCATTATTCAGTCAATAATATTTTATTCATCCAATATTTATACCATAAGCTTCATCCACCCCTTTAATTCCACCAATTAAAGTTAAGACATTATCCAGTTCCTCTCTCGAATGTACCTTAAAATCAACATAACATTCCACTATTCTATCTATGGTTTCTGTATGAAGACAGTCAATAGACAATCTAAGTTTATCAGTGATACATTCTACCACATCACTGAGGATATGATATCTGTCAACACCTTTAATCTGCACCCTAACAGGATATAAAAACCTGCCATCCGATTCAAAATTTACAGCTACAATAGAATCTCCTTGTCTTGACGCCATTCTTATGGCTACAGAACAGTTCCTGGTGTGAAGTGTAATCTTACCATTTTCGTCTCTAAATCCAATAACTTCATCTCCCGGCAAAGGATGACAACAATTGCACCTGATATATTCCAATATTGGCTGATTACGGAAAAACTGACGCAGATGTCTTTTAGCCTTATAGGTCTTTACACACTCAATCCAATCCTTATCCGGTACAGATTGTTCATTTATTCCAATTTCTACACAATCACCACGATGTAACTCAGTTTTTACAGACGACAACTTCCCGTTTATCCTGGCATACACAGCATGTTCTCCTATTTCGCTATGAATCTCGTATGCGAAATCTATAGCCTTAGCACCTTTAGGAAGAATAATCCCTCTACCTTCCGGAGTGAAAACCATTATATCATCGTTGTAAAAAGAAGATGTCACACTATCCATATAATCCATCTCGTTATTATATACCACATCTTCTAGTACCAACTTAAACTTAGCTGAATTCAACTTGCAAATGCAACAGAAT
>ENA-OPTA01001511-OPTA01001511.1-human-gut-metagenome-genome-assembly--contig:-NODE-1511-length-13806-cov-5.075558_pt1 | contig 13806 bp, 6 predicted proteins | sample MGYA00241813_ERZ501917 | MGnify/ENA primary metagenome ERZ501917 (study PRJEB25962, sample SAMEA2042408) | human gut metagenome | biome: human gut; feature: human-associated habitat; material: faeces...
GAAGAGCGGCCTGCAGCAGGAGCTGAACGGCCTGCAGGAGGCCGAGCAGAATGACTACAACAAGTACCAGAAAGACTTGTCGAACTGGTACAACGACCTGAGCTACAGGCAGAACGAGTACAACAACGCCTATGCACAGCGGCAGCAGAACGTGAGCAGCACCCTGAACGGGCTGTTCAGCATGCTGGGCTTTGCGGCGCAGATCCTGCCGTTTTTCTTTATCTGAGAATGGAGGTAGAGCATGGGGACCATCAAGAGACTGAACGACCAGCAGAAACAGCAGGCACAGGCGGAAGCGGCCATGCCGGGGGCGTATGAGAACCGCTACGACGAAGGGATCCAGAACGCGCTGGCGGGAATGGACAGTGCCAACAGCGCGGGCCTTGGCTACGACAGCCAGAACGGCACCTACCGGGGCGCCCTGAGCCGCCTTTTTGGCAATGCAGGCGCCGGGGCCAGCGCGGCAGAAGAGGTGGCAAACGGCCTTTCGGCCGGGTACGGCGCAAACTGGGCCAAGAGCGCAGCACAGCAGGCGGCGGCCGGGGAGACCGGCCAGACCGCGAACGTATACGCCCAGGCACGGGCAGACGCGCTGAGCCAGTGGCAGCAGGAGCTGGCGGGCCAGGGAACCCAGCTGAATAACCTGCTGAACCAGGACCAGCTTGCACGCAGCGAGTACGACGGCAGCGTGGCGGATGCGGCGAACTGGCGGAATTACCGGTACGACCGCACCCAGCAGGCCCGGCAGGAGAACAGCGACTTCTGGGGCAACGTGTGGAACGTGGTGAAGAACGTGGGCGCGGCCGCGCTGGAAGGGTACGACGCCTACAAGGGGTACCGGCAGCAGGACTGGGAGAACGCCTTTGCCCTGCGGCAGTACAACGACAACCTGAGCCGCACCGAGCTGAGCGACCAGATGGCGGCTTTGCAGCAGGCGGCAAGCTACAAGGAGGCAGGTTTTGACGATGCGGCAAAGCAGATCCTGAACCAGTACGGGCTGACGGACACGATGCTGGACAGCTGGCAGGGCCTGTCGCAGGTGGACAAGGACAAGCTGGACTATCTGACCACGGCGGCCGGGCTTGCAGGCAGCGGCTACGACACGGCGGCGAACAACTACCTGCAGATGGCGGGGCTGCCCACGGGGAGTGTGGACAGCTACAGCACCATTGCAAACCGGCTGAACCAGGCAGACATTGCCAAGTACGCAAGCCAGCTGGCACTGCAGAACCGGTACAGGACCACGACCGGGACAGGAAGCGGGAGACGGAGCAGCGGTACGAGCCGCAGCACGAAGAGCGGCAGCACGAGCAGCAAGGTGGACGGGTACACCCAGCCGCAGCTGAACACGATGTTTAAAGAGTACAGCACCATGAAGCCGGACGACCAGCGGCGAAGCTACTACGAGGACACACTGGCTGATGCAGGGCGCATCCAGCGGCTGACTGGCACAGGCAACCCCGGCAAGGCAAACGGCACAGCCTGGGAGCAGGGCATGTACAACGCGCGGAAGATGGCCAACAGCGGGTACAGCCAGAACCAGATCGCAAGCGAGCTGGCCAACAACACGAGCCTGAGCAGCGACCAGATCTCGGCCATTATGAACCAGATCGACTACGAGTGGCGCGGAACGAAGTGATGAGGTGAGCGTATGGGATGGAACGCACAGGACATTGAAAAGCTGCGCAAACAGAATAATGGGCAGAAGAGCCCAGCGGGAACCGGCCAGAGCGCGGCACCGAAAAGCACGACGGCCCCAGCGCGGAGCAGCGGAAGCACCGGCTGGAGTGCGGAAAAAATCGACGCGCTGCGGACGGGCAGCGGGACCAAGCCGGCGGCCAAAAGTACCGACGCCTGGGTGAACCGGAGCGCTGGCACCAGCGTGCGCAGCACGGCACAGAAAGCCGGGACGCAGAGCGCGGGAAAGAGAAACCAGAACCCCACGAGCGGAAGCCTGAGCGCGCAGGTGCTGGGGCAGATGACCGGGACCCAAAGCGTGCAGACCACGAAAAAGGCGGGATCAAAGTTGCCGACGGTGGAACGCACCGGACAGCCGGAGTGGCTGGGAACGGGCAAGAACAGCGCCCCGGCGGCCAAGGTGCTGGGGACCGGGACCAAGAGCGGAAAGACCTATGCCGAGCGAAACAACGCCATGCCGATGCAGAGCGCGAGCGGGGCAATGGCCAGTGCACCGAACGCGGAGAGCGTAAAAAAGCAGATCAAGGATGCGGACGCAAAGCGGGTGGAAAGCTGGTATGCGCGGGATGCACAGCAGCTGAAGCAGGAGACTGAAGAGCTGAAGGCAACCGACAAGTTCAGCGATTTCGACCGGCTGAACCAGTGGATGGATGCAGACCCGCAGCACCGGCAGCTGGTGCGGCTGCTGCGCACCGGCAAGGGGAACAAGACCTATGCTGAACGAAACAACGCCATGCAGCCGATAAGCGTGAGCGGGGCAATGGCCAGTGCGCCGACGGCGGAAACGAGCACGGAAAAGCGGGAGTACACCGACGCGGAGCTGCTGGCCAAGGGCTACAGCCGCAAGCAGATCCGAGAGGCGCGGCAGTACATTGCCGACTTTGATGCCCTGCCGGACTGGCAGCGGGCGGCGCGGCGCATCTCCAACACGATCGGCGGCATTGTGGACACGGTGGCGTCGGCCCCGCTGATGGCGGGCGAGACGGCCGTGCGGAGCGTGCAGAACGCAGCGGAGACCGGAAAGAACTGGAACGAGCTGCAAGAGAGCGTGAAGAGCGACGACCGGCAGTGGAAACTGCTGTGCCTGATGACCGGAGGAAAGACCCAGTATGCAGGGCGGGACAACGCCATGCAGCTGAACAGCAGCGGGGTGATGGCGGCCCCGGCCCAGAGCACCGGCATGGCCTACACGGACGAAGAGCTGAAGGCCAAGGGCTACAGCCAGAGCGAGATCGACCGGATGCGGGCGCGGATCAGCGGGGCAAAGGTGAGCGAGGGCATCGACCCGGAGAAGAGCCTGGGCTACCAGATGTATAAGCGCGGCCAGCAGCTGAACGAAGCGGCGCAGGCGGGCATGAGCCCCATTGCGCGCCAGCTGATGGGGGTGACCACCAGTGCGGCGGAGAACCTTGCGGTGGCGGGCATCAGCCCGGCGCTGGTGCTGCCGGTGCTGAGCGCCCAGGGCGGCGCGGAGAGCATGGGCCAGAGCATCGAGAAGGGCGAGAGCGCAGGCAAGACGCTGGTGGGCGGCCTTGCAAAGTTCGGTGCGGGGTGGGCCATCAACAGCGTGGGCGCGGCAGACCTTGCCCGGACCATGGGAAGCGACTACGCCAAGGACACGCTGGCGGGCAAGCTGGCGGACATGGTGCGCAGCGTGGCAGACAACGGCGTACTGGCGCAGCAGTACCCGACGGTGGCGAATGCAGTGTCCGGCGGCATCGACAACGCCATGCAGGCATTTGTGGAGACCTATGCGGACAAGGCCATTGACGCGGCCCTGGGCGACGCGCAGGCGGCCGAGGAGATGTTCAGCCGAGACACCTTTTTGCAGGCGCTGGAAAGCGGCCTTTCCGGCGGCGCTTCCGGCGCTCTGGGCGGCGCTGTGGGCACCCAGCTGGGCAGGATGAGCGCGGCGCTGGAGACAGCGGACGGTCAGACGGTGCAGCGGAACGAACCCTCTCAGCCAGCGAAGGGCGCTGACAGCTCTCCCGAGGGACGAGCTTTTGAGACGGAACGGCAGGCGGCAGCAAATGACCGGCAAGTGGGGAATGCCGCACAGAAGACGGAAGATGCGGCAGTGCTGCAGAAGGAAACGGCCCCGGCGGCAAGTGAGACGGTGACGGAGCAGACGGCGGTGAATGATGACCCGGCGGTGCATACCCCGGCGCAGAACACCAGCATTGAGGAGTACAAGCAGAGCGTTGACCCCGGCCTTGCGGAATACGTTGACCGGGTGCGGGCGGGCGAAACGCCGGAGCCTTACATGGTGACCGAGACCAGCGACCGGATGCGGGACGCCATGCAGCAGCTGACCGGCCTTGACAAGGTGGGCAGTCGTACCCTGATGGACGCCAACGCGGTGAAGCACATCACCAACCGGCACGCAGGCGGGGACGGCAGCGCGGACGGCACCATGAAGGAGAGCGCGGATGTGGCGCGGGCGGCGTATGTGCTGAACCACTTTGACAATGCGTATCTGGCAACGCGGAAAGCGGACGGATATTATACTGGGAGCCGTAAAAAAGCGCCCATTGTGATCTTTGAGAAAAAAATAGACGGCTCCCACATTGTTGTGGAAGCCGTCTGTGATACAAAGAAAAGTAAAAACTTTATTGTATCTGAGTATTTATCTTCAGTAGGAGTGCCGGAAAAAGAAATAGCGAAAGCTCTGCAGCCCTCTATGGATGCCGTTGCCGACCCCAGAGACACGTCCGGAACGTTAAGTGCAGATACTTCCGCTATTTCAGAAAAAGCGGCAAGAGCCCTGCGGTCATCCGTGAGTGCCGCGTCCGACCCTGAATTATACGTCCGAAACGTAGCCGCAGCCAACTCTGCCACGACAGAGAGCGTGCAGGCCCCTATGGATGCCGCGTCCGACCCCAGAGATACGTCCGAAACGTTAACTGCGCATTCCTCTGCTGACACCACTGTATCACAGCGGGCGGGGGATGTCAACGGAAATCGGGTGGAAAACGCCGGGGAAACGGTGGAAAGCGCGGCCGTGAAGGAGCTGGCGAAGCGCTGGCGGGTGAGCGATGCGGCAGCGGAGAGCATGAGCCGGAATATGCCGGAGGGCGTGGGCGCCGAGGTGTACACCCCGGCGGCGGCAAGCCTGTACCGGCTGGGCGTGAACGGCGAGGGCGAGAGCTTTGCGCAGGCGCTGCAGATGACCGGCAGCGGGACACTGAGCGGCGCAGTGCGGCAGGTGCTGGCGACCGGCGAGACCGGGCGGCTGGCGCTGGAGATGGCCTACACCCAAGGCAGGGGCGAAGCCGAACGCTACAAAGAGACCAAGGCGGCAGAGCTTGGCAGAAAGCCGGATGCGGCGGCACTGCGGGAGGATGCAGGAACCCTGTACAACGGCGACGGCACGCTGAAGGTGTAAACGGCAATAAACATTGCGCCGCCGTGCCGGGGACGAGCTGATCCGGCTGACGGCGGGGGCAAACGGCCTTGCGGCACAGCGGGTGACTGAGGGCATCAAAAACCGGGCAAAGGGACTGATCCAGAGCGGCATCGGGAAGGTGTTCTACTCCGGCGAGGCGGACACGGCCACGGTGCTGCACGAGACCTTCCACGCGGCGAACAGCTGGGACAGCGCGGGCGCACAGGAGATGATCGACACCTTTGAACACTACCTTGTGAAGCAGAACGGCATGGACAGCGTGATGCAGTTGGTGGAAAGCTACCTTGACCGGTACGAGAAGGCAGGCCAGAGCCTGACCTACAACCAGGCCATGGAGGAGATCACTGCCGACGCGATGCAGAGCATCTTTGGCAGCGAGGAGAGCTTCCGCAATTATCTGCGCCAGCAGGCATTGGAAGCGCAGCAGAACGCCAGCGCACTGGGCAAGTGCCAGCGGGTGATGGAGAAGATCGGCACCATGCTGGAGAAGGTGCTGACGGACATCAAGAGCCTGCTGGTGAAGGAGCCCACCAACGCGGCGGCGCGGGCGGCGCAGAGCCTGACCGAGCAGCAGCTGAAAGACCTGCAGCAGCTGTGGTTCAACCACCAGACGGACGCGGGCGAAAGCTACCGCGCGGCGCTGGAAGCAAACGGCGGGGCAAACAAAAACGCTGCCGGAAGCAAAGCGGCAGCGGAAGGAGAAAAATATAACCTGCCCGAAATGGCAAGCGAGACCGAAGAGAAAAAGACAAAGCGTCAGATGGCGCTGACCATCCGGCCGGCACAGCCGAACGCGGAACGAACCGCAAAGGTGAGCGGGCAGAACTGGTCCGGGCAGAAAACACAGGACGTTTACAAAGCCATCCGAAACATCCTGACAGAGTTCGGCATCCGGGACAAGACGTTCCGGCTGGAAGATCTGGACGTTGAATTTGGGTACGGAAGTGCCAACATAAAAGAAAGCACCAACAAGCAAAAAAACGTATCCGAAAAAGAGTACAACGATTTTGCGCTGGTGCAGGCAAACATTGAAGAAGTGCTCGCCAATGCGGTGCCATTGGAGGCCCATGCCGACAAGAAAGGGACTGAACATGTTGAGGGCATGATCGTGCTGGCAAGTGCGCTGCAGGACGGGGAACGCATCATTCCGGTGCGGGCAGAACTGAAACTGTTCGACAACCGCCCGACAACGCTCTATTTTGCGATCGCAGAGACCACAGCGCAGGAAAGCCAGAACGCGGCAAATAAAAAAAGAACCGGGTCAGAGTCCCGTGGAGATGGTGTTTCCACCACCGACAGCGTGACTACCGGTTCTTCTGAAAAAGAGCTGGATCTTCAGGTGCGTCAAGAGCCATTGCTGACTCAGGAGGCTGCCCTACCAGTCTCTTCTGAAAGAACCGGGTCAGAGGGGTACGATGCTGGAATTGCTTCCAACATGGAAACCCCTACCGGTTCTTCTGACCTCAGTATATTCGATTACTACCGCCTTGTCAACCACGATGCGAATTTTACCAAATACTTTTCAGACGAAGTGGCGCAGAAAGCAGAGAGTGGAATGCCGGGCGCGGCCGAGCGGCTGCAGGCGCGGGCGGACGCGATCGAGAAAGACCGGAACTACATCCGGGACCACGGAAAGTACCAGCTGGACGTGGACAGCGAGGACGTGGAAGCCGCGAGGGAAGCGCAGATGGGCAGCGGCCGGGCAGCGAGCGAGGCTGTGCAGAAGGTGATGGAGCAGGCACAGAACGCCACGGTGAGCGACGACAGCCTTTTGTACATTGCCCGGAAGATGGTGAAGGCCAGCGCAAGCCGGATGGACGCAAAGACGCTGGCAAGCCGTCTGGCGGCACTGCGGGACTACATGAACGGCGGAAACGTGGACTGGGCCCAGGCCCACGGCTTTGTGCTGGACATGGCGCAGCAGATCATGGAGAAAAGCACAAAGAGAAACGACGCGCTGTGGAAACAGTACCCGGAACTGCATCAGATGGAAATGAGCCTTGAAAAAGGCAGCAAGGACTACCGGGAGGTGGTGTATAAATACGGCAGCTGGGCAGGGGCTACCAAGGAGCTGGCAAGGCACGGCGTGAAGCTGACGCTGACAAAGAACGGCGAGGTGAGCCGGTGGGACGCGGACTTTACCGAGCTGCAGGGAATTGGCGGAGGGCTGCTGCCCACGGAAACACCCAGCAGTGCGGCAGATGCGCTGGAGGCGATGGCAGCCGCGCATGATGCCATCCGCCCGACGATGGAAAGCGCCTACGACAGCGACTGGGACGCGGCAAAGCAGGAACTGGCCATGGAGATCTGGGGCGAATACTTAGGACTGCCGGGAGTGGCGAACGAAAGCAATGCGGCGCTGCGCAGAAAGTTTGGGCAGCAGACAAAGGAGATGAACGAGAAAGCCAGAAAGCATGCGCTGGCATTACAGGCGCAGGTAAACTTAGAGGAGGCAAAGCGGCGGGCACGGAACCGGCAGAAGATGGCAAAGCCCTATGCGGATGCGACCGCGAAAGCGAAGGAACACTACGCTGAGACCGAGGAAAAGCTGCGGGAGAAGATTGGCGCGAAGGAGCGGAAGCTGGAGCAGCAGGCGGCCATACAGCGGGAAGCCGAACGCGGCCGGGCACGGGAAAAAGTGGCCATTGCGAAGGCAAAGAACGAACAGCGGCTGGCGCAGATGCGGGAGAGCCGGGACAAGGACAACACCCGGCGGACCATCCGGAAGGTGACGGGAGAGCTGACAAAGCTGTACGAGCACCCGAAGGAGGGCAGCTACATCCCGGACTATCTGCTGGACAAGGTGATGCCTGTGCTGCAGCTGGCAAACGAGGTGACCGGGAACCGGGAGACCGCCGAGCGGCTGGCAGGCTGGCGGCACCGGGGCGAGGATGGCTGGCACTACACCCCGATGCAGGACACCAAGACCGAGATGGACGCGGCGGTGGACGGACTGCGGCGGGGCATCCAGCGGGAGATGGAAGCGGGCGACCGGGCGAACCTGGAATGGGAGCAGAGCGGCCTGACCGACGCCATCGACAGCTGGCTGGCTGACGTGAATGACAACCGGCAGCGGGAGATCGCGCGGCTGGAAGAGGCCATCCGGAACGCGCAGAAGCTGGGCGACGAATCCGGCGGCATCGACGGCACGGTGATGGAGGCGCACCTGAACGCGCTGCAGGAAAAACTGGACGGCTACAAGAGCGGCGGCATGGCGGCGCTTTCGGCCACGGAGCTGCGGGGGCTGCGGGACATCCTGGAGCAGACGGCGCATATCATCAAGATCGACAACGTGGTGGTGGGCGCACAGGAGGACGCCATGATCGACGATTTTGCCGAGGGCGCGAAGAGCGAGCTGGCAGCGGCGAAGGGCGTGAGCAAAAAGACGGGCCTGCTGGGCAAGGTGAGCCGGAAATTTGGCAGCTACCGGATGAACACCATGAACATTGAGCGGATGTTCGAGAGGATGGGCGGATATGCCCACGGCGGGTACCTGGAGAGCCTGGGGCAGATGCTGAACGACGGACAGCGGAAGAAAACGAAGATCCAGATCGAGTGCGATCGCATTTTTGACAACGTGACCGGCAAGGCCCACGAGAAGGAACTTTACCACTACACCCACGACCTTGTGGACATCGGGTTCCGGGACGAGAGCGGCCGGGCGCGGAAGGTGAACCACGACCAGTTGGCGGAACTGTGGCTGCAGCTGCAGAACCCGCAGGGACTGCACCACATCCTGCACGGCGGCATTACGCTGGACAACATGGAAGCGAAGGTGAAGGGAGACAACGAACTGGCACAGCTGGACCGCGAGACCGTGCGGGTGGGCGAGCTGAACCTGCGGGACGCGGAAGGAAAGCTGATCGACCTGCGGGACATCGAGATGGACGAGACGGCGGTGCGGCGCAGCCTGCTGGACGAGATCGAGAAGAACCTGACTGACTACGACCGGGCGTGGATCGAGGATTACAGGAAGATGAATGCAAAGACGAGCGGGTACATCAACGAGACGAGCCTGCTGTTGAGCGGCGTGCGGAAGGCAACCACCGAAAACTACATCCACATCAACGTGGATCAGGACGCGAACCCGGAACAGAACAAGGGCATCCGGTACGACAACAGCGTGGGCAACCCCGGCTGGCTGAACCACCGCGTGAACAGCTCGAAGCCGGTGCTGCTGGTGGGCCTTGTGCAGCAGGTGAACACCAGCATCGAGAATACGGCACAGTATGCGGGCATGGCCATCCCGCTGCGGAACGCGGAGAAGATCCTGAACAGCATGCCCGGCGGAAAGACCCTGTTCAAGCAGGTGGAACACACCTGGGGCAAGGCCGGACGGGAATACCTGAACAAGGCACTGGCTGACCTGTGCGGCGTGAAGGACAGCCGGGAAGTGGGAGACGGTGCGTTTGCACGGCTGCGCAGCTTTGCAGCGCAGGCGGTGCTGAACGCCAATGTGAACGTGACGCTGCTGCAGGCGGCAAGTTTGCCTACGGCGGCGGCAGAGCTGGGCTGGGGCAGCACGGGCAGGGCGGCGGTGCAGTTCGGCGCAAACCTGCTGGACCCGATTGCGCGGTTCTTTGGCAGCGAGGGCGAGGGTGCCCTGACGAAGATCGAAGCGCGGATGGCAGAGCACGGAGACGAACTGCTGCAGTACCGCCTGCGGGGCACCGGCACGGCAGAGCTGGGCAGCGCCGGGGCACAGAAGGGCTTCTTTGGCCGGATGCACGACGCGGCACGGAACAGCGACAACGCAGCGGTGAGCGGCGCGACCCACGCGGCGGACAAGGTCGTAAGTCTGTGGACGGGCGGCATTACCAAGGCGGACGAGATCACGGTGGCGGCGCTGTGGGCCGGAAGCGAGAGCTATGTGAAGAGCCACCCGGAGGAGTTTGCCGCCGGAGCGGAAGTGACGGACAGCCCGGCATACTGGGCGGCGGTGAACGAAAAGTTCCAGCGGGTGGTGGAGCGCACGCAGCCCAACTACACGGCGATGCAGCGCACCGGCTACCAGCGCACCAAAAACGAGATGGCGAAGTTTTTGATGATGTTCAGCACCCAGCGCCAGCAGAATGCGCAGATCTGGACGGCCAGCGTGGAGGACATGCTGGCACAGTATGAGCGGTACGGCAAGAGCAACAATGCCGAAGCGAAAGCAGAAATCAAAAAGGCGAACGAACGGTTTTTGAACGCGGCCACGAGCCAGGTGGCGCAGACGGCGCTGATCGCGGTGCTGGGGATCGGCGTGAAGTTCTTTTTGCACCGGTGGGATGACCTGCAGGACGAAAACGGCGACATGACCAGGAAGAGTATTCTGGACGCATTGACCTACGACTTTTTCAAGAGCTTTGTGGGCAACTGGACCGGCGGCAGCGAGATGATGAGCGCAGGGGAGATGATCCTGAACCACAGCTTTACCAGCTACGACACCATCAGCATGACCGGCATTTCGGCCATCAACGACCTGACCGAGTGCATCGGGAAGGTGTACCAGCTGAACGCCGAGGACACCAGCGGGATGACCGAAGGGCAGCTGGAAGCCCACAAACAGAAAACGGTGCAGGCCGTGGCCGACATGCTGGGGCAGCTGGGTATGCTGCGGGGCGTACCCTAACCTGAAAAAGCAGGTGCAGGCGGTGACCGGGTGGATGGACACGGCAGCGAACTGGAGCCGGGACGGCGGGAACTTCAACAGCCTGCCGGAGAGCGCCACCGGGCAGTACGACCGGCTGTACAACGCCTATGTGAGCGGAGACCCGGACGAAGCGCAGGCAGCCGTGAAAAAGCTGGACCAGATGGTACAGGCGGGAGCCATTGCCGAGAACAAGATGTACGACCAGCTGAAGACCCGGCTGAAGAAGTACGACGCCGACACCCGGGCGGCGGCAAAGGCACAGATGGAAGGGAACGAAGCCGAGCGGTACCGGCTGGAGACGGAGACCATCGAAGCGCTGTACGACGTGCTGGGCATCCGGAAGAATGTGAAGGAGGACGCGCCGAAGCGGGAAGCCGTGATCGACTGCGTGACCGGGGCCGTGAATGCACTGGAGACCGAGATGCTGAAGGGCGACAGCGGCGACGTGTACGCCGACCTGAAGGAAGCGGCGGACAGCTGGAACGCCGGGGACGTGCAGGCCGAGTATGACCGCCTTGTGAAGGCAGGCAGGAGCGGGAGTACCGTGAAGAACAAGATCACCGAGGCGGTGAAGCCGGAGTATCTGGCGGGCAGCGATGCGGACAAGCAGCGGATGGCGGACATGCTGCTGGCCCTGACCGACGCGGACGGCAAGGCACTGTACACCGAAAAGACCTTTACACAGTGGGAAAAGGCGGCAGAGAAGGCGGCACAGGAACAACCGGAAGAGGATCCGTATGCGCTGCTGCGGTGACAACCAGATGGCAACCATCCGGTGACGTTTTGTCACCCGTAGAAAACACCCCAGCGGGCACATCACATGGCCTGCCGGGGTGTTGCTGTTAAAAAGTACGCAGTTTCAGCGCGGGAAGAAGGGCGGTACACTGGAAGAAAAACGGAAGGAGGACAAGACCATGCAGGTGAAGATCCTGGAAAAGCATTTCGGTGGGGTGGAGTTTGCTCCGGAAATGCGGGTGCTGCATCTGGGCGGGCAGAGCAGCGCGAACGTAGAGCGGCTGGAATTTACCCTGCCGGAGAGCTGGCAGGGAAAGAGCATCACGCTGCACATCCAGCGGCAGGACGGCAGCCTGCCGGCACCCATCCTGCTGGACGAAAACGCCAGCTGCACGGTGGGCAAGGAGTTCACGGCGTCGCGGTGCGGCAGCTGGATGCTGCTGGCACTGGGGGAGGACGGCTTCCGGGCGCTGACACGGCCGGCACGATACGACTGTTACGAGACGTTGGCAACGGACGGCGACGCGGAGATCAGCCCGACGCAGTACGAGACCTTTGTGGCGCGGGTGCTGGCGTACTCGAACAGCGCGGCGACCAGCGCACAGGAGGCACGGAACAGCGCAGGCGCGGCCGCGCAGGATGCACAGAGAGCCGAGGGAGCGCGGACGGAAGCGGTGACGGCGGCCGGGCAGGCGGTGACCGCGCGGACGGCAGCGGAAAGCGGCGCGAAACGGGCCGAGGCAGCAGCCGAGCGGGCAGAACTGACCGCGCCGGAGGACGGGGCAGTGAAGAGCGTGAACGGCAAGGGCGGTGTGGTGACCCTGACAGCCGGGGATGTGGACGCAGTGCCGGAGGACAGTGCGGGCTATGTGAAAAGCATTCAGCTGACCGGACGGACGCTGACCCTGACCATGGGCGACGGCAGCACCCGGACGCTGCAGACCAAGGACACCACAGTGCTGACCGACATGACCGGCGTGCTGGGCGTGGAACACGGCGGCACGGGGAAGAACACGGCCCTGACGGCGGCGGATGTGGGTGCCTACGGCAAGAACGAGACCTACGCAAAGACGGAGGTGTACAGACGGGAGGAAACCTACTCGAAAACGGAGGTGTACAACCAGAAAGAGGCCGACGCCAAGTTCGGCAGGCCTTACAGCCTGCCGCCCGCTACGGCAGACCAGCTGGGCGGCGTGAAGGTGGGGGACTACCTGGACATCGCCCCGGACGGCACCCTCAGCGCAAAAACGCTCAATGACAAGATCGCTGCCGCCGTGGCGGTAAAGTCGGAGCCCCGGCTGGTGTGGAACTACCACACAAAAAGCCCCACCAAGTGGAAGACCTATGATGTCTCCATCCCCGACGGGGTGGACTATGTCCACATCAAGACAAAATGCGACACTTATACCGGGGCCGAATTTGACCTGGTACGGGGCGGCAACACCAGCCATGTCTTTGATACTACGCCGGCGGAGGTTGTATGCACCATGACCTTCCAGGCAGACGGTACGCTGCATGTGCAAGGCCCTTACAGCGGCATGAGCTACAGCTATGCCATCGAGCTCTGGCTCTCCGGCTACCACTACCCCACCCTCGCGGACCTGCTGACGCAGGTGACCGCCGTGGAGAGCAGTGTCACCGATCTTCAGGTGGCCCTGTGCGAGCTGTACGAAGAAAAGGAGGAAAATTGATGGCGAAAATTTATGCAGCCCTGATCCGCAAGGGCATCAAGACGCTGGACGAGGTGCCCGCCCGTCTGCGCAGCACCGTGGAAGCCCTGCTGGCGGAGGTGGAAGCCGATGCTTGAAGCCTGGTCCCGCACGCGGGACGGCACCCGGAAGCTGAGCGCAAACTTCACCGTGGCCGAGTTTGCCTGCAAAGATGGCTCGGACCCTGTGTTCGTGGACAGCAGCCTTGCCGCCCTGCTGCAGAAGATCCGCGACCACTTCGGCCGCCCCGTAGTCATCACCAGCGGCTACCGCACCGCCGCTCACAACAAATCCGTGGGCGGGGCCACCTACAGCCAGCATCTGTATGGGCGCGCTGCCGACATCCGGGTGCAGGGCATCCCGGTGGAGCAGCTGGCCGCCTATGCAGAGACCTGCCTGCCCGGCACCGGCGGCATCGGCCGGTACCCGCCCCGGGCCGGACGGGCTGTGGGCTGGGTCCATGTGGACACCCGCCCCGCCAAAAGCCGCTGGACAGGTTAAGAAGGAGGTGAACCCAATGGAAAGCATCCTGTCCGCCCTGATCGCCGGTGCCGTGACCCTGATCGGGGTGCTGATCGCCAACAGCCGCAGTCAGGCCGTGACCGACACAAAGCTCGAAGAAC
>ENA-OPTA01001512-OPTA01001512.1-human-gut-metagenome-genome-assembly--contig:-NODE-1512-length-13784-cov-2.741278_pt1 | contig 13784 bp, 14 predicted proteins | sample MGYA00241813_ERZ501917 | MGnify/ENA primary metagenome ERZ501917 (study PRJEB25962, sample SAMEA2042408) | human gut metagenome | biome: human gut; feature: human-associated habitat; material: faeces...
TTAGCTGTCACTGTATCTACCGCATCCACAACATAGTCATATTCTTCAAAAGGAAATTCATCTGCATTATCCGGCAGAAAGAAACAATTGTGAATGTTCACTTTCGCCTCCGGATTAATATCGAGAATCCTGTCCTTCATCACTTCTGTTTTATATTGACCAACCGTCTTTCTCGTTGCAATAATCTGTCGGTTCAGATTACTCATACAGACTTTATCATTATCGATCAGATCCAGCTTTCCAACTCCGCTTCTTGCAAGAGCTTCACACACGTATCCACCGACACCACCGATACCAAATACTGCAACGCGGGCATCTTCCAGCTTGTTCATTGCTTCCTTGCCTAAAAGCAGTTCTGTTCTCGAAAACTGTGTTAACATTCTCGGTTCTCCTCTTCTATTCCTCTTACATAAATGTTCCGCCACCCGGACCGCCTCCCAGGCACAGTCCGCCACTGTTACAGCAAATATTGCACATCAGATTGGCAATACATAGTTTCACACACCAGCTACTATTATAGGTTCCCGGATATCCGTACATTGTCTGTCTTGTCTGATACCAGTTTCCGCCACCTTCCAGCTGTTGAAGTAACATCTGATACTGCATATTCTGTGGCTCCAGACGAACTGCTTCTCTCGCATGTTCCAATGCGGTCACGTTATTTCCTAATCCGGAATTCGCCGATGCGCTGTAGAAATACCATCTTGCACTATGCTGACTGATTCCGTCAAGTACGTTAAGAGCCTCTTTATAATGTCCGCTTCGTATGTAATTAGCTGCCGCATTCAGATGTGCATCTTCCTCACTCATCCCGGAAGTTCTACCCGTACTTCCTGCTGAACCATATCCATAAGAACCAAAACCGCCGAATCCTCCAAACGGGTCGTAACCTCCATAACCTGAACCATCACTCGAACCATATCCGGAAGTATATCCTTTTTCGCGTTCATCCATAATCTGCTGATAAGCCTGCTGCACTTCCTTAAACTTCGCCTCAGCCTCATCTTTCTTCGGATTATTGATATTCGCATCCGGATGATACTGTCGGCTCAGCTTTCGATAAGCTTTCTTCACATCTTCATCCGTAGCATTCCTGTCTACACCTAATATACTGTATGGATCTGACATCCTTCCCGTCCTCTCATTCTTTCTCTCGCATTCATTCTAACACGCACTACCTATCATAACAGATGCTTTCTCTCCAGTAAACACATCAACTCTTCTTAATAAATGTTGTTCCACACTTCGGGCATCGGATCTCAATCTTTCCTTTCCCCTTCGGAATACGAATCTTCTGTTTGCACCCCGGACATTTATAAATATGATATACCTTTCTTTGCGCCAGACTGTTCTTCTGCTGCTGAATATAAGTCCTAATCTTGTATGTCTTTGCAAGATACTTCTGATTTTCCGCATATCGTTTAGATACATTTTTGGAGAATATACGGAAATAACAATAAATGATCAATACCCATCCAAGTAAATAGAATAATGATCCTACCCTTCCTCCTGCAAAAAATGAGGACAAGAGTACTACTACCAGTCCGGCAATGAGCAGACCTTTAGAAAACTGATCCACGCCATATCTGCCCTGCATAAAACGTAAAAATTTTTCTTTCATACAAATCCTTCTTTCTTGATAAATCTGCTCATGCACATTTTTACTGCTCATACTTCTCTGCTGTGCATCTCGCCAATTATATTATCTCTAACTGTTCAGAGCCAACCTCCAAAATGCTATGCATTTTCTATAAAAACGATATGTGCTTTATTCTGCGCTGTTTTCGAATAAAAGTCAATTAAATAAATATAAAATGTGGTAACTGTCCAAAGGAAACGCACCGAATTTTCTTCGTTTTCTCCGAACAGTTACCAGTCTTTATTGATTCAATATATTATTACAGATTTCATCCGAGATCAGGTACACGATCCTGGAATCATTCATCATGACATATCTGTCTCCACTTCCATTTTCTCCTCCGATGTAAAGCGTCATTGTCTGATCTTCATCATCGCTTGTATAAGTAACTTCTACTGTGATTCTGGAAGTCGCATCCAGACCATACCCTGCAAGATCCGCATCATCTACAGAATAATCCGCCGCCTCTGACAGCTTCACAGCACCAAGTCCTCCGGCTACTGCTGCAACATCTTCTGCCTGATCTTCATTTTCGGAATCATAGGTTGTTGTCTCACCGTTCTGTGTGATCACTTCTTTTTTCAGATTTCCACTTCCGATACTTGGATAAGTATCCAGCTGAGCAATCTGATCCAGTTCCGTCTGGATATCATCCAATGAAGTTGCCGGAATTGTATAAACCTTTTCTGTATCGTCCACTGTTGCATAGTAATCATTTCCGGTCGCATTCCCAACCTTGATTGTTGTCACAGTTCCATCTTCATCTGTCAGTGTAACTGTATAAGTCGGATGATCTAATCCATATTCTTCCAGCGCATCCGCATCCTCAAGTTCTCGATCCGCACTCAACTGTCCCATAGCATCAGCTACTGTCTTCGGATAACTCTGACGCAATGGAAAATCTTTATCTGTTGTATAGTACCAGGTATCTCCGTCTTTCTCAAAATTCATTTCACCCGTACCAAGATCATATTTCACCCCGGTAATCTCTGAGGTCTTCAGGTCTGTCACTTTCACCGTTTCTTTTTCCTTGGAATCCTGCTTCTTATTCCATGTGCTTAAGGCAAAATAGAGGATAAGGAGCAACACCAGAACACCGATCAGAATCAATGGCCCTTTCTTTTTCTTCATTCTAATTTTCTTCCTCCTTAAGCTTTTCTTCTTCTGAACCATACGCTGAATCCGGCGATCAGAATCACTGCCGGGATTCCAAAGATTACAAGAAGGCTGAACAGACCGGCATGCTGTATCGTATTATACTCTGTTCCAAGACTCTTTGCCTCAATAGAAAGATTCTGCACTCCGTCAAAGTTTGCACTTACTGCATTCATAAAGATCTGTGCATTCTCAAGTTGTGAAAATGCATCTGTAATATTCTTGTCGATCAGGCTTCCTGCGGAGATCACAGTCAGACGGGCTTCTGTTGTACTGCTTTCCTCAGAATCATCTCCCGAAGAAATTGTCTCTGTCGCAACAACTCCAAGTTCATACGTTCCCTGTTTCTGTTCGGACTCTGTTACTGCGTATCCATTTTCCGATGTCTCCATAAATGCACTTGTTGTTATCGTATCTCGTGTCGGATCTGTCAATGTCATTCCATGTGCATTCGTCAAAAGCACCATCTGAGAACTGATTCCGTTCGCAAGATCACCGGATACATTCAGCTGTGGGAAGATATAATATGGCTGGTTCTGATAACATCTTGTCGGATCCGCAATATAACCATCTGCACCTTCAATTCCATACACCTTCAGCACACTTGCTAGATTTGGGAAATCCGTCAGAGAGGTATCCCCAAGCAGACACATCACTTTTCCACCTGCTGCCAGATAATTTGTCAGAAGTGTCACTTCATTTTCTGAAAGGTCATTCGTCGGTGCATTCATAAGCAGAAGATCACAATCATCCGGAATGGAATCTGCCATCAGAAGGTTCAGCTCTGTCAGCGTGTAATTATTTTTACTCATCAAATCTGTAACTGTAGATGACAGTTCCGCCTCTCCATGCCCGCTTACTTTATAGATTGTCTTCTGCACATCACTTGTCACATAATTCACCGCACTTGTCAACTGGCCATCTCCGTCAAATTCTGAATAAGATGCATTTCCCGAATAATAGGAAGACATATCCATAACAAGAATCTTATCAAAAGAAATAGTTGTTGTCTTTCCTGTTGCTTCACAAGATACAACGATTGTATTTTCGGATGCATTATACTCTGTCAATGCTGACGGATGCAGAACCGGATCGATCCACTCAACATTGATCTTATCTGAAAGTGCTGCATATTTACTGATAAATGTCTTAATCCTGTCATCCGTGTCTTTCTTTACCGCAAGAACTTTCATATCGACTTTATCATTCAATCCGCTCAGCAGATCCTTTGTTGTATCTGAAATTTCATAAATCTTTGTACTGCTCATATCCAGATTGCGATAAGCTTCCGGGATCTGTCCGATTACTAGATTGAACACAATAACAATCGCGATTACAAGTACTGTCAGCCCCACACTGTAAGATCCGTGCTTTGTACCGGAGGTGTGGAACATCCCTTTGATCTTTCCTGTTGTTTTCTTTCTTCTATCCACTTTCATGCCCTCCTAATTCCAACGTCTCTTCTGGATTGCCTGTACTGTCAGGAACACAAAGACTACGATCAGTGAAAGATACAGCGCGATTCCTGTTACATCTACAATACTGTTCGAAGTGATATCCGTAAATACATCTGCAAGTGCCAGTCTTCCAAGCATCTTTGTCAGCAGGTTTTCATAAAGACTTGATTTCACAAAGTACACAACCACACCGGCGATCACACCAACTGCTTCGATCACACCGGCAATCACTATATTTCCTGTCATCTGATAAATATAAACAACAATCAGAGTCAGAATGATAAGCACACCGACCAATCCGCTGACTGCACTGCTTGGAAGCATGGAAAGAATTCCATTCCAAAGATACAAGATAAGCAGAATACCAAACGTACTGATAAATGCGATCATCTGACTTTCTGTCAGAGCAGACAGGAACATGCCGATTGCCGCATATACACAGCCCAACAGGAAGAATACCCCGATGGATATGTAATCTACTTTCAGATATGCAGTTCCCTGTGCCTTAATGATTAATGGGAACGCACAGAAGATCACATTCGGGATTCCAATTACCGTTACCATTGCAAGATATTTTCCAAGCACAACCTTCCACAGACTGACCGGAGCTGTCAGAAGCAGCTGATCCGTCTTATTTTTACGCTCTTCTGAAAAACTACGCATCGTGATCAGCGGAATCCCTACTATAAATACGATCAGTGTACCTGAAAGCGTATAGGAAAAGTATGGATATCCGGCTGTCAGGTTATATGCCATAAAGTAGATTCCTGTAAATGCAATAAGAAATGCAACAAACACGCATCCCACCATAGACTGAAAATAGGAGCGTACTTCTCTTTTATAAATCGCCAGCATCTTTCATGTCCTCCGTTTCCTTCTTCTTCGCCTTTTCTGCATATTCTTCTGCTGCCCTGTCGCTCTGCGTCAGTTCCATAAAGACATCTTCAAGACTTACCTGCAGCGGATTCAGTTTCAGCAGTGGCTGATGATTCTGTGCAAATGCCTGAAATACTTTCTCACGTATATCTGTATTTTTCTTTTCCTGAATCTGAGTCCATGTGATTCCATTTTCCAGATGCTTTGTAGAAATGCTTCGAATTCCATCTACTGTCTCAAGAATTCTTCGAACTTCGTCCGGGCTTGCTTTCGTCTCGATCTCAATCAGATCAGAATCTCCCAGATTCCGTTCCAGGTTCTCCGGTGTGTCACTTGCGACCAGTTTTCCTTTGGAAATGATCAAAATATAATCGCAGACTTCACGTACTTCCGCCAGAATATGAGAACTCAGGATCACCGTATGTTTCTTCGCAAGCTGACGGATCAGTTCACGGATCTCTATGATCTGTTTTGGATCAAGTCCGACACTTGGTTCATCAAGAATAATAATCTCCGGAAATCCAAGCACTGCCTGTGCCAGTCCAACTCTCTGACGGTATCCTTTCGACAGATTCCTGATCAGACGGTTTTCCACTTCCCAGATCTTCACCATCTTCTCTACTTCATTGATAGACTCTTCTCTTTTATTCTTAGCGATTCCTTTCAACTCCGCTACAAATTCCAGATATTCACGAACTGTCATCTCCATATACAACGGTGGCAATTCCGGCAGATAACCAATCTGCTTTTTCGCCTCCTCAGGTTCTTTCAGAATATCATGTCCATTGATCAGTACTTCTCCTTCGGTAGCACCGAGGTATCCTGTCATAATATTCATCGTTGTTGATTTTCCCGCCCCATTCGGTCCAAGAAAGCCGTAGACATGCCCTTCCTCTATTGTGAAGTTCAAATGATCTACTGCTGTATGATTTCCATACTTCTTCACAAGATTCTTTACTTCTATCAAAGTCTTACCTCCCTATATTTCTTCCAGTCTATATCTATGCAGACAAACCGGGATTTTTGACCTTTCAAAAGTATCAGAGTTCTGTGAATGTTTTGTGTTATAAATGTGACAGTTCTATTTCTTGTAAAAAGAACAAAGCACTCTCTGCATTGTTCCATATAAGAACCAACACAAAGAATGCTTCTTTTTTACTTTTCGTATTCCTTACAAACCAGATCTGCAATGATCTGCTGCCCCTGAAAATCCGGATGTACTCCGTCTTTCTGCAGATGAGATGTCACAGATGACTGATACACATCCGCAACTTCATAATCGTATTTTCCCGCACGTTTTTCAATGATCGCGTTCATATTTTCAATAATGTCTTCTACAATTTTATTCAGCGTAGATGGAAGCTTCATATTTCCTGCCGGATTATAAATTGTAGTCACGATCACTTTTGCATCGTCCTTTTTCAATGAATTTACTGTCTTCATCATCTGGATCCATTCTTTTTCAAAGGAATTATAATCCCAGTTGTTCAACGCGTTGATCGCACTCAGCACAAGCAGCGGATTCTTCTTTACGGACTCTTTCAAAGATGCAAGTGCCTCATCCGCACTTTTAAATTTTGTATCTGTCTTCAGGATTTCCTGAACCACACGCTTACATTCGTTGAGCAGGTCATTCGAACCAATTGTTATAAAAATAACATCTGCTTTTGCAAGATTCGTCTGCACATCCTGCTTTGACAAATACTTTTCGTTCAATCCTGCTGTATCAAGACCTGTTCTTGCATAATTGTGATAAATATATCTGCACCCTTCGCTATATGCTATTTCCTTTGCTGCCAGACTTCCATAATTCTCCATCCAGGATTTATCGCAAGTGTAACCTTTCGCAATACTGTCTCCAAGTACTGTGCAATAAAGCTGATGTGGGCGTGCCGTTTCCTCCGTATTTTCTGTTCCGAATACCGGAAGAGTCTCTGTCAGCAGCATCCCTGCGCTGAGCAGAACTGCCAACATCCTTCTTCCGTATCTTGAAATCCTTCCTTTTCTTTCTCTCATTCCATTTTGTTTCATTTTCCGCACCTGCCTGTATTCTGTCCTTCTTCGTAGCTGTCCCTATTATTGCCTTATGCTTTTAGATTTCCCATTTTGCCTGACTTCCATGCTCCGTCTTTGTAATATTTAATTTCCAGTCAATCTGCTCTTTCAATTCATTTACATGGGAAATGATTCCAACCAGTCCTTTCTCTCCTGCAAGTTCTTTGAGAATCTGAATCGCACGGTCTCTTGATGCATCATCCAGAGATCCGAATCCTTCATCTACAAACATCGTCTCCAGACTCACTGCTCCGGCTGTATTCTGGATAATATCTGCAAGTCCCAATGCCATCGACAAAGCTGCCATGAAGGATTCTCCTCCGGAAAGAGACTTCACATCTCTGACAGAATCTGTCACCAGATCATAGACATCCAGATCAAGGCCGGCCTGTCCCTGACTGCTCAGATCCTGAATCTCCCTGCACTGTAAAATAAATTCATTTGATGTCATCCGCGCCAGCCTGCGGTTTGCCGCCTGAATGATCTGCCGGAAATAAGTCCGCTGTACATACGTCTCAAAATCAAGTTTCACACTGCCGCTCAAATTGCCATTTGCAGTCTTGCTCAGGTTGGAAAGTACCTCATATTCTTTTCGCAAAGCTTCCTGCGAAGAAAAATATCGTTTCAGATTCTTGTACGCATTCTGGTTACCTGTCCATCTGCTGTGAAGCTGCATCTGATGATCCTGTTTTTCTTTCAACAGATGTTCTACTTCATTTCGCTTTTCTATCTCCTGCTGCGGATCTTCCCGCTTTTCGCCTGCAGTCTGTTCCTTCAGCGTCTCGATCTTTGCCTTTTTCTCTAACAGCTGGCGGTCATGTTCTTTCACTTCTTTGTCTTTCTCCCGCCACCCTTCGATCCACTGTTTCGCCTCACGGAATTCTTCCTGTGAAGTAAATTCCTGTCGGCTGATCTCCTCTCGGAACTCTTCCTGCTCTTTTACAAAACGCTTCTCAAGTTCTGCCTTCTGGCCTCGAAGTCCCTCCAGTTTTCCTGCCTGACGTCTGCTTTCCTCCGTCATCTTACGGCACTGTTCCTGTGCCTGCTTTGTTTCATTCTTCTTCCGATCCAGTTCAACCTGCATCTTCTGAAGCTCTTCTTTCACCTGCTCTTCTTTCACAGGATTATCTCCGAGAATACGTTGTTCTGATTCAAGCTGTGCTTTACATATCTGAAACTTTTCCTGCTGCTGTATTCTTTTTTGTTCCAGCAGATCACGTCTTTGCTTCAGTTTCTCTACCGTCTCTTTATCCGGTGCTTCTCCGGAAATCTTTGCCGGATGCGGATGTTCTACTGATCCGCAGACCGGACACGGCGTGCCTTCCTGTAATTCCTTTGCCAGGATTCCCGCCTGCTCCTGAAAGAATTTCGCATATGCTTCCTCATACTGAGCTGATACTTCCTGACAATTCTGTATACATCGCTGCATCACTTTCGTCTGATTGTCATATTCTTTCGAATACTTACGCACATTTGCGTAATGTGGAAGAAGATCCGATAACTGTGAAATTCTTTTCAGCATTTCCGGTTCTTCCTTTGCAAAAACTTCTTCCAATTCTTCCGCTTTTTCTTTAACCTCAGAAAGTTCCTTTTCCTGTTCCTTCTGCCATACAGTAATCTGCTCGATTTCTCCCTGTATCTGCCTCACGGATTTCGCTGTTCGAAGAGCCTGCACTTCCAGATGTCTCGCCTGCTCTGCCCGGTGTCCAAGCCCTGCCTGAACCCGACAAGTTTCCATCTCGTCCTGTTTTGCATTCAGAAGAAGCAAACTCTTCTCTTCCATTTCCAAACGATCAAATATCTTATTCTTCTCTTCTTTCTTCTGAATCAGCATTCGAAGTGTTTCTGACTGTTTCTTAAGTTCCTCTGATTCTTTCTTTAAGACTTTTCCACAACTTTCTTCATATTCGAGAAAGTTTTTCACAGCCTCCAGAACCTTTTCCCCTTCCGGCATGGATAACTCACAGAGTTCTTTCCACTGGTCTGCCAGATCCTGCTGATCTGTGTCCTCCGATTCCACACGCTCCATCTCACGCCGGATGTCTGATTCACTTTCCTTCAGCGCAATATACAGATCTTTTCCTTTTTCTTTCAGTGCTTCCTGAATCCGCCAGTAGATCTGTGTCTGGAAAATCTGCGAGAAGATCTTTTTACGTTCTTTCGATTCTGCATGAAGAAGCTTTAAGAAATCTCCCTGTGCGATCATGGCAATCTGCGTAAACTGCCCCGCATCAAGACCAATGATTTCCTGAATCTTCTGGTCTGTCTCTCGCTTCTTCCCCTGATATTCCCTTCCATCCGGAAGAAGGAGACTTACCTTCGCTGTCTCTTTCACATACCGGAGGCTTCCATCTGCTTTTCTTCTCTTCCCTACCCGGAGATATTCCGGATTACGGCGCACGGTATATTCCTGTCCCCGATAAGAAAACACATATTCAACATAAGTGTCTGTGTCTTCTGATGCATACTGGCTGCGCATCATATTTCCATCTCTGGTTCCTCCGCTGGTCCTGTCATACAATGCATAAGTAATCGCATCAAAGACCGTCGTCTTACCCGCACCTGTATCTCCTGTAATCAGAAACAGACCATTCGGGATCTCCGTAAAATCAATCTCTGTTTTACCGGCATATGATCCGAATGCCGACATAATTAGCTTTACCGGTCTCATCTACTCAACTCCCTTCGCCTTATCGAAGATTTCTTTCATGATCGTCTCTTCTTCCCCATTCATCTCTCTTCCCTGCATCTCCTTATAGAATTCCGCAAAAGAAGTAAAAGGATCTTTCATGACCAGTTCTTCATCCATTTCTTTTAATTTTGTTCTTGTCCGCTGATTATCCACCCGGATCTCCAGTATATGGGAAAATATCCGTTCCAGCTGCTCTTTCGGCTTATACGGATCGATTTCATCTGTCAGTGTAATACTGATATAATCATCTTTTTCCGTCTCTTGGGCTTCTTTTATAATCTCATCCAGTGTTCCTTTTTTCTTTCTGACATCTCTTAACGGATGCAGCGGGTAATTTTCAATTTCCGGCTTCTCGCCTTTTGCCTTTAATGTCACCACGGTAAGACTTTTATTCTGTGTACTCTCGCTGACCGAATACTTTAAAAGCGTTCCACAATAGCGGATCTCCGGTTTTCCGATACACTGTGCACCGTGAAGATGACCCAGCGCTACATAATCAAATTCTTTCACCGATCCAATATCTACGTTATCAATCCCACCTACAGAAAACACTTCCGAATCACAGGTTTCCGGGCTTTCCGCTTTTTCGCCCACATAGAATTGATGCGAAACTAATACATTTCTTTTATCTTTATAATCTATCTTTTCCCGTTTAATAATTTCTTTTACAGCATCTGAATACGTTTCCGGTGTTCCATCAACAAAAATATTTTTCACATATGCCGGCTTCATAAATGGAAGCAGATAAAAATTCACCTCTCCATATGCATCATGCAAAGTTACTTTTTCAATATGTTCTTCCGGTCTTTCAGGAACATTGCCGGCAAGGTAAATATGATGTCTCTTTAAAATCTCAGATGCATACTTCAGACGATCCGGCGAATCGTGGTTTCCACTGATAATCAGAATCGGAATCTCTGGTGTAATCTCTGAAAGATCTGTCAGAAACTCATCAAATACATTCACAGCTTCTGCCGATGGAACGGACTTATCATAAATATCTCCGGCGATTACAATTGCATCCGGCCGTAATTCTTTTGCATAAGTAATAACTTCTTTTAATATCACCTGCTGATCTTCTTTTAAATTATAACGATGAAGCTGCTTTCCAATATGCAGATCCGATAAATGAAAAAATTTCATACCTTTCCTCATCCCTTCTATTTTATTTGCATCTTTCTCTATTTTACACTATAATCAACTTATCTAACAAGTCTATACAAGAAAACGATAAACACAGATATGAGGTAATAAATATGTTAAGAGAAATTAATTTGGATGAAATATCCGATGGAAGATTATATAGTAGCAATGACATGGCCAAGACAGACTGTAAAGGATGTGATGGCTGCTCTGCCTGTTGTCATGGCATGGGAAATTCCATCGTCCTTGATCCACTGGATGTATACCGGCTTTCCACCAATCTTTCCAAATCTGTAAACGAACTGCTGACCGGCCCTCTGGAACTTAATGTTGTAGACGGTATCATTCTTCCGAATCTGAAAATGGCCAGAGCCGAAGAAGCCTGTTCCTTTCTGGATACTAATGGACGCTGTACGGTCCATGCATTCCGTCCCGGAATCTGCCGTATGTTTCCTCTTGGACGCTTTTATGAAAATCGGTCTTTCCAGTATTTCTTACAGATACATGAATGTCCAAAAACAGATCGTTCCAAAGTAAAAATCAAGAAATGGCTGGATACACCGAATCTGAAAACTTATGAAAAATATATAGCCGACTGGCATTTCTTTCTGAAAGACCTTCAGGATATGTTATGAATCTTGCTTTCGATTCTTCTGCGAATTCTGACGGAACCGCCAGAACGATCAGTATGCATGTGCTGACACAGTTTTATCTTACGCCTTATCCGGAAGATGGGGATTTTTATTCTGAATTTTATAAACGATTAGAAAAGTCGCGGCTTTTCACTCAATCAATTGGTATTTAATTTATCATCGTGGCCTCTCAGTCCATGAGAAAGACTTGGTGTTATGTTTGCGGCTAAGATTCCGTGATGTAAGAAAATCTAAGGGAGTCCAAATCTCCGTTAGTTTTTCTAAACATCCCTCCATATACACCACAAACATAACACCAAGTCTTTCTCATATCATGATTAGCCAATGATACTAAATTCAACAGCGGAATTGTAACCTTTGTATGTGTTCAGAAAATTAATAACCGTAGATATAAACTTACCATAATTCAATGTAACCTCTCCCTGAAGATTTAATTTCAGCTGATCGAAGTTCATTCCTTTCCTCATTGGTCTCTCATTTTGTACCTTTTTTATCTTATCATTTTTCTAATTTGACGGTCAATCATCCTGTTCTTATTTTCTTTCATGACATCCCCTCTATTTAGCCAGACACTTCTGAATTTTTTCCAGATTCTCTGCAAAATATATTCCTTCCTGCTTTTCTCTGGATGAAAGATCCATCTCTATCATATGCTCCAGAAGCTGCTTCAGGCTGTCATAATATCCGTTCAGATTATATAGAATACACGGTGCATCCAAATGCTTTAGCGATACCTTGGACATCACCTCCGTGATCTCTTCCAGTGTTCCCGTTCCTCCCGGAAATGCAATGAACGCGTCTCCAAGTTCTATCATCTTTGCCTTTCTTTCTGACATATCTTTCGTCGTGATCAGTTCCGTAATCTCGTCATATACAAATCCTGCATCAATAAAAAACTGTGGCTCTACACCGATTACTTTACCACCGGCCTGCAATACACTTTCTGCAAGTTCTCCCATCAGGCCAGATTTTGAACCGCCATATACAAGAGTATTTCCATTTGTTCCAATCCACGCTCCCAACTCACGCACTGCTTCTTTAAAAAATGGGTCATTTCCTTCATTTGCTCCGAGATATACTGTAATATTCATTTTATACTTCTCCTTGTAAATCTTCTATTATCTTTCAAATAACGGATAGTTCTTCCAATGCCTTACACATATTCAACGAGTGCTAATTCAGTATCAATTCTTTTTCTCCATACAATGAATGCATTCATCTTTTTATAATCCCGTTCATAAATCATCTGGATTATCTCAAATACTGTCCTTATATCTGTATTACGGAATCTGATTGTTTTGCTCGGACCCCTGCTTTTTTTCCTTTTTTCCTGGTATAAAAGCATAGATTTCCGAAATGTAATCAGACTATAGACGGTGACACACACCTTTGACAATTTTGAAATATGCTTTGTTGTATTTTAACACAGCAGTATATATAATTGCAATAAATTATAACTTATATTGACTATAAAAAAGAAGAGGATCACCCGCTCTCTTTCAGGCAACCCTCTTTCCCCATTCATTATAATTCTATATGAATTTCTTATTTCATTACAATATTAATGATCTTCTTCGGAACATAGATCTCTTTGATCACATTTCCTGTCAGCTTGTCGGCAATTGCTTCTTTACCTGCTGCAAGTGCTTCTTCTTTGGAAGCGTCTGCAGAGATCTCGATAACTGCTTTTGTCTTTCCGTTGATCTGTACCGGAACTTTGATCTCATCATCTTTCATAGCGTTCTCGTCGTATTTTGGCCATCCGGCTTTGAATACGCTCTCTGTGTGTCCCAGTTCTTCCCACAGTTCTTCTGCAACGTGTGGTGCGAATGGTGACAGAAGTACTGCCATTGTAGATAATGTCTCTTTGTCGATTCCGCCCTCTTTCTTAGCGATCTCAAGCAGTTTGTTGTTGTGCTCCATGAATGCTGAGATTACTGTATTCAGGCTGAAGCTTTCCAGACGTGTTGTTACATCGTATACCAGTTTGTGACGCTCTTTGATCATCTCTTTTGTTGCTGTGATGTCTGCGTCCTTGCTGTCCATAACAAGGTTCCATACACGTTTCAGGAAACGGTTTACTCCGTCGATTCCTCTGTCATCCCACTCAGCAT
>ENA-OPTA01001519-OPTA01001519.1-human-gut-metagenome-genome-assembly--contig:-NODE-1519-length-13755-cov-3.934599_pt1 | contig 13755 bp, 9 predicted proteins | sample MGYA00241813_ERZ501917 | MGnify/ENA primary metagenome ERZ501917 (study PRJEB25962, sample SAMEA2042408) | human gut metagenome | biome: human gut; feature: human-associated habitat; material: faeces...
CCTCGCTGTAGAACTCGGTACGAGCCATATCAGCTCCACCAAGACGTCCGGATACGGATGTTTTGATTCCTTTTGCTCCTGCTTTCATTGTTCTCTGCATTGTAGATTTCATAGCACGTCTGAAAGAGATACGGTTCTCAAGCTGAAGTGCGATATTCTCTGCTACTAACTGAGCATCTTTGTCTGGTCTCTTTACTTCTTTGATATCTACGATAAGTTTCTTGTCTGTGAATTTCTTTAATTCAGCTTTAACTTTTTCGATCTCAGCTCCGCCTTTACCGATTACGATACCAGGTTTAGCTGTGTAGATGATGATCTTAACTCTGTCAGATGCTCTCTCGATCTCAATCTTGGAAACACCTGCGCTGTATAATTTCTTTTTAAGGAATGTTCTGATGTTGTAGTCTTCTACCAGGTAATCAGCGAAGTCTGCATCAGCATACCATCTTGAATCCCAATCCTTGATAACACCGACTCTAAGGCCATGTGGGTTAACTTTCTGTCCCATGCTTTTCCTCCTTATCTTTCATCCAGCACGATGGTGATATGGCTTGTTCTCTTCTCGATTCTGTAAGCTCTACCCTGTGCTCTTGGCTGAATTCTCTTCATTGTAGGTCCTTTATCTGCATAGCAGGCTGCAACGTAGAGGTTGTCTGCATTCATTCCATTATTATTTTCAGCATTTGCAATTGCTGACTCAAGAAGTTTCTTGATAACGCTGGAAGCGTATCTTGGGTTGTATGTTAAGATACCAAGTGCTGTCTGCACATCTTTACCGCGGATTACATCTAACACGTAGCAGGCTTTCTGAACAGAAATTCTTGCATAAGATAATTTTGCAGACGGTCTTGTCTCTCTATTACTCTCATTTCTGGCTCTTTTTATCTGGCTTCTATGTCCCTTTGCCATTTTAAAGTGCCTCCTTTCCTCTTTCTCTCAATATCAGGTTAACCTGTCCGCTGTCTTGTGGGCAGCAGACAGAATATAAAGTCAAATACTAGCGAACACCGGATTTCTTTTCGTCTTTTCCGTGTCCTCTGTAAGTTCTGGTTGCAACGAACTCACCGAGTTTGTGGCCAACCATATCTTCTGTTACATATACCGGCACGTGTTTTCTTCCGTCATGGACAGCGATTGTGTGTCCTACGAAGGACGGGAAGATTGTAGAACGGCGTGACCAGGTTTTGATAACGGATTTATCATTTGCAGCGTTTAATGCATCTACTTTTTTAAGTAAGCTGGCATCTGCAAAAGGTCCTTTTTTCAGTGAACGAGACATGCTTAATCCTCCTTATTATTTCGTTAAAGCTTTTCCATCGCGTCTTCTTACGATGAGTTTGTTGGACGGTTTGTTTTTCTTTCTTGTCTTCAGACCAAGAGCAGGTTTTCCCCATGGAGTGCATGGACCTGGACGACCGATACCAGTCTTTCCTTCACCACCACCGTGTGGATGGTCATTCGGGTTCATTACGGAACCACGAACAGTAGGTCTGATACCCATGTTACGTTTACGTCCGGCTTTACCGATGTTAATCAGGTTGTGATCTCCGTTTCCAACGATACCAACAGATGCGCGGCATACGATTGGAACCATTCTCATTTCACCAGATGGCAGACGCAGTGTTGCGTATTTGCCTTCTTTAGCCATTAACTGAGCGCCGTTTCCAGCAGAACGAACCATCTGTCCGCCCTTTCCAGGATGAAGCTCAATGTTGTGTACCATTGTACCAACCGGGATAAGCTCTAATGGTAAGCAGTTACCAACACGAACTTCTGCATCAGCTCCGTTCATAACTTTCTGACCTACTTTTAAGCCTTCCGGTGCAAGGATATATGCTTTCTCGCCATCTACATAAGAGATTAAAGCGATGTTTGCTGTTCTGTTTGGATCATACTCGATGGAAACTACTGTTGCAGGGATTCCATCTTTTCTTCTCTTGAAGTCGATGATTCTGTATTTTCTTCTGCTTCCGCCTCCGCGGTGTCTAACTGTAATCTTACCCTGGTTGTTACGTCCAGCGTTTTTCTTTAAAGACACGGTAAGAGATTTCTCTGGTGTAGATTTTGTGATCTCTGAGAAATCGGAACCAGTCATATGTCTTCTAGACGGTGTATATGGGTTATAACTTTTGATTCCCATTTTTGTTCTCCTTTCAAATTTGTCCTCACGCTTTTGAATGCGTATACTCGCGATAATCAGAGTGCCGAGGATTCATAAGAAGCAGACCGTCATGCTTGCATGTAAGGTCGGATTCTTGTGAAGACTCATAAGCGTGTAACGCGGCTGAGGAAGCAAAGCTTCCGAAGTGGCACTCATACCGCATGGGCTATCAATTAAAGTCCTTCGAAGATTTCGATATCTTTGCTGTCTTCTGTCAGAGCTACGATAGCTTTTTTGGTTTTAGCAGTTGTTCCAACTGTCATACCACGGCGTTTTTTCTTTCCATCCATATTCATGGTGTTAACGCTCTTTACTTTTGTTCCTTCGAACATTTTCTCTACAGCTTCTTTAATCTGAGATTTGTTTGCTTCCGGATGAACTAAGAAAGTGTATTTCTTTTCAGCCATTGCATTCATAGATTTTTCTGTAATCACTGGTTTCTTGATTACGTCATAGTACTTGATATCAGCCATTATGCATATACCTCCTCGATGGATGCTACAGCATCTTTGGTTACGATTACGGTGTTGTGGTTCATAACATCGTATACGTTGATAGTACTTGGAGTTGCAGTCTGAACATCAGTGATGTTTCTTGCGGAAAGGATTACGTTCTTGTCATCTGTTGCTGTGATAACCAGAGCTTTCTCAGCTTTCAGGTTTGTAAGAACTTTCTGCATTTCCTTTGTCTTAACATCTGCTAATGTAAGAGCATCAACAACTACTAATTTATTGTCCTGAACTTTGGAAGTCAGAGCAGATTTTAAAGCAGCTCTTCTTTCTTTCTTGTTCATTTTTACTTCATAATCTCTTGGTACCGGAGCGAATACAACACCGCCGCCAGTCCACTGTGGTGCACGGATGGAACCCTGTCTAGCATGACCTGTTCCTTTCTGTCTCCACGGTTTTCTTCCGCCGCCGCTTACTTCAGAACGTGTTTTAGCTTTCTGAGTACCCTGGCGATTATTTGCAAGCTGACGAACAACAGCAAGGTGAACAAGATGCTCATTGACTTCTACGCCGAATACTGCATCATTCAGTTCCATTGTTCCAACTTCGTTGCCTTCCATATTATAAACAGTTACGTTTGCCATTTGTGTGCTCCTCCTTTCTTATTATAAGGACTTTACTGTCTCTTTGATAGTAACCAAAGATTTCTTAGGTCCTGGAACAGCACCTTTAACTAACAGTAAGTTATTTTCTGTATCTACGCGTACAATCTCAAGGTTCTGTACAGTAACCTGAACATTTCCCATATGACCTGGCATGTGTTTTCCTTTGAATACCTTGCTCGGATCAGAACAAGCACCATTGGAACCTGCATGACGGTGATATTTGGAACCGTGAGCCATAGGTCCTCTTGACTGACCATGTCTCTTGATCGCACCCTGGAAACCTTTACCTTTGGAAACAGCTGTTGCATCAATGTGATCGCCGTCTGCAAAGATATCAGCTTTAATTTCCTGTCCTACTGTATATTCAGCAGCGTTATCAAATCTGAACTCTTTAACGAATCTCTTTACTGCAACGCCAGCTTTGTCAAAGTGTCCTTTTTCCGGTTTGTTAACAAGGCTTTCTCTGATGTCTCCGAATCCAACCTGAACTGCTTCGTATCCATCGTTCTCTTCTGTCTTAACCTGAGTTACGACACAAGGACCAGCCTGTAAAACTGTTACCGGAATCAACTGGCCGTCTTCATTGAAGATCTGAGTCATTCCGACTTTAGTAGCTAAAATAGCTTTCTTCATTTCTTTCTTCCTCCTTATAGCGGATTACCATTCGGTAATCATATAGTTAATGTCAAATGACATTATTAGCGGTTTTTCATCTTGATATCGATGTGAACACCTGCCGGCATTTCCAGTCTGGAAAGTGCATCAACTGTTTTCTGAGTCGGTGCTACGATATCAATCAGTCTTTTATGAGTTCTCTGCTCAAACTGTTCTCTGGAATCTTTGTATTTGTGTACGGCTCTCAGAATTGTCACTACTTCTTTCTTTGTTGGCAGTGGCACCGGTCCGCTCACCCTAGATCCGTTCTTTTTTACAGTTTCGATGATTTTTTTTGCAGATGCATCAACCAGCTGATGGTCATATGCTTTTAATGTGATTCTCATTACTTGACTTGTTGCCATAATAAAAAAGTCGCCTCCTTTTCGCACTTTGTTTCAGTACGACAAGCGGTGACTGTACACTATGCCGTGTGTGTCTCAAATCTCACACGGTGTTTCCGGCTTACCCGGACGTTCTCTATATTGTACAGTGACTTGTCGCCAGTTTTATAACTTGACATTCGCTCCACGGAAAACCTGCGATTTGAGTCCGCAGCAACCTCACGCTTCAACGCTATCAATGTCACAACACTGGCTATTATAATAAAAAGCCCTTGTAAATGCAAGAGCTTTTTTACTGTTTTTGTTGTTTTTTTTTAAGTACAATCCGTGTTTCCACTCATAATCTTTACATCATCTGCTGAAGTAGTGCCTTGCTTTGTTCAAATGTATAGATATTCTGATAAATGTCCTCCGCCTGATCCTGATCAAAAAGTTCTTTCAGGTTCTGCTCATACTGTTCTTCTGACACATCCTCACCATTCCAGTAATAACGGTAAATCAGTTCACCGTTTTCATCCGTTTGCTGATCTTCTGTTTCCCCATAACTGCCTTTGGCAACTGTAGTGAACTTTCCGTTTTCAATCTTATAAATCTCGTCATAATATCCACCCATATGTCCACCGGTTGTATGCAGCAGATTGCTGCCAGGGATTGTATAGGCCGCTCCATGTGACAGGTAAACCTTGTCCGTCGTGCTACCATCCGTTGTAAATACTTCTCCGCCTGCATAACCATATCCATAATCCAGCCAGAGCTCCGGCTGCCCGTCGTCGTTGATATCCAGAAACCGTACTTCTGTCATGTCTGTTGGTGCATCCTGCGAAAAGATTTCATTTAAATAGGAAGAAGTCCATCCATTTTCTGCCCGCGTCGGAAGAATCGGTGCAGCCCCGTAGATCCTTTCTGTCTTTGACGGATCCACATGAAACTTCTCCTGCTCAATACTTTCTTCTTTGGGATAAATGATAAGCGGTGTTGAATTTCCATCCTCATCATAATCATAATCCAGCACAAATTCCCCCGTCTCATCATTGTAGTTATCTGCAATTGTCAGGGAACCCGGCATCGTTGTTTTGATATTACCATCCGCATCATACAGATACAGAAACGTATATTCATTGCCCGTATAGGAATCCTGTTCTCCGTTTCCATTGTCATAATAATCAACGGAATGAAGCGTAGTGCTGCATAATAAACCGTTATCATAATAAGCATAACTGTCGTAGTAGATTAGTTTGCCATCCGCATCATAATAATTGATTCGTGAAATCTGCTGATCCGTCTGCTGCGGCTGTATTTCAGATTGCTGCAACTGAGATTCTGTTTCTGATGCTGTCTCAGCCGAAGATTCGGATTCTGATGCTTTACTTTCTGTGTTTTTTGTGTTTTCTGTACTTTCTGTACTATCTGGTGCTTTTGTTTCTTCAGAAATTGTGGTTGGTTCCTGCGGAGCGGATGATGTTATGCCCGTTTCCTGTGCGGAGGAAGCACCACAGCCAGAAAGAAGCAGCACTCCTGCTGTTACAGCTAACATCTGATATGACTTTCTGTTTTTCATAAGCATTTCCATTTCCTTTACACCTATTTCACTTTTACAGTGCAAACCGCTTTCTTCTTGCCGGAAATCACCGTAATCTTTACTTTTCCTTTTTTCTTTGCTTTGATCTTTCCTGTTTTGCTAACTGTCGCAATTTTCTTATTGGAAGTCTTGTAAGTAATCTTATCCTGGCTGTCTGCCGGAGTTAACGTAACTTTCAATCTGAAACTTTTGCCTTTTTTCAAAGTCAGTTTCCTGCGGTTCAGTTTGATTTTTCGCGTGGTTTTCTGGCTTGTCTGCGGATTCTGATCCGGATTTGTCTCTGAAGAATCTGTCGGCGAAAAATTTGTCTTTGGTATCGCCTCATAAACTATTTTTCCGCATACACTGCAAGTTTTGCTCTTCAGTCCTTTTCTTTTATTTGTCGGCTCTTTGACAACTTTATATGCTCCATAACTGTGTCCTGTTGCATTTACCTTCTTTGTATTTGTATTTCCGCAGATCGTGCAGGTAAATGTTTTTTCGCCTCGCTCTGTACAGGTCGGTTCTGTTGTGATCACTCCTCCATCCCAGTTATGGTTCTTTGTTTTTGCAATCGTCTGACCGGAGAAAATTTTCACTCCGCAATCCGTACAATAAGTATCTCCACTATATCCTGCTTCCTTGCAGGTAGGATTCTTCTGATTGCGGATTTCCATATGCTGATGATCCGTTGTGCTCACTTTTTCCGTTTTTGTATTGCCGCAGATCGTGCAGGTAAATGTTTTTTCACCTTCCTCTTTACAGGTTGGTTCTTTTGTAATCTCTCCCTGATTCCAGCTATGATCCTCTGTTTTTGCAATCGCCTGACCGGATAAGATCTTCTTTCCACAATCTTTGCACCAGGTATCTCCGCTGTAGCCTTCTTCTTTACAGGTAGATTCTTTTTTATTGCGGATTTCCGTATGCTGATGACCTGTTGCACTTACTTTTTCTGTTTTTTCATCACCGCAGATACTACAGGTGAATTTTTTTTCGCCTTCTTCTGTGCAGGTTGCTTCTGTTATGATCTCTCCCTGATCCCAATGATGTTCACACCTATACACATTTATCGTTGGCATATCTGCTGCTGTCAGTCCGTACAAAGATGCCGTCAATGTCGTGCTTCCTTCTGCTACTCCTGTAATTTTTCCATTGCTATAGGTGGCAATGGAAGGATCATTTACTGAAATATCCGGCAGATCTGTCACGATCGTATCGCTTCCAAAAACAGTAAGCTTAGCCGTAAGCTTTACTTCTGTTGATTCTCCGGTTCGGAGGCTATAGGAAGTTTTGTCAAACGCTACTTTAAGACCCGTAACCTTGCTTTTCGGCACCGAAAGGCTCATGGTCTGCTCACTGTCATTTGCTGTTGTTTCCGTGGTATTAACAGAAGTTCTGTATGCAAATTCTTCTACCCAGTAATGGCAGCCATCCAGGTAAACATGCCCAATTCCAACACAATTAAACTTAGGATTCAGCATATTCCTTCGATGTCCCTGTCCGTTATACGGCTCGCCATCTTCACGCCATGCCGCATTTACTGCTTCTGCTGTACGATATCCCATTGCAATGTTCTCTCCGGCTGCACGATAAGTGATACCTTCTTCCTCATAAATACTGAAAAAGCTTTCACCGTTTGGTCTTCCATGATCGAACAATAATGCAAGTTCTGCTGCACGCTTCGTTGCAATTCTCTCCAGATCATAATCGTAAGCAAGCTCGTTCAGGTTATCATATCTGGTTTTTGTTTCATTATCCTCATTCCAACACCATGCATCGAAGCTGTCTGTTCTCATCTCATTGATCATGTCAAAGATCTTTCGGCCTTCTGTCTGACCATATTTTACCGAGATATTGACCGGAATGATTTCTGCTGCATTTACCTTCTTTGGAATCACCATAAGAAAACTCATGCAAAAGAAAAATAACAATAACTTTGAGGTCGCTTTTTTCATAGATTCACCTGTCCTTCCTATAAATAATGTTGTTGAAAAAAATAGCCTTTTCTCCACGTTACCGAGAAAAAGCTATTTTGTCAACTGTTTTTATTTTATTCATTATGTACGCTCTGTCGTTGTACTCTCCGATCATAGCCAAGTGTTATTCATACCAGTTTCCAGTCGGTCCCTTTCCAGGATAAATAATGTACATTGCTGATTCATTCAGGGAGCTGAAATATACCTCCTGCGGAAGATGTATTTCCTGATCATCTACAAGATAGATGTCGTATTTTCCCTTTGCCATCATTTCCAAGATATTCTTAAGCAAGCGTACGCTATCTTTTCTTTCCAGTTTATGATAGAGTTCTTCTGGAATCCATATGTGTTTTCTTTGTTTGAAACTCACTGTATCTGTTTGCCAGCCATTTCTGTATCAGGGCTACAACTTTCTGATCTGCTGATTTTGCATATTTTTTCACCATCTCTTCACTGTCTAGTATCCCAAAACTATACCTGGTGAAAAAAAGCAACCAAAACAAAGTTCTTGTTTTGATTGCTTTTTTGCATACTTCATTCTGCTACATTTACTTAATCATAAATATTTTCTCCAGTTTTAAAGCCTCCACGTCCATATCCAAGCTCTAATCTCTGCACAACTCCTGTTTTTGCATTTTTGAAATATGCATATAATCCTGTTCCCGTGCCTTTAATAGATAACGTTACTTTTGAATTATTCTTCACCTTTTTTACACCATCGAATATATTGAATACTTCTATTTTCTTTAATTTCCATCCCTTTTTCGGTTTTATGGTTATCTTTCCGGTAACGTTTTTTGTTCGCTTATTATGGTTGTAATGTCCTGATTTATTAAAACATTTAGCGTAATTCGTCTTTCCAATTTTCAATAACTTACACGGATTTTTGTATTTCCTTACCGTAATTTTCTGCGTCAGAGTTTTTCCGGCATACTGAAATGAAATTTTTGTCGTTCCTTCTCCGACCAGTTTTATTTCTACATGCGGATACATGTCATCTTCACTTGCTGTAACTTCTATTACTTTTGAATTCGAATTCTTTAAACCTGTTATTTTTGCATTTGTAACAGGATTACGAACCCAGACACTACCAACCCCCACTTGACCTTTGTATAAATTATAAGTTACACTCTTGTCTATAGACGGGCTGGCAGCCTGTACTTTCACTGATCCAATATTTGCCAATCCAAACATAAATGCCACCATTGTTAACGTCATCATGATTTTTTTGATTTTCTTCATTTCTTTCGCTCTCCTTTTTCCTTGTTATTGCTTATTTTTCACGGTTCCCATTTTTTTCAGAAACACTTGATGTATTCATTTTACTTTTTTTCTGATACTCATCTCAAGTGCGCCCATTTATGGCTGTCCTCTGCTTTCTTTCACACTATAATCCTTCTTTCTGTAGTGTTTACAGTATATCAGATTCATTAAGAAATGTCTCTTGAAGTGTCTTAAATTACGATACCATTATAGTTGATTTCTCCGGACTGACGGAAGATGAAATTTCAGCTATTTTACATTTGATCAAAGTCATGAAACGCAATCGGAGCGGTGTAACTTAATGCTACACCGCTCCGTTTTTATCGAAATGTCAGGATCTGTGATCTGTGGCATCTCTTTTTGTGATTCATTTTTGCAGGTTCTTCATCCGCTTAGAAGGATGCAACTTTTTCTGCTGCATACTGAAGGATCAGAACTGCGTCGTTTGTATCCGCCACGTCGTCTCCGTTTACATCTGCGGCTGCTGCTGCATCTGCATCGAGGCTTGTAATTTCTGCACTTGCTGCCAGAAGTGCTACACTGTCGGCTGTTGTTACTTCACCATCGTTGTCTACGTCGCCCAGAAGTCTTGCATCTGCCACTTTGCGTGTCAGTGCACGAACTGCTGCGTCTACATCATTCTGAAGAGCGTCTGTGTTGTCGTATACTGTCTGTGCTTCTGCTGCCGCTGCATCCAGTCCGTCGATGGTTGCTGCTACATAAGCGTCTGCGTTTCCAAGTACTTCATTTGCTTTGTCAAGGATTGCTTTCAGAGCTGCTTTGTTAGCTTTCATCTGAAGATTCAGGATTGCATTGATCAGATCTGCATATGCGGTTCCGATCTCTGCTTCTGTTCTGTTCGGATTTGCTATAACATCTTCTGCTTTCTTGATCGCTGCTTTGAGGTCTTTCAGGGAATCGCTTGTGTAATTGCCGTCCAGAAGTTTTTTTGCGGATTCAATCAGATTAACCAGAGATTTCACATCTGCTTTGTCTGCTACTTTGTTCAGTTCTGCAAGGATTGCTTCTGCTGCTGCATCTACTGCTGTCTGATCTGCATCTTTATCTTCCAGAACTGCTTTTCCGCTTTCCAGTGCTGCTTTCAGAGCTGCAATGTCTTCATAATTTTCCGGATGTGCCAGGATCTTTTCTGCTTCTTCTACTGCAACTTCCAGATGAAGTTTCTGTACGCCATACTCTAATTTGGAGTATGCTGCTACCAGCTCTTCCATTGCTGCGTTGATCTGTGTGCGTGTTGCATTCTGATCTGCTGCTACTGCTTTGGCTGCTGCCAGTGCACTCTGTACTGCTGCCCAGCTGTCTGCTGTGTAGTCTTCTGCGTTCAGTGCGTTTACTTTTGCGATGACTTTTTCAAGTCCTCTGTTTGTTTTTGATTTTGTGGAGATCCACTGCCAGATGGTTACTTCTTCGCCGTCGATGTTTTCTTTGCACTCGTTGTTCAGAGTGTAGAGCCATGACCAGTGTCCGTTGTACTGATACGGTGTGCCGTCTGCTCTCTTGTAGAGACCTGTGGTGTCGTGTACATCGTCAAACAGTGAGAAGTGGATATCGCTTCCGCCTGCTTCTGTCAGTCTCTCGTAAGCCTTCGGTGAGTAGTTACCGTTGGATACGAAATTGCCGTCTTCATCAATGGTACCGATTTTTACGGTCGGGTCATTCTTTGCATGTGTGAACCAGATCGGCATATCTTTGATAGATTCTACCATTTCATCTGTCAGTGCATCGTTTGTGTAAGCTTCGCATACCGGATATGCTGCTGCAAAGTATTTCGGATAATGTACGATCATGTTCATGGTCATAAATCCGCCGTTTGAGCATCCGCCGATGTATACGCGGCTTGCATCGATATCAGAGTTGCTGTTTACATAAGCTTTGATCAGTTCCATCAGAGCTGCTGTGTATTTGGAGGTTCCATCGCTTGTATACTGTCCGGAACCATTATCCATCCACATCGTCGGGCACTGTGCTGCCAGAACGTATGCTCCGCCGTCAAAGTACTGCTGTACAGTATCGGTTGCCAGGTTGACTACTTTGTTTCCTACCAGTGCTACACGTGGATCTGTTCCGCCTTCGCCTGCACCATGCAGCCAGATGATCAGAGCATTTTTCTTGCCGTCATTCTTAGCTGCTTCCGGTGTATAGGAAGCGTATGTCAGATTGATCTGACCAAATTTTTCATCGTTGTAGCTGAATTTACCGTCAAGATCAAAGTCATCACAGATCCGTGTGGTGTCTGCTGCAAATTTATTTGCTGCAAAATTTACGCTGCTACCGTCTGCTGCTTTGAGTTCTTTATTTAAGGTTACTTCATATGCAGTGTCTACATACTCATTGTGGCCGCTTCCGAAGAAGTTGTAGTTGAACGGAGATCCGATGGACAGATCCGGTCCTACTTCCAGTTCCAGAGTAATGTAATTGCCCGTTGCTGCTTTGTTTCCGTTTGCATCGGATACATAAGCTGCGGTTACGTTACGTGTTCCTCTGGATGGTCCAAGAAGGAATCCGCTGAGTGCTTTTCTTGTTACGTTTACTTCAAATGCAGATGCGTCAATATTTCCGCTCATTGCTTTGCCGACATTTACAACAACCTTGGAGATTGCCGGACCCCAGTCATAACCTTCGGTGATCGTGGAGTATGATGTGGACGGAACAACGTCATCTTTTTCATAGGAAGTGATCGTCTGCAGTGCGTCTGCATACAGTTCGTTCAGTGATTTTGCTTCCAGGTCATTTGCGTTTGCAAATTCGATGGAATTCATAATAAAGTTACAGATGTTGATGGCTGCTTTCTGAAGGTCACCAAGAGAGATAACCTGTGTAGATTCTACGCCGTCATCCATGCTCACTTTATAAGTAACAGTTGTCACACCACGGCTGTTTGTTGTAACAGATGTGATATAACCCTGTTCTTTCAGTTCTGCGACTTTTTCGTTCAGTTCTACGCCTTTTGCTACGGTTGTGGAGATTTTCAGATTGCCGTTCAGATCCAGTTTGTATCCGCCAAAGTTCGGAACCATCTTAGAAACTGTGATCGGATTTCCGCTTGCATCAACATCCTGAATGCTTCTCTCTTCCAGTTCTACATAACCATCGCTTGTCCATGCCGGCTCATTGATAAAGCCTTTCATGATCTGAGAGTAGCCTTTGCCCGGGCAAACAAGGTCGTTGCCTGCGTGCATTTCGTACATCGGTACAGACTGTCCGCCGCCCCAATCTGTCATGATCATGCCTTTGAATCCCCATTCGTCTCTTGCAAATGCGGTACAAAGATCATAGTCATCCGCTGCCGGTCTTCCGTTATTCTGGTTGTAGGAGGTCATAATCGCCATCGGCTGTGCCTGTTTTACAACCATTTCGAAACCTTTGAGGTAGATCTCACGGATTGCTCTTTCAGAAACGGTATTATTCTCTTTGTTTCTGCTTGTTTCCTGAGAATTCAGTGCGTAGTGTTTGATGGTAACGCCAACTCCTTTGCTCTTCTGTACGCCGAGTGTTGCTGCTGTACCGGTCACACCTACGACTACCGGATCTTCAGAATAATATTCAAAGTTACGTCCGCAGAGTGCGTTTCTGTGGATATTCATACCAGGTGCCAGCCAGGAACCGATACCAAATTCTTCCATTTCTTCGCCAACGCCTTCGCCGTAAGCGTAGATCTGATCGGTATCCCAAGTCTGTGCAAGCAATGTACCGATCGGCCATGCGGTTGCATACTGGTAATAGGTCTGATCGCCATCTTTGTATTTCTGTGTAATACGAAGACCTGCAGGTCCGTCAGACAGGTTTACAGGAGTGATGCCTTTTGTATCGTTTCTCCAGGTAGATCCTGCCACACCTCTAACGGTTGCATCACCTGAATGACCGTTCACCAGTTCTGCCAGTTCTTCCAGTGACAGTGCAGATACAAACTGTTCAATACTGAGCTTCTTAAGTTTAACGTCCATCAGCGTCGCTTTGCTGAAATCACCGTCAAATTTTTTAACGTGCTCGTTGTATGTTACTGTATAGTCGGAGCTGTTTGCATTTCCTTTTTCAACACGGCTGATCTCGCCTGTTGCTCCGTCTTTGTTTTCTGCGATCAGATATTCTGTCTGCGTTGTATTCGATACGTATACATCGACATCTTCGTTTTCTTTGATGATTTCCGGTGCTTTGTAACCTGTGAAATCAACTGCGATCGTGGATGCTGCTGCGATCTCATCTGCTTCACCGTCGTATGTGATCGGTGTTGCACCTTCGGTTGTCATCGGCTCGAGTGTCGGATATTTCTCATCATCTGCAACGTTCGGATTATCTTTTACCGGAACCATCAGATTGCTGTACTGTTCTGTGATCGTATCTTCCGCTACGCTGATCTTGCCTGCTACATGTGTGTTTCTGGAAGAATTACCGACACGGATGATGTAATCGCCGTCCTCCATCACGTATGCTGCCTTGTCTGTATCGTAAGATCCCATCTCTGTTGTATCGTATGTGATCGTCAGTACCTGAGATTCACCAGGTGCCAGCTCGTCTGTCTTTGCATATCCTGCCAGTTCCTGATACGGTTTGTCCAGATTGCCTTCCGGGGCTGAGAAGTAAACTTCTGCTACTTCTTTACCGGATACGGAACCTGTATTTTTCACTTTAACCTTAACGGTTACTTTGTCTTTGTCTGCTGTTAC
>ENA-OPTA01001524-OPTA01001524.1-human-gut-metagenome-genome-assembly--contig:-NODE-1524-length-13720-cov-4.099817_pt1 | contig 13720 bp, 12 predicted proteins | sample MGYA00241813_ERZ501917 | MGnify/ENA primary metagenome ERZ501917 (study PRJEB25962, sample SAMEA2042408) | human gut metagenome | biome: human gut; feature: human-associated habitat; material: faeces...
TACAGCGCTCACATCCAAACCTTGCTCCGAGGCCACAAATATGCTTTATTTATCTTCAGGAGTTCTGCTCGTTGGCAGCTCAAAAAATCACAACCTGTTGAAGTCTCCCTCAAATCTTTCTCAAAATAAATCCTGAATTTGCATGGGCATCCAACAAACAGCTTCCAAAGAGATCCAGAACGAAAAAATCTTTATGTAATCTTAATATGGTAGTCGATATATTTACACTATCTTTGAATGGGTACATATATAATGAGGGAAACATGCCGGATGAAATATTAATACACAGGAGGGATTTATGTCAAAGGACATACATAAAAAGAAGCATTTGTCTTCTTTTCAATTAATTATTCTGGGATTTGCAGGTGTTATTTTGCTAGGGGCAATTATATTAATGCTGCCAGTTTCTTCTGCCGAAGGAGTGATAACTCCATTTAATCAGACGCTTTTTACATCAACTTCCGCAGTATGTGTAACGGGACTTGCTGTCTTGGATACAGGAAGTTACTGGTCTGTTTTTGGGCAGGTAGTTATTTTACTTTTGATACAGATAGGAGGACTTGGTGTAGTTACTGTTGCCGTTTCTGTATTTATGCTGTCAGGCAGAAAGATTTCTCTGATACAGCGCAGCACGATGCAGAATGCAATTTCTGCGCATAAAGTAGGAGGCATTGTCCGTCTGACAAAGTTTATTTTAAAGGGGACATTATTTATTGAGATGGCAGGAGCATTAGCGTTGCTGCCGGTTTTTTATCATGATTTTGGAAGGAAAGGAATCTGGATGGCAGTGTTTCATTCCATATCAGCTTTTTGTAATGCTGGATTTGATATTTTAGGTACGCCAGCGAATCCATTTCCATCCATTACCGCTTATGCAGGAAATCCGATTGTAAATGTGGTGATTATGTTTTTAATTATAGCAGGTGGTATAGGATTTCTTACGTGGGAGGATATTTGTATTAATAAAATCCACTTTAGGAAGTATCATATGCAGAGTAAGATTATATTGGTGACAACAGCATTTTTGATAGTTTTACCGGCTATTTTTTTCTTTTTTTCTGATTTTACTCATCTGTCAGTGGGAAAACGTCTGCTTGCATCGGCTTTTCAGGCAGTAACTCCAAGAACTGCCGGATTTAATACTATGGATATTTCTAAAATGACAGAAGTTTCAAAAGCAATGATTATTATACTTATGCTTGTCGGAGGTTCGCCAAGTTCTACGGCAGGAGGTATGAAGACAACAACTTTTGCAGTGCTTATATTGAATGCATTTGCCACATTCCGGAGTCAGGAAAATGTCGAAACATTTGGAAGAAGAATCGAATACAGCGTGATAAAGAATGCATCAACGATTGCAATGATGTACTGTATGTTATTTTTATGTGGAGGAATTACGATCAGTGTATATGAAGGGCTTCCACTTTCGGAATGTCTTTATGAAGCAGCATCAGCGGTTGGAACAGTAGGGCTTACATTAGGAATCACACCAAAGCTTCATATAGTGTCACAATTCATACTGATCATACTTATGTATCTTGGAAGAGTAGGAGGACTTACTCTTATTTATGCGGTCCTTTCAAAGAAAAAGAAGGGAAATGCAAGGTTGCCATTAGAAAAATTAACAGTAGGATAAGTGTTAGGATTGTGTATGGTATCCGTTAGATAACACAGAGGGAGAATTGAATTATGAAAAATATATTATTAATCGGACTTGGGAGATTTGGAAGACATATTGCAATGGAGCTTAGTGAATTAGGGCATGAAATTATGGCGGTAGATGTCAATGAGGGCAGAGTAGATAAAGTCCTTCCCTACGTTACAAATGCACAGATTGGAGATAGCACGAATGCGGAATTTTTAGAATCATTAGGAATTGGAAATTATGATATCTGTTTTGTTACGATTGGAGGAAGCTTTCAAAATTCATTAGAGACCACATCTCTATTAAAGGAACTTGGTGCAAAAATGGTTATTTCGAGAGCAGAGAGGGATGTTCAGGAGAAGTTCCTTTTAAGAAATGGTGCAGATAAAGTGATTTATCCAGAAAAACAGGTGGCAAAATGGGCTTCAATCCGTTATACCGATGACCATATCCTTGATTATATGGAAGTAGATGCTTCCCATGCAATATTTGAAGTGGAAGTACCGAAAGAGTGGATTGGAAAAACGGTTGGAGAGCTGGATATTCGAAGAAAATATGATATTAATATCCTGGCAATAAAAAATAATGGAGAGCTTAGCATGGCAATATCTCCAGATACATTTTTTACAGGAAATATCTCTCTTTTAGTAATCGGAGAGCATAAGGCAATTAAAAAGTGTTTCCATATTTAAATTAAAGAGGGGATAAATGATGAAAGAAGTAATTTTACTCTTAACAGTATTGGTAATGTTTATTGTTTGTTTTTTTGTTATGGGAAAGATTGGATATTTCATCAATGAAAATTACAAAGCATTTATTATAGAGGAGAGGGAAAATACGCAATCCTGTAAAATTATATCTTTGGATAAAATTTCTGATGAAGAGTTGTTAAAAGAAATACATGATTATCAAAAAAAATGTGGTAAAGCAGGTATGATAATTTATGATTCAAAAAAGGAAGATAAGAGGCAGTGTTTTGACGGTGATAAAACAGTATGATATACTCTAATATACTCTTGAATTCAAGTAAAAGGCGGGAAATTAAAATAATGGAAGAAAATGAAAGAAGAGAAGGCGTATTAAAGCAGCATTTTGCATTATATGCAAAGAAACCGTCAATGAAAGATTGTTTTGTGACGGTTTTTATATTTATGATATGTACTATTATTGGTCTTTTATTTCAGAAACTGCATTTTACAGATACGAATATCGTTACGATTTATATCCTTGGTGTATTGATTACTTCTATTTTGACAGATGGTTATCTGTGCAGTATCGCAGGTTCCTTTTTAAGCGTTGTTTTATTTTGCTTTTTTCTTACGGAACCGAGGATGTCTTTCCAGACATATGCAGTTGGATATCCGGTAACTTTTGCGATTATGCTGGTATGCTCTGTGTTGGCGGGAACTCTTTCCGCTAAATTAAAAATGCATGCAAGGATTTACTCTCAGCTCGCATTTCGAACGCAGGTATTATTCGACACAGACCGCCTGCTGCAAAAAGCGAGGAGCAGTAAAGAGATGCTACGTGTCACCTGCACGCAGTTGGTTCGTTTACTGAACCGGGATATTGTTGCATATATTGTAGAAGAGGGGAAATTGTCACAGGGACAGGTATTTTATAAAAACAAAGAAGAAACAGATCAGCAATTTTTAATACCGGAAGAACAAAAGATTGCCAGATGGGTCTATGAAAATAATAAGCGTGCAGGAGTAGGAACGAATTATTTTAAAAATGCAAAATGTTTATATTTAGCAATCCGCATTGGTGATCACGTATATGGTGTAATTGGAATCCCGGCGAACAAAGATGTTTTTGATTCCGTTGAGTATAGCATTTTACTTTCCGTAGTAAATGAATGTGCGCTTGCTATGGAAAATCTGCGCAATGCAATAGAAAAAGAGAAGAATGCTGTTTTGGCGAAAAATGAACAGCTGCGAGCAGATTTACTGCGTGCGATTTCTCATGATTTAAGGACGCCGCTTTGTTCTATTTCCGGCAATGCGGATATGCTTTTAAATAACGGAGCGTGCCTGGACAGTAAAACGAAGCAGCAGATTTATGTGGATATTTATGATGATTCTGAATGGCTCATTGGCGTGGTAGAAAATCTGTTATCTATTACAAGGCTTAATGATGGGCGGCTGAAGTTTAAATTTACAGATCAGTTACTTGATGAAGTCATTGCAGAATCTTTGCGTCATATCAGCAGGAAGCATGATGAATATACAATTGTGACAAAGTGTGAAGAACTGATTCTTGTCCGAATGGATGTGCAGCTTATCATACAGGTACTAGTGAATCTCATTGATAATGCCATAAAATATACACCGAAAGGTTCGAAAATCTGTATCCGGGGAATGAAATGTAATGGAAAAGCACAGATCTGTGTGGAGGATAATGGACCGGGTATTGCAGATGAAATGAAGCCATATATCTTTGAGATGTTTTATACTGGGAAAAGTACGATTGCAGACAGCCAGAGAAGTCTCGGTCTGGGTCTGTCACTTTGCCAATCTATTATAGAAGCACATGATGGAAGGCTCCTTCTTACAGATAATACACCACGAGGATGTATTTTTACTTTTACTTTACCACTTAGCGAGGTGACATTAAATGAATAAAACAGTAGTTCTTGTTGTGGAGGATGACCGTCCGATACGAAATCTCATCGTAACAACATTAAAAATGCATGATTATAAATATCTTACGGCTAACAATGGAGTATCTGCGATAATGGAAGCATCTTCACATCATCCAGATATTGTCCTCTTAGATCTGGGTCTTCCGGATATGGAAGGAGTAGATGTAATTAAAAAAATCCGTACATGGTCCAATATGCCGATTATTGTTATCAGCGCTCGAAGTGAAGACAGCGATAAAATAGAAGCATTAGATTCCGGGGCAGATGATTATATTACAAAACCTTTTTCGGTGGAAGAACTGCTTGCCCGCATACGGGTGACACAGCGGCGCCTTGCCATTATTCAGGCGGGAGAAGAACAGGAAGCTTCTATTTTTATTAACGGACAATTGAAAATAGATTATACAGCTGGCTGTACCTATCTGAAAGGAAAAGAACTGCATCTGACACCAATTGAATATAAGCTTTTATGTCTTTTGTCACGTAATGTCGGAAGGGTATTAACGCATACCTATATCACACAGCAGATATGGGGGAATTGTTCACAAAATGATGTTGCTTCACTAAGGGTGTTTATGGCAACATTACGAAAAAAACTTGAACCCGATAAAAATGGACTTCAGTATATACAGACGCATATCGGAATCGGATACCGGATGCTTCGGATAGAATAAGGAGGCACTACAAGTGAAAAGAAGTATGGCATATTATCATCTTCCGGGGCTGTTTGAGTTTTATGAATTGTATAAAGTGTTTTTGCCGTTATTTCAGGAACATCGAGAATATTTTTATGATTGGTGCGATATTGGATCTGTCTATGGTGCCTCAGCGGATTGTATCTGGGGCGGAGGACGAGCAGGATTTGGGGATGACGATGCAAAGAAAGTGTTAGATTTAATGAAAGAGTATGGAATTTCTGCCCGGCTGACTTTTAGTAATTCTCTGCTTAGAGAAGAACATCTTTTGGATAAAAAATGTAATGCGCTTTGCAGATTGTTTGAAGAAACTGGGGATATACAAAATGGAGTTATCATTCATTCGGACCTGTTATTAGAATATTTAAAAAAGAACTATCCTAACCTTTACTTTGTCTCATCAACAACAAAAGTCCTGACAAATTTTCAGGACTTTTTAAAAGAAGTAAAAAGAGAAGATTTTCGGTATGTTGTCCCAGATTTTCGTCTGAATAAGTCTTTTGAGCAGTTAAATACCCTGACGCAAACAGAAAAAGACAAAGTAGAATTCCTCTGTAACGAATGCTGCTGGTTTGGCTGTAAGGATAGAAAACGCTGCTATGAGGCAGTGAGCAGGAAGAATCTGGGAGAGCACTGCCCGGAACATCACTGTACTGCGCCGAATGCGGAACAAGGATACCGCTTTTCAAAAGCAATGAAGAATTCAGGATTTATCGGGATAGAGGATATCCAAAACAGCTATCTGCCAATGGGATTTTCGAATTTCAAAATTGAAGGACGGGGACTTGGCAGTGCATTGGTGCTGGAATTCCTGCTTTATTATATGGTTAAGCCAGAATATCAGATACATATCAGAGAAGCAATATATCTTGATAATATGCTGGATTTGTTTTAAGAGATTATTTGAGAAGAAACAATACTTTATGATATTCAAAGTCAGCAACTAAAAAAGGATATAACTAGCAGATGTGGCTTCGGAGCAAGCTTAAGATGCGGTTGAGCATTTTAAGCGCAGCGACTATAGAACAGCTGCTAGTTATATCCTTTTTTAGTTGCGTCAGCATTTAAATATCATAAAACATCGGTTTCTTCCCCTTAAACACTACATAATGATGGAAACCAGCCCTATGGAGAATAGCAGGCACATGATCAAACTCCCACGCCATATGCTCCGGCTGATGTGCATCACTTCCAATCGTGATAAGTTCCCCGCCAAGCTCCCGGTATCTTCTCAAAATAGAAATATCGGGATTTGGCCAGTCAAGTCCATACTTAAGACCTGCCGTGTTTACCTCAAGAGCACGGTTCCTCTCAATGATTTCAATAAGAATTTCATCAAGAACATCTGTAAAATGGTCATAAAAGAATGTCTGTGAAGACTCTGGCAGGTAGCGGCAGACATAATCAAGATGACCGACAGACTGATAGTGTGGAAAAACTTTTAAATTTGCAAGAATCGTTTCAAAGTAGTTCATAAGCCCGCGGGTTGCACCCATTTCCTTAAAATAAGTTCCATAATAAGGATCCATTCCATTTACGATATGGCAGGAATTGATGATAAAATCAAAATCATTGCCATATTTTTTATAAAAGTTAGCGAGTGTCTGCCCAAGATGCGGCTGCACACCGAGTTCAAGTCCGTATAAAATCTCGATTTGTGAGGCATACTTTTCCTTGAGAGTAAAAAGAGTCTTTTTATAATTTTCAAAATCTAAAAGGAAGTCCAGACCATCAGGAGTGTCCGGATAGCAGGGATCGTAATGTTCGGTAAAGCACAACGTTTTCATTCCGAGACGGATGCCCTGTTTGATCATCAGTTCCATCGGTGTGTCTGAATCGGAAGAAAAAGAGGAGTGAAGATGTGTGTCTGTGTAAATCATAACCGTGTTTCCTTTCTGGTAAAAATTTGCATTTGTATTTTCCTGCACATTTAAAATAAGGGTAAAAAATTGTAATTTAAGGCCAAAAGTTCTGTATACTTGCAGGAAAAATGGCAACAATATCATAATAGCATAAAAGTGATGAAAAAAAATCTATAATTTTATGCAAAATACTACTTGAAATCTTGGCAATAATTAGGTAAAATAGTTAAGGATTTGACAGGGAAAGTCAAATCACAGCGCAGGAGGGCATATTTCCTGCGAACTTTAATGTCAAAGAAATATCTAAAACTTAGGAGGAATTACCATGGCAGTAAAAGTTGCAATTAATGGATTTGGCCGTATCGGTCGTTTAGCTTTCAGACAGATGTTTGGTGCAGAAGGCTATGAAGTAGTAGCTATCAACGATTTAACAAGCCCTAAGATGCTTGCGCACTTATTAAAATATGACTCTTCTCAGGGAACATATGAGAAAGCAGCTACAGTAAAAGCTGGAGAAGATTCCATCACAGTTGACGGACAGGAAATCAAAATCTACGCTTTCCCAGATGCAAACAATTGCCCATGGGGAGAAATCGGTGTTGACGTAGTTCTTGAGTGTTCTGGATTCTACACAAGCAAAGAAAAAGCTCAGGCTCATATCAATGCTGGTGCTAAGAAAGTTGTTATTTCCGCTCCTGCTGGAAACGACCTTCCAACAGTTGTTTACAATACAAACCATACAGTATTAAAACCAGAAGATACAATTATCTCTGCAGCTTCTTGTACAACAAACTGTTTAGCTCCTATGGCTGACGCTCTTAACAAATACGCTCCAATCCAGAGTGGTATCATGTGTACAATTCACGCTTACACAGGTGACCAGATGACTCTTGACGGACCACAGCGTAAAGGTGACTTAAGAAGATCTCGTGCAGCAGCAGTTAACATCGTACCTAACTCTACAGGTGCTGCTAAAGCAATCGGACTTGTTATTCCAGAATTAAACGGAAAATTAATCGGATCTGCTCAGCGTGTTCCAACTCCTACAGGATCTACAACAATCTTAACAGCAGTTGTTGAAGGAAATGTAACAGTTGATGAAGTAAACGCAGCTATGAAAGCAGCTCAGACAGAATCTTTCGGATATAACACAGACGAAATCGTATCTAGCGATATCGTAGGAATGAGATATGGTTCTTTATTCGATGCTACACAGACAATGGTTCTTCCATTAGATAATGGAACAACAGAGGTTCAGGTTGTATCTTGGTATGACAACGAAAACTCTTACACAAGCCAGATGGTAAGAACAATCAAATACTTTGCTGAATTAGCTTAATTTGATATTGGAATGAGGACAGGCCTGTAATTATACAGTGTAATAAGACTCAGATAAGGGGTCCGGTCTTTTGGACCGGGCCCCTATTTTTAATCAAGGATTGAGAAACCCTGATCAATTAAGATATGCCTTATGGCATACAATCTTAGGAGGAAAAACGAAACATGTTAAACAAAAAATCTGTAGATGACATTAATGTAGCAGGAAAGAAAGTCTTAGTACGTTGCGATTTCAACGTGCCTTTAAAAGACGGACAGATTACAGATGAAAATCGTCTGGTAGCAGCACTTCCAACAATCAAGAAACTGATTTCTGACGGTGGAAAAGTAATCCTTTGCTCTCACTTAGGAAAACCTAAAGGAGAACCAAAACCAGAATTATCTTTAGCACCAGTAGCAGTACGCTTAAGCGAACTGTTAGGACAGGAAGTTAAATTTGCAGCAGATGACAATGTTGTCGGAGATAATGCAAAAGCAGCAGTAGCTGCTATGAAAGATGGAGAAGTAGTACTTCTTCAGAATACTCGTTACAGAGCAGAAGAAACTAAAAATGGTGAAGCATTCAGCAAAGATCTTGCAAGCCTTTGTGATGTATTTGTAAACGATGCGTTTGGTACAGCTCATAGAGCACACTGCTCAAACGTTGGTGTAACAGAATATGTTGACACAGCCGTTGTAGGATATTTAATGCAGAAAGAGATCGATTTCTTAGGAAATGCGGTTAATAATCCAGAAAGACCTATGGTAGCCATCTTAGGTGGAGCGAAAGTTGCTGACAAATTAAAAGTAATTGATAACTTACTTGAAAAATGTGATACACTGATCATCGGTGGAGGAATGGCTTATACATTCTTAAAAGCACAGGGATTAGAAGTTGGTAAATCTTTAGTAGACGATGAAAAAATCGACTATTGTAAAGAAATGATGGCAAAAGCAGAGAAATTAGGAAAGAATTTATATCTTCCAATCGATACAACAGTAGCAGACGGATTCCCAAATCCTATCGATGCTGAGATCGAAGTATCTGTTGTAGCAGCTGATGCAATTCCAGCTGATAAAGAAGGACTTGATATTGGACCAGCTACATGTGAGAAATTCGCAGAAGCAGTTAAAACTGCTAAAACAGTTGTATGGAATGGACCAATGGGTGTATTTGAAAATCCTATCCTTGCCAAAGGAACAATTGCCGTTGCTCAGGCTTTAGCTGATACAGATGCAACAACAATCATCGGTGGAGGAGACTCTGCAGCAGCTGTTAACCAGTTAGGATTTGCAGACAAGATGACACACATCTCTACAGGTGGTGGAGCTTCTCTTGAATTCTTAGAAGGAAAAGACCTTCCAGGTGTAGTAGCAGCCAACGACAAATAATCATTGCACTTAAATATTTAATATTTAATACACTTTATAAACAAAATGTCAAGAAAGAAGGATATTAGTCTTATGCGTAAAACAATCGTAGCAGGAAACTGGAAAATGAACAAAACTCCTAGCGAGGCAAAAGCATTAATCGAAGAATTAAAACCATTAGTAGCAAGTGAAACTTCTGATGTAGTATTCTGTGTACCAGCAATCGATATTCCAGCAGCAATTGAAGCTGCAGCAGGAAGCAATATTGCAATCGGTGCTGAGAATATGTACTTTGAAGAAAGTGGAGCTTATACAGGAGAAATCGCTCCTAATATGTTAACAGATCTTGGAGTAAAATATGTTATTCTTGGACATTCTGAAAGAAGAGAATACTTTGCTGAAACAGATGAAACTGTTAACAAGAAAGTATTAAAAGCTTTTGAACATGGAATTACACCAATTGTTTGCTGTGGTGAAACTCTTGCTCAGAGAGAACAGGGAGTTACAATCGACTTCGTTCGCCAGCAGATCAAGATCGCATTCCAGGGAGTAAGTGCTGACCAGGCTAAGACTGCAGTTATCGCTTATGAGCCAATCTGGGCTATTGGAACAGGTAAAGTTGCAACTACAGAACAGGCTCAGGAAGTTTGCGCAGCAATCCGTGCATGTATCGCAGAAGTATATGATGAAGCTACAGCAGAAGCAATCCGCATTCAGTATGGTGGATCTGTATCTGCAGCCAGCGCACCAGAATTATTTGCACAGCCAGATATCGACGGTGGATTAGTTGGTGGAGCATCATTAAAACCAGACTTTGGTAAAATCGTAAACTATAAATAAATTTGATTAATTAAATGATGGGTCCCTCGGATATTGAATATCCGGGGGATTTTTTCTTTTTTATGTAATGCTAGAATACGTTAAAAGATTAAAAGAATAAAAGACTAGAAGCAAGCAATAAATCGGTTTATAATAAATAATAAGATCAAGTACAAAAAAGATTCCGAGAGTAGATGAAAAGGGGGCATATGATATGGAGAAATACAAAAGAATTTTTGTCATTGTCTTAGATTCCTTAGGAATCGGAGAAATGCCAGATGCAGCCAGATTTGGAGATCATGATGTAGACACCTTTGGGCATATCTGTGATATCGTGGGAACATTAAATATTCCAAATCTAAAAAAGCTTGGATTGTTAAATTTGCATCCAACAAAAGAAATGGAAGAAGAAAAACATCCAATTGCCTACTATACCAGATTAAAAGAAACTAGTAACGGAAAAGACACTATGACAGGTCACTGGGAGATGATGGGACTTAAGATCGAGAAACCATTTCTTACCTTTACAGACACAGGTTTTCCACCAGAATTGATCCATGAATTAGAAGAAAGATGTGGAAAGAAAGTTATTGGCAATAAATGTGCCAGTGGAACGCAGATTTTGGATGAATTAGGTGAAGAAGAGATTAAAAATGGTTCAATGATCGTATATACATCTGCCGATTCTGTGATGCAGATCTGTGGAAATGAAGAAACTTTTGATCTTAAGAATCTTTATCGCTGTTGTGAGATCGCAAGAGAGCTTACGATGAAAAATGAATGGAAAGTCGGAAGAATCATTGCAAGACCATATGTGGGAAAGAAAAAAGGCGAATTTGTAAGAACAAGCAATCGAAGGGATTATGCTTTAAAACCATTTTCAAGAACTGCTTTAAATGCATTAAAAGATGAAGGATTTGACGTAATTTCAGTAGGAAAGATCAATGATATTTTCTGTGGAGAAGGAATCACAAAAGCATATCATTCTGAAAGCTCTGTGCATGGAATGCAGCAGACCGTGGATGTATGCAAAGAAGATTTTCATGGACTTTGTTTTACCAATCTGGTAGACTTTGATACACTCTGGGGACATCGAAGAAATCCAGTCGGCTATGCAAAAGAGATCGAGAAATTTGATGTTGGTTTAGGAAATCTGTTAGAAGTTTTAAAAGAAGATGATTTATTGATCATCACCGCAGATCATGGAAATGATCCAACTTATACAGGAACAGACCATACAAGAGAATACACACCATTTATCGCATATTCAAAGTCTATGAAAGAAAATGGAAGGATAGAAGATCAAGATACATTTGCAGTGATCGGAGCTACGATCGCAGATAATTTTGGTGTTACGATGCCAGAAGGAACGATCGGAACATCTTTATTAAGTCAATTAAAATAGTACAACTGAAATAAAAACACCACAGAAGGAAATAAAGATCTCCTGTGGTGTTTTGTTTACAATTTGGTATGTATATTATTCATCTAAAATCGAATCCATAAAAGAAATAATACCAGCTTCCACCTCATCTTTGATTTCATCATAATTATGAATCTCATGGCGATAACCAGAATAAACACGAGTTTTTACCGTATGTCCAGTATCTACAAGCCAGTTGGTAACTTCATAAATACCTTTTCCATATTCACCAACAGGATCCTGATCCCCACCGATATTATAAATCGGAAGATCAGAAGGAACCTTGCCAGCCCATTCGGTACCAGTGATCGCTTTCATCATCTGAACAAAATAAAGCAGAGATTGATTTGTAGTTGGCCGGGTAAATGCATCAAATGGATCTTCTGCATGATCTCGCTGAACATAAGGATCAGAACAGATCCATTCATTGCCTATGGAAATATTACCACAACGTTCACACATCCAGCCCATTAGATCAGCAGTAAAGGAAGGGTCAGATTCTTTCCCTTTTCCTTCAGCTACAGCAGCCAATAAGGCAGATTCAGCTTCTGTAGCACCACGGAAATGACCAGCTGTACCACAGATTGTGATTCCTGCAAGTTCTTCTCCATATTTTGCAGCAAAATCTCTCGTAATAAAAGATCCCATGCTGTGTCCAAACATAAAATAAGGAAGATCAGGATACATTTTGCTGACGATTTCTTTTAACTTATGTTCATCTTCCATCATCGTATGGAAACCAGCATCACCCCAGTCACCCCAGGTATCGTTATACATTGCAGTTTTTCCATGTCCAACATGGTCATCTGCAGCAACGATATACCCTGCATCCATAAATTTTACGATCATATGGAAATAACGACGGGAATGTTCACCAAAGCCATGGATCACCTGTACAATTCCTTTTGGTTTGCAGGCAGGTACATAAACCCAACCTTGCACCTCATCACGGCCATTAAAGGAATGAAAACTAACTTCATGAAGCATACTAAGCACCTCCAAATCTGTAAAAACTAATATGCAAGCAAAGAAAAGACGAATCAACATATTAGTTATATAAAATTGTATCTGAATATATTATACTCCAGATTAAAATGTACGTCCATAAATACAATCATATAATAGTTGAATTTCAAGAAGAAAATCGTTATAATATTAACGGACATAAAATAAGATTAATTTTTGGGAAATGAAGGAGAAAATAATGAGTAAAAAACCAACAGTCCTGATGATTTTAGATGGATATGGATTAAATGAAAACAAAGAAGCCAATGCAGTAGCAGAAGCAAAGACTCCTGTAATGGATAAATTAATGAAAGAATACCCATTCGTAAAAGGAAATGCATCTGGAATGGCAGTAGGACTTCCAGAAGGTCAGATGGGTAACTCTGAAGTAGGGCATATGAATATGGGTGCAGGACGCATCGTATATCAGGAATTAACAAGAATCACAAAAGAGATCCAGGATGGAGATTTCTTTAAGAACGAAGCAATGTTAGAAGCAATTGAAAACTGCAAGAAGAATGGTTCTGCATTACACTGTTTTGGATTATTATCAGATGGTGGAGTACACAGCCACAATACACATTTATATGGCGTTCTTGAAATGGCTAAGAGAAATGGTCTAGAGAATGTATATGTTCATTTATTCTTAGATGGACGTGACACAGCTCCAACATCAGGAAAAGGATTCATCGAAGAATTATTAGCGAAGATGGATGAGATCGGAGTAGGTAAAGTGGCATCTATCTCTGGACGTTACTATGCAATGGACCGTGACAACCGTTGGGATCGTGTGCAGAAAGCATACAACGCGATCGTTATGGGACAGGGAAATGAAGCTGCCAGCGCAATCGATGCAATCGATGCTTCTTACAAAGAAGATGTTACAGACGAATTCGTAGTACCAACAGTTATCGTTGAAGATGGTGCACCAGTTGCAAC
>ENA-OPTA01001532-OPTA01001532.1-human-gut-metagenome-genome-assembly--contig:-NODE-1532-length-13684-cov-5.281092_pt1 | contig 13684 bp, 7 predicted proteins | sample MGYA00241813_ERZ501917 | MGnify/ENA primary metagenome ERZ501917 (study PRJEB25962, sample SAMEA2042408) | human gut metagenome | biome: human gut; feature: human-associated habitat; material: faeces...
GACGCTCTCCTACGAGGCCGCCGCCGATGAGATCGATGCCCGCGTACGGGAGAGCGTGGCCGCCCACCGCATCAGCGACGTCAAGCTGGGCGCGTTCCTGTCCGGCGGTGTCGATTCCAGCTATATCACGGCCTGCCTGATGCCCGACGAGACCTTCTCCGTCGGCTTTGCAAGCCCCGACGGCACGCATAAATTTGACGAGACCACCGAGGCGGGCGAGCTGAGCCAGAAGCTCGGCATCAAGAACTACCGCGAGATGCTGACGAAAGAGCAGTGCCTCGACGCCTTCGCCGACATCCAGTACCACATGGACGAGCCCCAGTCCAACCCGTCCAGCGTGCCGCTCTACTTCCTGTGCCAGCTGGCGCGCCAGCATGTCACGGTGGTGCTGTCCGGCGAGGGCGCGGACGAGATCTACGCCGGTTACGAGTGGTACGCCGACACCCCGCTGATGCAGAAGTACAAGCACATCCCCGCGCCGCTGCGCCATCTGGCCAGCGATGCCAGCCAGCACCTGCCCTACTTCAAGGGGCACGACTTCATCATCAAGGGCAGTGGCCGCCCCGAGGACTGGTTCATCGGCCAGGCGCACGTCTTTGAGGAGAAGGATGCCTACGACATTCTTAGACCTAAGTACCGCGTCGGCCCCACGGCCCGCGAGGTCGCCGCGCCGATCTATGACCGCGTCAAGGATTTGAGCGAGCTGGAAAAGAAGCAGTACCTTGACCTGAACCTGTGGCTGCCCGGGGACATTCTGCTGAAGGCCGACAAGATGAGCATGGCACACAGCCTTGAGCTGCGCGTGCCCTATCTGGACCGCGAGGTCCTGCGCGAGGCCCAGACCTACCCCGACAGCTACAAGCTGCGCGGCGACACGAAGGCCGTGCTGCGCACCGCCGCCAACAAGACCCTGCCCGACGCCTGGGCCAACCGCACGAAGAAGGGCTTCCCCGTGCCGATTGCCAAGTGGCTCGAGGACCCGGCGTTTTCCGCCAAGGTGCGCAAGAGCTTCACGAGTGATGTGGCAGCGGAGTACTTCGACCAGGACAAGCTCGTCGCCATGCTGGCCGATCCCAAGCACGAGCGCCGCAAGATCTGGACTGCCTACACCTTCCTGACCTGGCATGAGCAGTTCTTTGAGAAGTTTGATGCGTGAATCTTATGAGCCTTCCCCCAAGGGGGAAGGTGGCCGAGGCCCCGCCCGAGGCCGGATGAGGGGCGCGTTTGCGCTATTGCCCGCAAACGGATTGCCGCCGCAAGGCTGCCCCTCATCAGTCCGCTGCGCGGACAGCTTCCCCCTCAGGGGAAGCCTAATTTGAAAAATTGGAGATGTACTTTCCCATGTCCGACATTATCCCTGTATTCCTTGGTGCAGACCTGAACTGCTATAACTTTGCCCGGGCGTTCCATGAGGCTTACGGCGTCGAGAGCTACGCCTATGGCCGCTACCCGATGGCTCCGACCAAGTATTCCAAAATCATCCACTTTACCACCGTGCCCGATATGGACAACGAGGACACGATGCTGCGCATTCTGCACGAGTTTGCGGCACAGCATAAGGGCAAGCGGCTCTATCTGTTCGGCTGCACCGACGATTACGCCGCGATGATCATCCGCCGCAAGGCCGAGCTGACCGAGTATATCGCCCCCGGCCCTGCCGCCGACCTGTACGGCTCCATCCAGAAAAAGGCCGAGTTCTACGAGGTCTGCGAAAAGTTCGGCATCCCCTACCCCGACTCGAAAATCCTGACTGCACCTGTCGATGCCGCCGAGCTGACCGAGGATAAATTGGGCTTTGCCTACCCCCTCATCGTCAAGCCGTCGTCCAGCGTTGATTACTGGAAGCATCCGTTTGACACGATGAAGAAAGTCTACACCGCCGCCACCCCCGCCGAGGCCGCCGAGATCGTCAAAACGATCTATGCCAGCGGCTACCCGGACCGCATGGTCCTGCAGAAGATGGTGCCGGGCGGCGACGACCACATGCGCGTGCTGACGGCATTCTCCGACGAGAACGGTAAGGTCCGCGCCATGTGCCTTGGCCATACGATGGTCGAGGAGCACACCCCCCACGGCCTGGGCAACCATGCCGCCATCGTCAGCGAGGACACGACCTCCCTGCCGCTGGTGGAGAACATCCGCAAGATGCTGGAGGCCTGCCGCTACACCGGTTTTTCCAACTTTGACATCAAGTACAGCGGCACCCCCGGCGACTACCGCGTGTTTGAGATCAACCTGCGCCAGGGCCGCAGCAACTACTATGTGACTGCCACCGGCATGAACATTGCCAAGCTGGTTGTGGAAAAGTGGAACGACGGCGGCACCGACTGCGTGCTGAACAAGAACGAGGTGTTCTGGCACCACGTCCCCGCGCAGGTGGCCTTTACCTACACCGAGGACAAGGACCTCGTCGCCCGCGCCAAGGCGCTGAAAGCGCAGGGCAAGGAGGCGTGCAGTCTGCTGTACAAGCCCGACCTGCTGTGGAACCCCGTGCGCTATGCCTGCGTGCTGGAGCAGCTGAGAAGGCAGTTCAAGAAGTTTAAGACGTATTACCCGGTACACAAATAATAAATAAAAAATAAAAAATAATAAATGTGGTGAATCGCGTCGCTGGCGCTCCGCTCAAAAAACGTAGGGGCGGATTCCATATCCGCCCGTGCCCGCTTGCGGCAAGGCAAACTTCCGCGGGCGCATATAGAATGCGCCCCTACGGATTTCGTTTTCGACCAAAGGGAGAAAACTCCACATTCTTTATTATTTATTATTTATTCTTTCTTATTTAAAAAGGACGTTATCATGAAGCTAAACGACCTTGTCCAACATATCTCCCACACAGGTGCCTCCGAAACGGACATCACCGCCATCACCTATGACTCCCGCAAGGCTTGCGCCGGTTCGCTGTTCGTCTGCCTTGTCGGTGCGTGGCTGGATGGGCATACCTACGCCGAAAGCGCCTACCAAAACGGCTGTCGTGCGTTTTTGGTGGAGCATAGGGTCGACCTGCCCGCGGACGCCGTGCAGATCGTCACCGACGACACCCGCGCGGCGCTGGCCGTCGTCGGTGCGGATTTCTACGGCAACCCCGCCGACGAGCTGCACCTCATCGGCATTACGGGCACAAAGGGCAAGACGACCACAGCCCTGCTGACCGCGGCCATCATGACCGAGGCCGGTCTGCCCTGCGCCTACATCGGCTCCAACGGCGTGGACATTGCAGGCGTGCACGAGGCCACCGCCAACACAACGCCCGAGAGTCTCGAGCTGCACCGGCTGTTCCGCAAGATGCTGGATGCGGGCGTGCGCCACTGCGTACTGGAGGTCAGCAGCCAGGCGCTGCGCCACCACCGCGTGGACGGCGTGCCGTTTGAGGTCGTGGCCTTCACGAACCTGTCGGAGGATCACATCGGACCCGGCGAGCACCCCGATTTTGAGGACTACAAGTGCGCCAAGCGCCGCCTGTTTGCAGAATACAACGCCCGCACGATGGTTTACAACGTGGATGACCCCTACAGCGATTTCATGCGCGAGGGCTTTAAAGGCGAACAGATCAGCTTTGGCATCCAGAATGCGGCCGACTATCACGGGCAGAATCTGGCACAGTACCGCAGCCAGACCGCCCTCGGCGTTGACTTTGACTGCGTACACGCGGGCGAAACGACCCACATCGAGGTCATGTCCCCCGGCACGTTCAGCGCTTCGGATGCGCTGTGCGCCGTCGCACTGTGCGGCGCGTTCGGCGTGACGCCTGCCCAAGCCGCCGCCACGCTGGCCCACACCCCCGTGCAGGGCCGCTTTGAAGTCGTCGAGGGTCTGCCCGGGCGCACCTTCATTGTGGACTACAGCCACAACGGGCTGGCCCTGACCAGTGCGCTGAAAACGCTGCGGGCGTACAATCCGCACCGTTTACTTTGTGTATTTGGGTCGGTGGGTGGCCGCACGCAGGTGCGCCGCAAGGAGCTGGCCGACGCATCGAGCGCCTACGCTGACTATACGATCATCACGAGTGACAATCCCGACAACGAGCCGCCCGAGGACGTCATCCGCGACATTGCGGGCCACATGGCTCCCGACGCACCCTACACCTGCATCACGGACCGCCGCGAGGCGATTTACGCCGCGGTGAAAATGGCCGAGCCCGGCGACATTGTGCTGTTCGCGGGCAAGGGCCACGAGGATTACCAGCTGATCAACGGCAAAAAGCTGCATTTCGTCGAGCGGGAAATCATTAAAGAGGCTTGCGCGGAGATAAGCAAATAAAACAGCGGCCCACACTTCGGGAAATACGAAGCGTGGGCCGCTGCTGCGTTGCAGGGGCCGGGCATGCCCGGCCCGCGGCATGTACGGCGGACGGGTTCTGCCGGAAGGCTGCGGGCCGCACATGTGCGGCCCCTACCGTGTTGCGGGATTTTTATTGTGTGTCGCAATGGTAAGCGGGCACGGAGCGGTCAAGACCGCTCCCTACAAGTTTTCGACAGCAGAAGCAGACAGCTTTTACGCCCCGGCTCTTGGCAGCAACAACGCGGCGGCCAGATACGCAAAATACAGCGCCAAACACACCCACCCTTGCCCGCGCTTCAGCTTGTGCCTGCACAGCGGCGGGAGCAACAGCACCAGCGCCATGGCGGCGCAGACGGGGACTTCATAGCTGCGGAACTGCGCGCCGACGGGCAGCTTATGGCGGTACATCAGGCTGGAAATCGGCAGCGCCAGCGTCAGGTTCAGGATCGCGCTGTTCAAAAGCTGGATGGGCAGCGAATCCGGCGGGTAGTAGCGGCAGCGAACCGAGAACCACTTCCAGACCGAGCCCAGCGGGTGATTCAGCGCCTCGACCAGCAGAGGGATACAGAACCCGAAGCTGATGAGCGTCGCCGCCCAGAGGGCCTGGATCGTGCCTGTGAGGTTTGCCAGCGTCGTGGCGCTGTAGAGCAGCGCCTGTGCACCGCCCGCCAGCAGGGCCAGCCCGCCTACGACCCCCGCCAGATTTGTCAGTGCGTTCCGGACGTTCATGACCGGGAAGGCCATCGTGTGGGCGGTGTAGCCGTATTCCTGCGCGGCCAGCTGCGGGCTGGGATGCTTTTCGGACGTGGAGACCGCCTTGATCGTATCACCGTAGGTGAATTTGTGCTGGAACACAATGCTCATCATGACAAAGAGCACGAACAGCAGCATCAGCAGTCCGGTGCCGGTGTAGCTCAATTCGCCGTCCCGCACAAACACGGCCAGCACGCCGCAGGCCGCCAGCAGCAGCAGGCATTTGCGGCAGAACTCGTCCCGGTCCGCCACGGCGCAGTGCCTCTTGCGCAGCAGACAGACGGAGAGCGCCAGCCCCAGATTCGTGACAGCGCCCGCCAGTGCGGTGCCGACGGCCAGCGCCGTGACCGACATGCCCGCCGCCAGAAAGGCCAGCATCAGCTGCGGCAGCGCCAGGCAGAACGGTGCCACCGTGCCGCCCACGACCCACATGGGCAGCCCAAGCAGGGCGCAGCACCAGGTAGTGCACCGCCCCGCCAGCCGACTGCCCACCGCTGTAAACAGCAGGCCGAGGGCGTAGACTAATAAAGTTGCAGCTAAAATTTTCATCATTGTATCGTAGGCGGCGGGAAGATGGTCCGTTTTCCGCTTATCGCGGAGGAAATAACCGAATATTCACTCCTTGAGAGCTGCTTTTTGGCGGCTCTCAAATTTTTTTGAAAAATTTTGCGTTTTGGGTGAGAGTTTTTTCGATTTTTTGTACCTATATAAGTGAAGGGGTTTTTAAGCCGCATTTCAAAGAATCCAGAAAGGAGGTTCAAACGATATGTACGATACCGCAAGACGGGTCGCACTCGTCAAGCAGCGGGTGCGGGAAAACACCCGCCGGAGGCAGCGGCGCGAGGCAATAAGCCTCTCCGCTTTCTGCCTGATGTTATTCACGGCACTTGCCGGGGCGGCGGCGATCACCGCGCTGTGCATTCGGCTCAGAAACAGGGAAAATCAGAAAAAAGGCGGGACAAACAAGCCCGCCCGATACGAACAGGAGGAGAAAAGCCAATGAAGAAACGAATACTCAGCATACTGCTCGTCTGCTGCATGGTGCTGACGCTGCTGCCGACGACCGCGTTTGCGGCGGAGGTAGAGACCGGCGCACGTGCATCGAACCCGGGCGGTCTGTGCGAACACCACCCGGAGCATGACGAGGCCTGCGGCTATACCGAAGGGACAGCGGAAATTCCCTGTTCCCATGAACACACGGAGGAATGTCATAGTCTCATAACCCGGTGCGTCCATGCGCATACGGCGGAATGCTACACGGCGGAAAGCGTGTCGGAGAATGCCGACGGCTTATCGGAGGCAGAGAACGCAGCACCGACGGAATGCGTTCACGCGTGCACCGAGGAAAGCGGCTGTATCCTTCAAACATCAGACTGCAAGCACGCGCATGACAAGGATTGCGGCTATGCACCGGCTTCCATGGGGAAGCCCTGCACCTATTTATGTGAGATTTGCGATTCCAAGGACGGAAAAACGCCAATGCCTCTGCTCGGGGCAGCCCGTCCCGCTGCCACCCAATACACCTATACGCTGCATTACGATGCCAACGGCGGCAGCGGCGCGCCGCCAAGTCAGAGCGTGGACAGTTCGGAATTTCATGTATGGGTTCCCATATCAGAAATAATTCCAACCCGTGACGGATATACCTTCATGGGTTGGGCGAATTCTCGGACTGGTAAGCCGATATATGGCGGAAACGGCGGTTATACCAGTTGCCTGGTAGTACATGGGTATGATATGAGCACAACCATCTATGCCATATGGGAGGTGCACAATCATAGCTGGGGCGAATGGACCTCCAACGGCAACGGAACGCACACACGCACCTGCATCACGGACAGCAGCCATACCGAAACCGGCAACTGCTCCGGCGGCAAGGCCACCAGCACGGAGAAGGCCATTTGCGAAACCTGTCATACGGCCTACGGAGAGCTTTTGCCGCTCACCAAAACGGTCATCACCACCCCGCCCAAGCTGCCCTCTGAGGGGTACGTCGGCGATCAGTACTTTGATAAGGATCTTGATGGCGGCGAAGCAAAGGTCGAGGGGACGGACATCGTTGTTCCCGGCTCGTTCCGCTTCAAGCACAATTGGGGCGGCGCAGTACACCTGGGCGTAAACCGCATGGAAATCCTCTTTACCCCCGACGATACGGAGACATACGCCACGGCGGAATGTATCGTCACCGTGACGGGGCTTAAGTACACGATCACAAGTGTCATAGAGAAAGTCATCAACAACATGCCGTTGGGTACGACGTTTGAGGATCTGTGGCTTCCTTTCTACGTCGATGTAAAAACCAACACCGGCGATATCTTCTATTCCATCCCCGTGACATGGGACGGCTCCTCCTATGACCCGAACAAATATGGCGAGCAAATCATTACCGGCCAGCTGGATGTTGAAGGGAGCTTCTACGAGGATGAGCTGGAGCCGACAAGCACGGTCAAGGCCATTGCCAGAATCACGCTCATTGGCGACGAGCCCATTGTGCCAACGCTGGATCCGCCCACCTACTCCAGACGGATATACAGCGGTGACTTTTGCCAGCTTGCCTTTTCCGACGAGTATCTTTCCGGCGGAACGGCCACGGCAGACGGCGAAACGGTTCCCGGCGTGTTCACTCTGAACGAGGAGCAGGAATTATACGGCTACTGGCGGAGAGATGGCGGGCTTGTTCAGGTGGGACCGCTAGCGCTCAAGGTCACCTTCACACCCGATGACCTGCAGAAGTACACCACGGCGGAATGTACCGTCAACGTGGACGTCATTCCCCGCAAATTCAGGCAAGCCAATACATCGTATATTGACAATAAAAAGATCGGAACAGCCTTTGAGGATCTCGGTCTGCCGAACGCGTTCTATTTCTTCGCGGAGGCCGATGAACCAAACCACGAGGGAAGCGGGCTGAACGGCAATGTGCCCGGCATCATCAAGTGGGACGATTCAAACTACGACCCCAATTCTTATGAGGAGCAGACCATCTACGGCGAGGTCAACCGCGCCGAATTTGAGAAGTATTACATCGTACCCGAGGGCGCCGACCTAAGAGGCGTGGTAAAGGTCACGCTGCAGGCAGACCCGGTGGAGACGGAGATCACGCAGCTGCCTGTCTTCCGGTGGAAAAACGGCGATTTTACGCTGCCCGACAATACCATGTTCGTCAATCGGATCTTCGAGATGGGAGCCACAGGCGGGGGAAGCGCCAATCTTGCGGACGGCGTGGCAAGGGTCAAGGGAACGGATACCGTCGTCCCCGGCACGTTCTCCTTCAAGGAGGGTACGTCCGGATGGTTTGACGAGCTGGGCGAGAACGTTGTGACGGTGGTATTCACGCCGACTGACCAGCACGGCTACAGGACGGCGGAGACAACGATCAAGGTCAACGTCATCAAAAATACCTTCAAGCGTTGCGAGGAGCCGGATCCCATTACGGAGAAAAAACTCGGCACGACCTTTGCAGGGCTTAACCTGCCAGAAATTGTGGTCGTCGAGGCCATCGACGGTCTCAGGGTTGGCATGGAGGTTTCGTGGGAGGAATCGTCCTATGACGCGCAGTCCACGGCTTGGCAGACCATCCCCGGTACGCTGGTATTCGACGCTAACGACGAGCACAGGTATCAGCAGCCGGAGCCTGCGGTAACAGCCGCGATCCGGGTGAAGCTCCTAGGTTCGGAGGATGCGCCGGCGATTACTACCACGACGCTGCCCGGCGGCACGGTCGGCACGCCGTACCACCATCAGCTTCAGGCAACTGGGGGAGGCTTCATTCTGTGGGAGCTTTTCAGTGGCGAGCTGCCCAAGGGTCTGACGCTGAAACAAACCACCGGCGAGATCAGCGGCACGCCCACTGCGGAACAGACCGCCCAATTTACCGTTCGAGCTCTCAACAGCGTGGGCAACGATAAGAAGGAACTGTCTATTACGATAACCAACGCCCCCGCCGCCGAGCACACCATCACCGTCACCACAGCGGGCGGCGGAACGGCTTCTGCAAGCTCCACCTCGGCGACAGCCGGAACAGAAATCACCCTGACTGCCACGCCAAACACCGGCTATCACTTCAAGGAGTGGCAGGTCGAATCTCCGGCAGGACTTGTAATCACCAACAACAAGTTCACCATGCCGGACAGCAATGTGGCGATCAAAGCTATCTTCGAGGAGGATTCACCTTTTGCACCCACCAAGCATACCGTCACCGTGAAAACGGACGGCAACGGAATAGCTTTCGCATCTCCCTTATTGGCCGTGGCTGGTACGGAGATCACCCTGACCGCCATGCCCAAAGAGGGCTACCACTTCAAGGAGTGGCAAGTCATCAGCGGCGGCGTGGCCATCGAGAACAATAAGTTCCTCATGCCGGACAGCAATGTGGAGGTCAAGGCTGTCTTCGAGAAGGACGCGCCGCCTGCACCCACCGATCCCGGCAAGCCCAGCATCAGCGTCACCGGAGCCTACACCTACAATGGCTCCGAGCATACCGCAACCGTGAGCGGTTATAATCCCGCCACAATGGATATCGCAGGCAACACCGCCACAGACGCAGGCGATTACACCGTTCGCGTCACATCCAAGACCGACAGATGGGCGGACGGCAGCACTGGGGCCGTGACCGCAGCGTGGAGCATCGGCAAAGCCACGCAGGAAGCGCCTAACGACTTGATCGGTGTCGCGCCCACTACCGAGGGCGACAGCGACGGCAAGATCACCGGCGTGGATGCAACGATGGAATACCGTGCGGAGAGCGAAACTATCTACACCGCCTGCACCGGTATCGAGATTGAAAACCTGCCTGCCGGCAATTATTTCGTCCGCTATGCGGAGGATCACAACCACTTTGCCAGCCCCGATGCGGAGGTCACAGTGGGTGAGGGTACGCCGCTTGCGGATTGTACGATCACCTTCAACGCAGGCGGCGGCAGCGGCAGCATGGATTCCGTGACCGTCAAGACAGGGACAATTTACATCCTGCCCGCCTGCGGCTTCACTGCTCCCGCCGATCAGGAGTTCAAGGCTTGGGAGATCGGCGGCACGGAGTACAAGGTGGGAGATTCCTACACCGTGCTCGTGGATACCGAAATCAAGGCGCTGTGGGAAAACAGCGTTATTACCCCCACCACCTACACCGTCACCGTCAGTAATGACGGAAACGGCACGGCTTCCGCCTCTCATGCAAAGGCTGCGGCCGGCACGGAGATCACCCTGACCGCTACGCCCCAAATCGGCTACCACTTCAAGGGGTGGCAGGTCGAATCTCCAGCAGGACTTGTAATCACCAACAACAAGTTCACCATGCCGGACGGCAATGTTGATGTCAAGGCCATCTTCGAGAAGGACGCACCTCCTGCGCTCACCGAGTTCATCGTCACCTTTGACGGCAACGGCGGTACGCCCTCTGTCGGCAGCATGACCACCACCGATCGGAAGCTGACCTCTCTGCCCAGCGCCTCCCGAAGCGGCAGTTACAGCTTCTACGGCTGGTACACCGAAAAGAGCGGCGGAACAAAGATCACGACGGATACCGTATTCCATGCAAATGCCACCGTCTACGCCCACTGGACCTACACCGGCGGCGGTGGCGGTGGCTACAATCCACCCGTCACCTACTACACGCTGCGCTTTGAAACAGGCGGCGGCAGTGATATTCCCAGCGTGCAGGGAACGTACAATACCTACATTGACCTGACAAAGTACGTCCCGACCTGGCGTGGACATGCCTTTATCGGCTGGTACAGCGAACGCAGCCTGACGAACAAGGTTTCCGGTGTTTGTCTGACAAAGGATATGACCGTGTATGCAGGCTGGCGCGTGGACGAAAATCCGGGCACAGGCGTGAATCCCTTTACCGATATTTCTGAAAAGGACTGGTTCTACGGCGATGTGATGTTCGTCTACGAAAACGGATTGATGCTCGGTACGAGCAAGACCCTGTTCAGTCCGCATGGGACGGCGATGCGCGGCATGATGGCGACCATTCTCTGGCGCATGGAGGGCAGCCCCGTACCGAAGGGCAAAAACAGCTTTACCGATGTGGAGGCCGGAAAGTGGTACGCTGACGCGATCACATGGACGGCGGAGAACGGCATTTTCGCGGGCTACGGCAAAGACAAGTTTGGCCCGGACGATCCCATCACCCGTGAACAGCTTGCAGCCATCTTCTACCGCTACGCAGACTACAAGGGCTACGATCTGACCGTCAAGGGAGATCTGGACAAGTTCAAGGACGCGGACAAGATCACGGATTACGCAAAGACGGCGATGCAATGGGCGGTCGGCAGCGGCCTTGTGAAGGGAAAATCCGGTAATCTGCTTGACCCGCAGGGCACGGCGACCCGCGCTGAGATCGCCGCCATGCTCCACCGCTTCATTGAGAAGTATGAGCTGGTGCAGGGCAAGGCTCCCGGCGGTCTGATGGGCTGGATCGACCCGAAGCGGCTGCAAATCCCAAAGACCGGCGACAGCAGCGTGTGAAGCTTGTGGGGAATCTCCCTCTGTACATCTCTTGCCGGATGCCTTGCGCTGACCACATGGCAGATCAGGCGGCGGCGTGAGGAAGAAGCGCTGCAAATCATCGAAAAGTAAACAGGCTCACCGAAAAGGGGCGCGGGCAAATAGCCCCGCGTCCCTTTTCGGTTTCATTCGTCAGGAAAGGCGGTTGCTCTTTTGAACAACCGCCTTTCGCCATTTCTATCCGATTTGAGCAGAAAGGAAATCAGTCTATGACAAAAGAATACGGGAGGTGTCGCTGATGCGGCTTGCCGCCGCACTTCTTCGCCGTGGGCTGCCGCTCCCCGCCGCTCTCCGTTTGGATTCGACCGCAACACCGAACAAAAACATCCAAAGAGCCGGTCGCCTCTTATAAGGAGGTCAGGATCGGCAAGACCCTCTATCTCGTGACAAGCGTGTTTTCCGGCGAAAAGGACCTTGGCAGGACGCTGGAGCAGCTTGCAGTGCGCCGCGCCATGACAGAGCTGGACGCTCCCGCGACCGCGCAGCCCTGTCACGCATCGTAACTGTACTCTTACAGCACCAACCATACATACAAAAAGGTCTTTTTTATAATTAAACACACACTAATTCATCTGACATTTCTCTACGAGCGTATCATAAATTCTCTTTGTTTCTGATTCATCTGCGCCATTTACCACCAATATTTTTCCGCCTATATCCATAACTACATATGAGTGGCAGGATGCATGGGTGTAGCGGATATAATCTCCATAAATATCATTTCTGAAATTTCCCATACCATACTTCAGGTTTCCCATACCATTTGTTCTGCGATCATTCCCATTTTGAAATAAATTTTCTTTGTATGAGATACTGTCAATCTGCTCATAATCCACTGTATAATCACTCCATCCCTGTGCCTCAACAGTAAAATCATTATCATGGAAACTGATATCAATACCACCCCAGAACAAAGTCCATATAGTAAATATTACGACAAAAACTGATACGATTACATATATCACGATTGTCTTCTTGTTATACTGGATTTTTAATTTTTCTCCGGCTGCCATTTTTTTCTTATAAAAAAGATAAGAATAAAGAATGCTGACAATTGCAGCAGCCATAATGCTCACAATATACAAAACCAAAGCAGCAATGCTTTCTCCAAAAAGGCCGCAAAGCATACATAAGACACCTGATGCCACCCATAATTTTCCACTGAATCTATGAGTTGCACTCCAGTTTTCTTCATCCTGCAATGTCCATACAACCCTGATTCCTATGGTGTTATTCTGTTTCACCTTTGGCAAATAATTTCCTATGATCATAAACAGTAATCCTGTTCCAAAGTAAATTACTGCCATAAACAGATTCTCACTATCCGCATCCATACTGATCAGTCTTGCCATACCATTATAGATTAACGCGGTAACAGGTATCATCCATATGACCATCCCTATAACCTTGCTGCTCTGCTGTCTGTTCCTGTTGTCATAAAAGATGATTGTCACCAGTATACAATCTGTCACTACAAAAAACACGTTTATCCATATGCTCTGCGCCATCGTAAAACCCACCAAAATTCCTGCAAGCATTACCAGTACAGAACAGATCAATGTACCTTTATATTTTTTAATCATTTCCTTCATAATCCGATACCCCCTTTAAGTCTGTAATCCACAACATAACATCCTCCAATACAGAAGTATTTAGTTCGTAATAAATAAATTTTCCTTCCCTTTTGCTCCTGATCAGATCAGCATCCTTTAATATTGCCAGATGTCTGGATATAGACGCCCCCGTCACTGAAAAATGTTCACATATCTCTCCTGCTGAAAGCCGTCCGCCCTTTAACAAATTTAGAATCTCACGTCGTATTGGATCTGCCAGTGCTTTCAATGTATCCTGTAATCCCAATAGTTCATCACAGCCTTTCATTTAACATTTAACCTAATTGTTAAATATAATATAGTATAAAGAATATCATATGTCAAGTGCACTCTCTTATTACTTATTACTTATTACTTTTTGCAATTTTCGAAGAAGGGGACTTCATCCTGCCCGGAAGGCTTTTTATGTTATAGAAACATTACGGAGTAATTTCCTATAACATAAAAAATAAGCAGCCACGCACGGTAAGGTGCATGACTGCTGTAGTTTTCAGGCAAATTTAAAAGCAAAAACAGAAATTTTCTATTCT
>ENA-OPTA01001535-OPTA01001535.1-human-gut-metagenome-genome-assembly--contig:-NODE-1535-length-13659-cov-3.257645_pt1 | contig 13659 bp, 10 predicted proteins | sample MGYA00241813_ERZ501917 | MGnify/ENA primary metagenome ERZ501917 (study PRJEB25962, sample SAMEA2042408) | human gut metagenome | biome: human gut; feature: human-associated habitat; material: faeces...
TCGGCATCCAGAATGGCCACCAGGCTCACCTCCGGCAGGTCCAGACCCTCGCGCATCGCCAAGAAGATTCGCCGCTATGACGGACAAATCTTCCTCCTCTACATCGGCTGGTATGGTCTGGAGCGTGCGTTTGTAGAGGGACTGCGTGCCGACAGTCTGGTGGTGGGAAACGTCCGCATTTCTCAGATGCTGGCGATCCTCTGTGTGGTCGCCTCCGTCATCCTGCAAATCGTCATCGGCTTGCGGATCAAACGCATGGGCGTTGACTACCGCCTTTATAAAGACACCGCAGAATCCAAGGCGCTGCTGGCGGAATATGACCAGCAGCACGACAAATCTGCCGCCAAGTCCGCAGAAGCTGACACACCGGCAGACGACACCGCCGACTCCGAGGAAACACCGGCAGAAGAAGTACCTGCGCCGGAATCGGAATCCGCTGAAACTGAAACAGAAGAAGAAAAGGAGTCATAACATATGGCAAAATTAATTTCGGGTAAGGCCGTTTCGGCAGCGCTCCGCACCCAGATTCGGGAGGAAACTGCTGCGCTTCGGGAGAACCACGGCATTCACCCCGGTCTGGCAGTCGTTCTCGTGGGAAATGACCCTGCCTCCCAGATCTATGTCCGCAACAAGCAAAAGGCATGCGAGGAAGTCGGCTTCCGTGCGTTCGAGTATCGCCTGAACGAAAATTCCACGCAGGAACAGCTGCTGGATCTCATCCGGGTTCTCAACAAGGATGATAAGGTGCACGGCATTCTGGTACAGCTGCCACTGCCAAAGCACATCGACGAACAGACCGTGATTCTCACCATTGCTCCGGAAAAGGACGTGGATGCATTTCACCCCATGAATGTGGGACGCATTATGATCGGCAACTACGAGTTCCTCCCCTGCACCCCTGCCGGTGTCATGGAACTGATCGACAGCACTGGCGTTGACCTCAACGGCGCAAACTGCGTGGTTGTTGGACGCAGCAACATCGTTGGCAAGCCCATGGCAATGCTCCTCCTCCACCGCAACGCCACCGTGACCATCTGCCACTCCCGCACCCGCAACCTCGCCGAGGTCTGCGCCGGTGCTGACATCCTCGTCAGCGCCGTGGGCAAACCCCACTTCATCCGTGCCGACATGGTAAAGGATGGCGCAGTGGTCATCGATGTGGGCATGAACCACGACGAAAACGGCAAGCTCTGCGGCGATGTGGAGTTCGCCGAAGTTGAGCCAAAGGCAAGCTACATCACACCGGTTCCCGGCGGCGTTGGCCCCATGACCATTACCATGCTGCTGAAGAACACGCTCCACGCTGCCAAGCTTATGAACCATCTGGACGACTAAATCCATCCCGCCCCCCAGAAACACAAATGCCCTGCGTCATTGCAGGGCATTTTTCATAGACCGGGAAATACAAAAACTGCGGTACGCCAACGCATACCGCAGTCTTTTTTGCACAAAAGAATCCGTTTCCGTTTCGGGAAATTATTCCTTGACGCCGCCCAGTGCAACACCGCCTACGATGAATCTGGACAGGCAGAGGTAGATGATAACAATCGGGATGATGGACAACGCAATTGCTGCGTACTGTGCACCAAGGTCGATTCTCTTATCAACCATCAGAACCTTCTGGATCATCATCGGCATGGTGAACCGGTTGGACTTGGAAAGGAGGATCATGTTCTGTGTATAGTAGTTGTTCCAGTTCTGTACGAAAGCAAAGATTGCCTGTACTGCAATTGCCGGCTTCATCATCGGAATTGCAATGGAAATAAAGGTACGGAACTCGCTGCATCCATCAATACGTGCAGCCTCAACGATGTCCAGCGGGAAGGAGGACTTCATGTATTGACGCATGTAGAAGACGATCGCCGGCGCAGCAATTGCCGGAACGATCAGCGGAATGAAGGAGTCAGCCAGCTTCAGGGTACCAACCATGAACTGTACGAAACCAGTCGATGTTACCTGAATCGGGATCATCATAACTGCCAGAATGAAAGTATATGCGCCGTCACGAATCTTGAAGTCGTAAACAGTCAGACCATATGCAGTCATGGCAGAGAAGAAAACCGTCAGGATTGTCGAACCGCCGGCAATGATCAGAGAGTTCGCATAGCCATGGAACACACTCCAGCCCGAATACTGGGTTGGAATTGCCTTGATGTTATGGATCAGGCTGCCGCTGGGGATCAAAGACAGCGGCGCACGTGCCAGCTCTGCATCCGAACGAGTTGCGTTCATCAGCAGCAAGTAAATCGGAACCAAGCAAATCAGTACGATCAGCACGCAGATGATAAAGTATATCGTAGACTTAATGCGCTGCTTCAGCATATAATTTGCAGAAACGCCAACATTTTCCATTATACAATACCTCCCTGCTTTGCCAGCTTCTGCTGCTTCTTATATTCCTTGACCAGAGCACGACGCTCTTTCTTCTTTCTTGCCTCATCGGCATCACGGTTCATCCGGAATACAAAGATACCCAGAATTACCGTAATCAGGAACAGGAGGACAGAAGCCGCACCGGAATAACCGTACCGCACGTTCTTCATATCTGCAACGTGGAAGTTCTCGTATACGAAGATTGCGACAGTACGCAAATGCTCATTGATTGCTGTCTTATCAGAGTGGTACAGATACGGGATATCGAACATCTGCAGACCACCGATCATGGAAGTGATCAGGGTGTAGACAACCATCGGGCGCAGCAGCGGCAGAGTAACCTTGGTGAGAACCTGACGGCTGTTTGCACCATCGATGTTTGCCGCTTCAAACAGAGACGGATTAATACCCAGAATACCAGACATCATCATAATCATGGTATTACCAAACCACATCCATGTCTGGATGAACATAACGATACCACGAGACCAGCCGGCAGTACCCTCATAAATCTTTGCACCCTCAAAGTCAAACTTCTCGTGACCCCAACTCATCCAGATGCCGTTTGCAGCACTGGAAGTCTGGTTGGAGATCAGTCGCAGGAACAGAGCTGCAACGGATACTGCGGTAATGATGTTCGGCAGGTACATAACAACCTTGAAGAAGCCCTTGCCCGGGATGTGCAGCTTTGAATCGGTAAACCATACAGCCAGCAGCAGGGACAGCAGGATCTGCGGAATGAAGTTACCAACCCACAGAATAACAGTATTGCCCAGTGCTTCCAGGAACTGTGTGTGAATTTTTCTCAAACTACGGCTGTCACCGCCGAACAGCAGTGTCTGGTAGTTATCGAATCCCACGAACTCGCCAGTGTGACTTGCGTTGCCCTGAAAACTTAGAATAAAGGTGTTGATCAGAGGCCAGATCTGGAAAAAGCAATAGACGAGGAAGAACGGCAGGATAAACAGATACCCGTACTTGGCGTAGCTAATGGACTTAATACGGGACTGTGCCGTAGATGCCATAGAATCACCCTCTCAAAAATTAAGTAGAATAGTAAGAGTTATGATAAATATATGCCTACAAGGGCAGTGTTCTCCCCCTGTAGGCGATATATTTATGAAAAGATTCGTTCAGTGTGACGAAAATTAGTCAACCTGTACGTCCGGCAGAGCGGTAGAAACAGCATCCAGGAAGTTATCCAGGCAAGCTTCTTCGCTATCCAGATCACCGGTGCAGTAAGACTGTACAGCAGTTACGAAAGCATCGTTGATGGTGCCGTCGTTCTGGCCAGCGACACCGTCCAGGCTAATGTTGTCAGCGGAATCCAGCAGAGTTGCGAACTGATCCTGTCCGTCCTTCAGCAGCGGGTTCTTGTTAGCGCCTTCAGCAACAACGTCAGCCATAACGGTCTTGTTGTTTACGAAGTCAGAGTGAGACAGAGCGTACTGCTTCATGGTATCTGCGTTGATGGTCATGTCGTATACGAACTGAGCTGCTGCAGTTGCGCTGTTGCAGTTCGGGGATACGCACAGCCAAGAGCCGCCCCAGTACCAACCGGTCGGACCCATGGTGTAGCCATACTTTCCGTAAGTAGAACCGCCTTCGCCGCCTTCGCCGTCCTGCAGCTGAGCGCCAGCAGCCATAGACCAAGACGGGAAGAAGTAACCGAATGTAGCGTTAGCCAGTGCGCCTTCGCTCTGACCGATCAGCTTCCAGTCGTCTGTCCACTGTTTTACGTTGGTGATGTAGCCCTTGTCAAAGTTTTCCTTTGCCATGGTGATGAAGTCCTTGGTTGCATCCGGCTGGAACTTGCCGTCAGCGTCGATCCACGGAGTGGTTCTGTTACCAGCGGAGTATGCTCTCCATACGCCGGCGATGGTATCAGCCATAGCAGTCTTGTTACCAGACTTCTCGTATACAGTTGCAGCGGTCTTCCAGAATGCATCCCAGTCACCGATCTGTGCCTGCATATCTTCCGGAGAAGTTACGCCCAGGTACTCTTCAGCCAGGTCAGCTCTGTAAGCGTAACCGCCGGCAGAACGCCGTTGCTGTCGGTACCCAGTGTTACAGTGTAGCCGTAAGCATCCTTGTACATGCTCTCATCGATGCCCAGAGCGGACAGCGGAGCGGTGTACTCGTCGTTGTTCTCATAGCTCATTACCCAGTCTGCATCGCAAACAAACAGGTCAACGTCAGAGCCAGAAGAGAAGTACTGAACGTACTGCTCGTTTGCCTCAGTACCGCCGGAACCAACGTTTACGTAGGTCGGGTTCTTTGCAGAAGTAACATCGAACATTGCCTTCAGGTCGGTGTCAGTCCAGCACAGAATGCTCAGAGTGTCATCGTCGTCCTTCAGAGTGCCATCCGGAGTCGGAGCACCAGTGGTGTCGCCACCTTCAGCTTCGCTGCTGTCTGCATCTTCGCTGCTCTCAGCGTCTGCGCTGCTCTCATCAGCAGAAGACTCAGCAACAGAAGAATCGGCAGTAGAAGAAGAATCTTCTTTGTCGCCGCAGCCTACGAATGCAGTTGCAGTCATAGTCAGAGCAGCCATCAAAGCCAGTGTCTTTTTCAACTTGTTCATTGGAATTTTCCTCCTTAAATATATATATTACACCGTCTGCCGTCCATTCGGGCTTCCGGCGTAATAATCCTATAAAATGCGCTCCGAATTTCGGAAAGCGCAGCCGCTTTTCCGAAATCTGTTCTCTCTGTCAATTTTGCATCGTCAAAAGAACATTTTTTCGGATAAGCTTAATATACAACAATTCGAATCAAATGTCAATGGATTATACCATTCTTTCATTTTTTTCAGTGATACAAAACAAAAATTAACTCATTTTTTTGTACACATTGCCATATAAATTGTGCATTTGCGGAAATGGTTACAAAACGGTTAAAATCGTGATTTTCCACAGAAACATTTGCGCTACGGGCGGTTTTCCGGCAGAACTGTCACAAAATCCCGCAGCTTCTCGAACCGCTGATCCGTCATTCCCTCTGCATACAGCAGCTCATAGGGCGAGGAAAAGTACCGGATCTCCTGCCGCAGCGTCAAAATCGCATCGGCAAGCGTTTCCGTCATCTCCGGAATCCGCATCAGTTCCTCACGAGTTGCCGTGTTCAGATCGATTGGAAAGGAAACAGGCTCCGACGGTTCCGCCGCATCTGTCGCCGCCTCTTCCGGCATGTCCGCCGCAGAAGACTCCTCCGGAACTTCTTCCGGCTGGAGCAATTCCTCCTCGTCCGGCGTTTCCTCCGGCAGGTACAGCATCGGAACGATTTCCGCATACTTCACTGTTCCGATGCCATTTACCTCCAGCAGCTGCTCAAGGTTCCGGAATCCGCCAATCTGCTCCCGATATGCCACAATGCGCTGCGCCAGAACCTCCCCGATTCCCGGCAGTACCTGCAATTCCTCCGCCGTCGCCGTGTTAAGGTTCATGGGTGTGGAAACATCACACACCGTCCGGGTGGATTCCGTCGCAGCTGCGGATTTCGAGGATGCCGCCTTGCGGGTTGCTTTCGCAGAACTGGAAACAGATGACTCTGGCACAGATACCGAAACCGATGATGACACCGCAGAAACTGCCGACGACTCCGCCGCCAGCCGGTGTACCTTTGCCGGCGTTTTGACATCCGAAAAGCTGCGGATCCCCTGCCATCCCACCAGAGCGACTGCTCCGGTCAGCAAAGCAACCGCCAAAAGGCTGCCGCACCGTTTTTTCCATATTGTTTTTTTCTTCATAGGCACAATCCGATCACAAATATGTTCCGAACAGAATTATTGTAGCACATTTTTTCAGATTCTGCAAGTACTTTTTTCACAATTCCCGAATTTTTCTGAAAAAGCAAAAACTGCGGCGAAAAGGGCAGAGATTTCTCCCTGCCCCTCTCGTTTTCAAAAGCGAATTTACCGCTTTGCTTTTTATACTCTAGCGACGCCGGTTTCCTTGGCTGCCTCTGCAACTGCCTTGGCAACTGCTGCGGCAACGCCATCCTCCAGCGGGCTGGGGATGATGTAATCTGCTGCCAGCTTGTCATCGGTAACAAAACCGGCGATTGCCTTTGCAGCAGCGATCTTCATTGCGTCGTTGATCTCGCTTGCACGAACATCCAGTGCGCCACGGAAGATACCCGGAAATGCCAGAACGTTGTTGATCTGGTTCGGGAAGTCGCTGCGTCCGGTGCCCATAACAGCTGCGCCGGATGCTAGAGCCAGATCCGGCATGATCTCCGGTGTCGGGTTTGCCATTGCGAAGATGATCGGATCCTTTGCCATGGTCTTTACCATTTCCGGTGTTACACAGCCCGGTGCGGAAACGCCGATGAAAACATCTGCGCCAACCAGCATCTCAGCCAGCGTGCCCTTCTTGTGACCGCTGTTGGTGATAGCAGCCATCTCTTCCTTCTGTGCATTCAGGTTGTCACGTCCCTCGTAGATTGCGCCGTGGCGGTCGCAGAGGATTACGTGGTGCGGATCCAGACCCATTGCGATCAGCAGACGGATGATTGCGATACCTGCTGCGCCTGCACCGCTGGTAACCACCTTGATCTGGTGGATGTCCTTGCCAGTCAGCTTCAGTGCGTTGAGCATTGCAGCCAGCGTTACCACAGCAGTACCGTGCTGGTCATCGTGGAAAATCGGAATATCGCAGCATTCCTTCAGCCGCTTTTCGATCTCGAAGCAGCGGGGTGCGGAGATATCCTCCAGATTTACGCCGCCGAAGCTGCCGGCCAGCAGACGAACGGTGTTGACGATCTCGTCCACATCCTTGGAGCGAACGCAGAGCGGGATGGCATCCACATTGCCGAAACGCTTGAAGAGAGCACACTTGCCTTCCATAACCGGCATGCCTGCTTCCGGACCGATGTCGCCCAGACCCAGAACAGCGGTGCCGTCTGTGATAACAGCCACCAGATTGCCGCGGCGGGTCAGGTCATAGCTCTTGGAAACATCCTTCTGAATTTCCAGACAAGGCTGTGCAACACCCGGGGTATACGCCAGAGAAAGGTCATCTGCGGTTTCCAGCGGTGCACGGAGGGTTACCTCGATTTTTCCCTGCCATTCATAGTGCAGTTTCAAAGATTCTGCTGCATAATCCATAGTTTTCCGTTCCTTTCTAATCAACCTTCCGGTTGGCGCTGTCCGGTGCCGGACAGCGGTTTTGAATTCTAGTTTCGGGAAATACACCCGAAAAACCACCGGAAATCGGAAAAGTCTTCCAGATTGCCCGGCGGTTTGGCTTGGTGCCCTTTGGGCAATTTTCAGAGCCTTGCTGCGGCTCTTAGAGAGACATTTCGTTGATTACCTGACGCAGTGCGGTTTCGCTCTTCTTCAGGCGAACGATCTCTTCCTCAGTCATCGGAGGAGTCAGTTCCCGCTCAATGCCGTTTGCGCCGACAACGCACGGCAGGCTCAGGCAGACATCCTTGATGCCATAGTGTGTGCCGTCCTGCAGAGTAGAAACTGTGAGAACAGCCTTGGTATCCCGCAGGATTGCCTCAACGATGGTGCTGACAGACAGTGCGATTGCGTAATAGGTTGCGCCCTTGCACTTGATAACCTCAGCGCCGCCGTCACGAACTTCCTGCTCAATGGCATCCTTGTCGCCCAGATTCTCAACGGTCTGGCAGTACTCATCGAACTTCATGCCGCCGATGCTGGACAGAGACCACGGGATCATGGAAGAATCGCCGTGTTCGCCGAATACATATGCGTGGATGTTCTTGATGTTCAGACCAGCGTGGTCGGACAGACAGGTACGCAGACGGGAGGAGTCCAGAACGGTACCGGAGCCGATCACCTGCTTCGGGCTCAGACCGGAAACACGGATTGCCTCATAGGTCAGCACATCAACCGGGTTGCTGACGATCACATAGCATGCATTGGGGGCATACTTGGTGATCTCCGGCATAACCGATGCCATGATCTTTGCGTTGGTCTTGCAGAGGTCGATTCTGGTCTGACCCGGCTTTCTTGCGATGCCGACTGTGATGATTACCACATCAGAGCCCACAGCATCCGGATAGTCGCCGTCGTGCACATCACAGGTGGGGCAGAATGCGTTGCCCTGCATGATGTCCATTGCTTCGCCCTTTGCCTTCGGCTTATTGATATCCACCAGCAGCAGCTCCGAACATAAGCCCTTAATTGCCAGTGCAAATGCGATAGACGCACCAACATTACCTGCGCCCAGAACGGTTACCTTTTTTCCTTTTTTAACATTCTTTTCCACTTTACAATCTTCCTCCTAACTTTTCTGGCGCTCTTTTGAATTCCGATGGAATCCAGAACGCCCAGTCGCAGAACCCGTATTGAAAAGCGAGTTCCTGTACGCAGCTTTTTGGGAGCAGTCAGCCGTTTTTGGCTTTCGCTTCTCCGCCTGCATACTCAAGTTTATTATAACACGTCCGCTGAAAATTTGCAAGGTACAATCCTCCATTTTAAAATTTTTGTCACTTCTTACAGAATTCCCCCTCGAGAAGCGTACAAACTAAACAAAAACCGGATTCTCCGCTGTAAAATCGGCACGGATGCTGTGATATTCTCATGAAAACAGCTTGACAATTCCGTGAAAAGGTGTCATAATAAAATGCGAATGGGTCTGTTACCTATTTAAAATGCGTTTCAAAGCGTTTTCTATGGAGAACAGGCTCTGAAACAAAGCACAAAAAAGAAAGGAAGGAATGCAACCAATGAACAAACGACACCGACTCACCGGACTTCTTCTGGCGGTCTGTCTGAGCACCGGCGCTGTGTCCGGCACAGGTGCGCTGCCTGCTGCCGCCGCCGATACCCAGAACTATGCGGAAGCCCTGCAAAAGTCCCTGTACTTTTACGAATGCCAGCAGGCCGGACCTCTGCCGTCCTGGAATCGTGTGGAATGGCGTGCCGACTCCACGCTGAGCGATGAGGTCACAGGCGGCTGGTACGATGCCGGCGACCACGTCAAATTCAACCTGCCCATGGCGTACTCCGCCTCCATGCTGGCATGGGGATTGTACCAGTATCCGGACGGCGTGGAGCGCTCCGGACAGATGGAGACCTACATGAACAACCTCACCTTCGTGCTGGACTACCTCGCCGCCTGCGATGAGGGCGACACCGTGGTCTATCAGGTGGGCAGCGGACAGATGGATCACACCTGGTGGGGTCCGGTAGAGCTGCTGGAGTACGGCATGAAGGACAACGGCGCAGACTACGACAAGGCAAGAGCCGTGCTGCGCGGGACAGACTCCGCTGTCTGCGGCGAGATGGCTGCGGCGCTGGCTGCCGGCTACTGTGCCCTCAAGGATAAGAGCGCCAATGCGGACAGCTACCTCTCCCATGCGGAGAACATCTTTGCCCTCGCCGACAAGACCAGAAGCGATGACACATACAACAACAGCGATGCCGGCGGCTTCTACCGCTCCTCGCACTTCTATGACGAGCTGTTCTATGCGGCAAACTGGCTCTACATTGCCACAGGCGAAAAGAGCTATCTGGACAAGGCAGCCTCCTACATTCCCAATCTGGGCAAGGAGCTGGGCAGCGACGAGCTGAAATACTCGTGGGGTATGTGCTGGGACGATGTGATGCAGGGCGGTCTGCTGCTGTACGCCATCAACACCGGCGACAGCTTCTACACCAGCCGTGTGAAAAAGCATCTGGACTACTGGACGGACTCTGTGAAGGAGCTGGACGGCGGTCTGCGCTGGCTGACCACATGGGGATGTCTGCGCTATGCCAACACCGCCGGTTTTCTGGCAAGCGTGGCGTGCGACACGGTGCTCAAGGGCACCGATACCAAAAAGTATCAGGAGTTCTATCAGGAACAGATCGACTACAGCCTCGGCGACAATCCGGATCACCAGAGTTTTGTGGTGGGATACGGCGAGAACTCCCCCAAGAATCCCCACCACCGGACGGCGCATGCCTCTTGCCGGAAACCAACCGCCACATCCTCTACGGCGCACTGGTGGGCGGCCCCAACGAGGACGGCACCTACACCGACGACCGGCAGAACTATATCAACAACGAGGTTGCCTGCGACTATAACGCCGGCTTCACCGCCCTGCTCTGCAAGATGAACACCGCCTCCGACAGCAAGCCCGACCCGAATTTCCCCGAACCGGAACAGCGGGATCAGGAGTTCTATGTGGAGACCAAACTCAAAAGCAGTGACAGCGGCGTCACTCTGAGCTTCAAGTTCACCAACCACAGCGCATGGCCGGCACGCATTGAGGACAACATGTCCTACCGGTACTACATGGATCTCTCCGAGGTTATCAGCGCCGGATACCAGCCCTCTGATGTGGCGGTGCGTGTGGATCGGGATCAGGCGAAGATGTACGACGACTGCAAGCCCGCAGAGATCTCCCCCATCACCCAGTATCAGGGGAACATCTATTATATTGAGATCACCTATCCGGACGGCAGAGCTGCCATGCCCATTTCCGAGGGACAGCACCAGTGCGAACTGCTTCTGGCACTGGTATTTCCCGACTATCAGTCGGGCTGGGATGCCTCCAACGACTACTCCAATGCGGATCTGCTGAAAAACGCAGGGGAATACGTGATTTCTGACCGCATTCCGCTCTACCAGAACGGCGTGCTCTACTCCGGCATAGAACCGGACGGCACCAAGCCCTCCACGACCACTGCTGTCGCCACAAAACCCGCCCCGTCCACAACCACTGCAGCATCCGGAAGCCTCGGCGATGTGAACACAGACGGCAGCGTCAAGCTGAACGATCTGGTGCTGCTGGGGCGCTATCTGCTGGGCAATGCCGAGCTGAGCCGGCAGGGTGCTGCCAATGCCGACCTGAATCAGGACGGCAAGGCAAACGGCATGGATCACGCTGCGCTGCGGCAAATGCTGGCGCAAGGCTAATTGCCAAATTTGAGAATTCATTAAGAAAAAGGGAGAGAAGCTTTTTATGAGCGCTTTCAAAGAGTTTTTGTTCAACAATGACTATTCGTATTTATTGCAGATCGCAATCATTCTGCTTTCCACCAAACTCCTCGGTCTGCTGACCAAACGCATCAGCCTGCCGCAGGTTGTAGGCGCACTGGCTGCTGGTATCATTCTGGGGCCGATGCTGCTGGATGTGGTAGAGCGCAACGATCTGATCGTCAGTCTGGCTGAGCTGGGCGTTATCGTCCTCATGTTCAGCGCCGGTCTGGAAACCGACATTCAGGAGCTGAAAAAGGCAGGACTCGCCTCCTTCGTCATCGCCCTGATCGGTGTCATCGTTCCGCTGCTGGGCGGTTATTTCCTGGCAGATCTGTACAATACCGATCAGGATCCGGAGATGGCATCCCTGTTCTGGCAGAATATCTTCATCGGCGTTGTCCTGACAGCAACCTCTGTCAGCATCACCGTGGAAACCCTGAAGGAGCTGGGGGCGCTGAACTCCCGTGCCGGAAACGCCATTCTGGGTGCAGCCGTCATCGACGACATTCTGGGCATCATCGCCCTGACCGTTGTCATCAGTCTGGGCGGCAAGAAGTCCGGCGACGGCGAATCTGCCAGGACTCTCGGCTCGGCTCTGGTGGGCGACGGCATCTTCGCCGTGGTCATCAACATTCTGGCATTCTTCATTGTGGCAATCGGCGCCGCTGTCCTGTACCACTTCTTCTTTAAAAAATGGCGGGAATCCAGCAACAAGAACCTCCAGCGCCACAACATCGTCACCTTTGTTTTCTGCCTGCTGCTCTCCTTTGCCGCAGAGCTGTTCTTCGGTGTCGCAGATATCACCGGCGCTTTCGTTGCCGGCCTTGCCGTATCCGGTCTGAAAAAGAATGAATACGTGGTCAACCGCTTCAACACCCTCTCCTACATGCTTCTCTCCCCCATCTTCTTCGCCAACATCGGACTTGCCATGACACTGGACGGTCTGACCGGCAAGCTGATCATCTTTATGCTCCTGCTGATGCTGGTTGCCGTTGCCACCAAGGTCATCGGTTGCGGACTGGGCGCAAAGATCATGCGCTACACCAACAAAGAGAGCCTGCAAATCGGTATCGGCATGATATCCCGTGGTGAGGTCGCTCTAATCGTCGCCAACAAGGGTGCTTCCGTGGGACTGATGAGCGAGAAGTTCATGACACCGCTGGTCATCATGGTCGTATTCACCACGATCGTCACCCCCATCCTGCTGAAGTTTGTATTTCCCAAGAACCGGAAACATGACGACGGAACTACCGCCAACGAGGGACTGGAAACCTGCGGCGTAAACGCACAGCTGGAAGAGTCCTGACAGGAGGTACTTGCATATGAAACTGGTCACCTATCTGCAAAACAGCACGGAGCACCTTGGCGTGCTGACAGCGGACGAAACCGGCATCGTGCCGGCGAAGGCGCTGGGACTGCACTTTGCCGACATGGCAGAGCTTGCTGTCACCATGACCGACCGGCAGCGTGATACTGCGGCCGCCCTGCTGCCGGAGAAATCCGGAGAAGCCGTTCCGCTGGCACAGGTCAAACTGCTGGCGCCCATCCCCCGTCCGGCTCGGGACATCATCTGCCTTGGCGTCAACTTCTCGGAGCACGCCAGGGAGAGCGTGGGTGTCATGGGGCAGGAATACGGCGGAGAGCGGAAGTTCCCCATCTATTTTGCCAAGCATGTCAACGAGGCAGTTGCCCCCGGCGATCCCATTCAGGGACACTTTGACATCGTCACCGATCTGGACTATGAGGTGGAAATGGCGTTCGTGGTACGCAGGGACATTCAGGGCGCAAAGGCAGAGGACGCTGCCTCCTATGTGTTCGGCTACACCATCATGAACGATGTCAGCGCCAGATGCATCCAGATGCGCCACAAGCAGTGGTTCCGGGGCAAGAGTCTGGACGGCTTCGCACCCATGGGACCGTGTCTGGTCACGGCGGACAGCTTCTCCTTTCCGCCGAAGCTGAATCTCACCTGCCACGTCAACGGAGAACTGCGGCAGAAGTGCAACACCGAATTGTACATCCACAACATCCCCTATGTCATTGAAGAGCTGTCCCACGCCATGCGCATCCCTGCCGGAACGATCATCTCCATGGGAACGCCTGCCGGTGTGGGCATGGGCTTCCATCCGCCCAAGTACCTCAAGCACGGCGACGTTGTCACCTGTACAGTGGAGGGCATTGGCACAATCGTCAATCCGGTGGAATAACTCTTTTCACACAAATATAACCAAAAATCCCGTACAGAGTTTCGCCTCTGCACGGGATTTTTCATTCGCATGACATGATATTCTATTAGAACCTGTCTTCACAAGAAATATATGTGGATTTTCGAGCATAATTTTGTTGC
>ENA-OPTA01001545-OPTA01001545.1-human-gut-metagenome-genome-assembly--contig:-NODE-1545-length-13575-cov-3.800888_pt1 | contig 13575 bp, 13 predicted proteins | sample MGYA00241813_ERZ501917 | MGnify/ENA primary metagenome ERZ501917 (study PRJEB25962, sample SAMEA2042408) | human gut metagenome | biome: human gut; feature: human-associated habitat; material: faeces...
AAATATAGGGGATAGGCTCTCTTTGCGGGCGTCTGTTTCGCTCTACAAATCAGAATTTTTCCATTTTCTCATTATGTAGAAATAGTATGGAAGTAACGGTACCAATGCTGCCAGCCATGCCGCTGGATCTGCCATACAAACACCCGCAAAGCTGGTTTTTCCTGCTACTAAGGTTACTATTGCCGTTCTGGCTACAAGTTCAAAGATTCCGCCAATCATAGGAATTAATCCGTAGCCCATTCCCTGTAAGGTATTTCTGTAAAGGAAAATACTTCCGAGGAACGGATAAAACCAGAATACAGTATGGAAATAGGTAACCGCTACTTTAATTACTTCTGTTTCTGACGGACTGATAAATAGATAAGTCATGTATTTTCCAAAGAAGAACATTGCAATCATGTTTACAACACTCCATCCCCAGATCATATACTGTGTGCAGCGCACTCCCTGTTTTACACGATCCATTTTACCGGCTCCACGGTTCTGACCGACATAGGTAGCAATTGTTGCACCAAAGGCTACAAAGACAGTCATGAAAATATTTTGTAATTTTCCGGCAGCAGAGAATCCTGCCATGCAGTTTTCTCCATAAATATTGATGGCTCCCTGCACGATGATTGTTCCAATTGCAGTAATGGAAAATTGTAATGCCATAGGGATACCAAGGCCTAATAACTTGCCTAATGATTTTAATGCAATCTGGAAATCTGTTTTCTTTAATCGAAGGATTGGGAACTTTTTGCAGATATAAATAAAACAGAGGAGTGCGGAAATTGCCTGTGCAATTACAGTTACAGGAAGCGGTTTCTTGGATTTGAGCAACATTGCACGAGCGGTTTGCATTGGAGTTGCTGTGGTCTGCGGTATTCTTGCATTTATAACTTGGAAATGCACGAGGCCAAAAGACTAATCCATTCCGGTTTATTGAGCAGACAAGGAGGGAGAGCATGGAGTTATCCATACAGGAACGGCTAAAAGACCTGCGTGTGGAGCGTGGGCTGACATTGGAACAACTTGCGGAGCAGACCCATCTCTCCAAGTCTGCTTTGGGCAGTTATGAGGGGGACAAGTTCAAAGACATCAGCCACTATGCCCTTATTGAGTTGGCAAAGTTTTATGAAGTGACTGTTGATTATTTACTGGGGCGTTCTCAAACAAAAAATCACCCAAACGCCGATCTTGCAGACCTGCGTTTGAGTGATGATATGATTGAACTCTTGAAAAGTGGGCTGATAGATAATTCCCTCTTGTGTGAACTGGCAGTACACCCGGATTTTCCCCGGCTGATGGCTGACCTTGAAATCTATGTAAACGGTATCGCTGACAAACAGGTACAGAGTGCAAACGCCATAGTGGACGCTGTGAGTGCAACCATTATGAAGCAGCACAATCCCGGCTTGTCTGACCCGCAGTTAAGACAGCTTATCGCCGCCCATATTGATGATGACAGCTTTTGCCGCTATGTGATACAGCAGGACATAAACAAGATAGCTCTTGACCTACGAGAAGCACATAAGGACGATTTTTTCAGCGTCCCGGAGGATAACCCACTGGAAGATTTCTTGCAGACCGTTGACGAAGCTGCCAGCCCAGACAGCGACCCAGAGCAAGCGGCTTTGGCGTTTATCTGTAAGCGGCTCAAATTGAATTTAAAGAAGCTGTCCGAAGAAGAAAAGAAGTGGCTGAAAAAGATTGCGCAGAAGTCAGACTTGCTGAAAAATCCAAACCCACAGCGGGGAAAAAGTAAAATAAGTACGGAAAAGAGGTGCTTAGATGTATTATAGAAATACTTCAGATAAATCAGTTCAAATGCTTATGGAAGTATTGGAAATGGAAGCTGTGAAAAAACAAAATTGGACAATGAAGCATATTATTTCTATATGTGAAGAAATTGATTTTATCGTAGATGAGCCAGAACACGCAGATTATTCTGACAGTACTTATTTAGTATTGGCGGAGTTATTTTCTGATTTTAAGAAATTTGGGCATTTTATAAATGTGCCAGAAAGATTGAAAAGTGTAAAATCTTTCATGTTAGACGAAACATCAAAGCAAAAAATACTATCTGCCCTTAATGATTTAAAACGGGGGACAATAGGTAATGGAAAGACTAGGGTTTTGATAACAGCGTGGGAAAAAGATGGTACCCTTTCAACTTACCGATAGTAATCTCAATCACACAGGGATTTACCTCTATTCTAAAGGCAAAATCATGATTCATTTGACCTTTGACTATAAAACCGATGAAAAATGCACCACACCGGGCCAATATTTGAAGTATCACCGGACATTCCAGGGCTTCACCACAAGGGAACTGGCGGAAAAGGTTGGTATTGTGCCCGCGACATTGGTTCTGTATGAAAATGACCGGCACCCCATCAAGCACAGCACAGCGGTAGCACTTGCAAATGCGCTGGGGATTGACCGCAACAGGCTTCTGGACAAATATACCGCTTTTGTAGATTACCCGTATTCCACTCTTTTGAAAAAGGTACGGCAGGAGCTTTCCCTAACTCAAATGCAAATGGCTGAGGTGATTGGAATAGGCCAAACGTCTTATTCTGGCTGGGAAAGGGAAATCCGCGTTCCGCGCCGTAAAGAGTATGAAAAAATCCTTGCCGCACTGAAAAAGCTAAAGGTAAATGCGGATACATACCTTTGCAATCCAGCTTCTACCTAATTGAAAATCGCACATTTGCGGCACTATTTCCTTACATATATAATAGAAGCACAAAGGAGGAGTGCCAAATGAGAAAGCGGAAATTAAAGATATTTCTTACCCCTACGGAAAACAGTATCGTCATACAAAGCCTCAACCACCTGCGCAATACCATGCTCCGGGAAAACAGGGACACCGGCTGCCTGGATGAACTTCTGCTCAAAGTGATGTGCGCCCCGGTGAAGAAGATGTAAAATTACATATCGCTGCCTTATGAGCCGCTTATTCTTTTCAGAGAGTAAGCGGCTTTTTTCATGCCCACGTTTCGGATTTTCCGCGTACATAGCCGTCCGTCCTGCCAACGGGCGGCTAAATCTATGAAGAAGGAGGACATGAAAATGCCGGAACAAAGAAGCCGCCCCAGGAATAGCCGCGTGATCGCGCTGGCCAACCAGAAGGGTGGCACGGGCAAGACCACCACGACGGTGAACCTGGGCATTGGCCTGGCACGTCTGGGGAAAAAAGTTCTGCTCATTGACGCAGACCCCCAGGGAGACCTTACCACCTGCCTGGGCTGGCAAGACCAGGACAGCTTACAGACCACGCTTGCTACCGTCATGGGAAAGATCATCCGCGACGAGCCTTTTACCGCAGACGAGGGTATTTTGCACCACAGCGAAGGCGTAGACCTCATGCCCGCCAACATTGAGCTATCCGCGCTGGAAATGAGCCTGGTCAACGCCATGAGCCGGGAGATCACTTTACGCACCTATGTCAACGAAGCAAAGAAAAATTACGACGTAGTGCTCATCGACTGTATGCCGTCCCTGGGTATGATTACGATCAACGCCCTGGCTGCGGCGGACAGCGTGATTATCCCGGTGCAGGCCCACTACCTGCCCGCCAAAGGCATGACCCAGCTTATCAAAAACATCACAAGGGTAAAAAAGCGGATTAACCCGGCCCTGAAGGTGGACGGGGTGCTGCTCACTTTGGTAGACGGACGTACCAATCTGGCCCGCCAGACGGCGGAAATCCTGCGGCAGACCTACGGGAGCGTATTAAAAATCTATCGTTCCGAGATTCCCGTAGCCATCAAAGCCGCAGAGACCAGCGCAGCAGGCAAGAGTATTTACGCCTACGACAAGGGGAGCAAAGTAGCTCAGGCTTACGCGGAGTTTTCAAAGGAGGTGTTGGCGGATGGCGAGAAACAGCGCGCTAAACTTCAATCTTCCCTCAGCCGATGATTTGTTTTCCACGGAGGAAGAACGGGCTGAGGCAAGGCTTGAAAAAGTCGTCAACCTTTCTCCTGCGGAGATCAGCGACTTTCCCAATCACCCCTTTAAGGTGCGGATGGACGCGGCCATGCAGGAAATGACGGAGAGCGTGAAGCAATACGGCGTTTTGGTTCCCACCCTGGTGCGCCCCAAGCCGGAGGGCGGCTATGAGATGGTGGCCGGACACCGCAGGAAAAAGGCGGCGGATTTAGCGGGGCTTACGGAAATCCCCTGTATTGTGCGACAGCTCACCGATGATGAAGCCACGATTATCATGGTGGATTCTAACTTGCAGCGGGAGCAGATTCTGCCCTCGGAGAAAGCGTTTGCCTATAAGATGAAGCTGGACGCGATGAAACGGCAGCAAGGCGAACGTACAGATTTAACTTGTGCAACGGTGTTGCACAAGTTGGATAGTAAAAGATCACGTCAGATACTTGCGGAACAGTCTGGCGAGAGCCATGAGCAAATACGCAAATATATCCGCCTTACCCACCTTATCCCGGAAATCCTGGAGCTGGCAGATAACTCGGTACTCAAAGACCCGGATATGCTGCAAATTGCCCTGCGCCCAGCGGTGGAGCTGTCCTACCTGCGAAAAGAAGAACAGGCCGACTTGTTCGCTATCATGGACGAGATGGACTGCACCCCGTCCCACGCCCAGGCCATCAAAATGCGCCGGATGTCCGATGCGAAAACTGGGGCGGAACGGCTGTCCAAGGACGCTATGGCGGTTATCATGGAGGAGGAAAAAGGCAATCAAAAAGAACAGTTCAAAATCCCAAAGGAAAAAATCAGCCGGTTTTTTGCGCCGGGGACGCCCACGCAGAAGATCGAGGACACCATTGTCAAGGCGCTGGAACTTTACCGCAAACGCCAGCGCAGTTTAGAGAGATAGCCCACTCACAAGGGGGAAGTGCGCCCATTTGCGGGGAAGCGGCAACTTGTGCCGGTTCCCCCTCTCCACACCTTACCCCTTCCAAACAACCTAAACAGCCTAAAAAAGAAGATATTTGGGGAGCCTGGATGTTTATAAAAAGCTCCGGCCTCTTTTCCACAGGCAGACATCGGGCTGCGAGGAAAACCGGGCGGGCCTCTCTTTTTTAGACAGTAACCAACACAAGCCGCAGCACATCGGAAACGGTGTGCTTTTTTTGCGGCCATTTCAAGGAGGTAACACGATGAAAGCATTGAGAAAGCCCCTGTCCCTGTTCATGGCCATGCTCATGTGCCTGGGCATATTCGCAGGGACGGGAACCACAGCGTTTGCCGCAGGGGAAACCATGACGACGTATATGGTGGAGTTCCCCCGTGCCAGCGACCCTAACAAGGCAGGCTGGGGACATTCCGCTATGAATTTCCTGGGCGGATGGTCTACCGGCGAAAATAACGGTTTTACCATCCACACGCAGGATTCCTTTAACGGGAAAGTCATCTACTGTATCGAACCCGGCGTCGGCGTTCATTCCGGCGACCAGTTTACTGGCCGGGGCGAGGATTTCTGGGATGATTACCCGTCCGATCTGAACCCCACTATCCCACCGGACACCATCAAGGAATATATCGGGCGGATTATGACCTATGGATGGCAGGGCAACGCCAGCACCTCATGGATGACCGATGACCCGGAGGACGCCAGCAAGATGGCCGGGGCAATCGCCACCCAGCTTCTTGTCTGGGAAACCGTCGTGGGTGAGCGCGACAGCCAGTTTAACCATGTGGACGCCAACGCCCAGGGCAAGAACAATATCGCGGAATATATCAGCCCGGAGAATCCCCTTTACAGCGAGATCTTCAGTCAGTATTCCGCCATTGAGAGCGCGGTAAAACGTCATACCATGCCGCCCAGCTTTTTCAGCAGCACCGCAGACGCCGGGGCCTACGAGCTGAAATGGGACGGCCAGCAGTATTCCCTCACTCTCACGGATACCAACGGCGTGCTGGGAGATTACACCTTTACCAGCAATATTACCGGCCTGAACTTCTCTGTGGACGGAAACCAGCTTACCATCACTTCCAGCCAGGCCATCAAAGGCTCTGTAACGGTAAAAGCAGAAAAAATCTCCGCCCAGCGCAGCGGCGTAGTGGTATGGACGGATGGGATTATCGGCGGCGGCAAGCAGGACTTTGCCACCTATGGAGCTACCGTTTCCGATCAGATGGTGGGCTATCTCAATCTGGAAGTCAAAACCGGCAACATGAAGCTGATTAAGACTTCCGAGGATGGCAAAGTAGAGGGCATCTCCTTCACGATCACCGGCGAGGGGTACAGCGCCACCAAGACAACCAATGAGGCGGGCGAGATCGACATCACCGACCTCAACCCTGGCGTTTATACCGTAACCGAACAGTCGATTGAGAAGTACGAACCCCAGGAAACCCAGCGCGTGACCATCGTCAGTGGCCAAACCGCCACCGTAACTTTCAATAACAAGCTGAAGCGCGGCAGCCTGGAAGTGACGAAAACCAGCGAGGACGGGCTGGTGGAGGGCATGACTTTCCATCTGTCCGGCACATCTCTCTCCGGGCAGCCGGTGGATGAGTATGCTGTGACGGATGGAAACGGTGTGGCGCGTTTTGAAAACGTGCTCATCGGCACAGGCTATGTATTGGAGGAGGTGGATACCCCCATCCGTTATGTGGTGCCGGAGGCTCAGAGCGCCACGATTGCATGGAACGAAGTCACCCACAAGAGCGTGAACAATGTGCTGAAAAAGTTTCGCGTCACCGTAACCAAGAGCGATGTGGAAACCGGCGCGCCCCAGGGCGACGCTTCTCTTGCAGGAGCCACCTATGGGCTTTATAAGGGCGACACCCTTACCGACAGCTATACCACCGATGAGAACGGTCAGTTCACCACGGATTATTATGTCTGTGATTCTGACTGGACGATTCGTGAAATCAACCCCAGCGAGGGCTATCTGTTGGATTCCACTATTCACAAGGTAGGTGCGGAGCCGGAACTGTATGAGATCGAGCTGAACGACACCGCCAATGATGTGACCGAGCAGGTTATTAAAGGCGACATCGCCATCATCAAGCATACCGATGACGGGGAAACCCAGATCGAAACCCCGGAATCCGGCGCGGAGTTCCAGGTATTCTTGAAATCAGCCGGCAGCTATGAAAATGCCAAAGAATCTGAGCGCGACGTTCTCACCTGTGACGAGAATGGCTTTGCTCAGTCGAAAAAGCTGCCCTACGGCACCTATATCGTCCGCCAGACCAAGGGCTGGGAAGGCCGCGAGCTGATGGACGATTTTGAAGTGTATATCGCTCGGGACGGCCAGACCTACCGCTACCTTATCAACAACGCCAATTTTGAGAGCTTCATCAAGGTGGTCAAGGTGGACGCGGAAACCGGCGTCACCATCCCCTATGCGGGGGCCGGGTTCCAGATTTACCGTCCCGATGGCAGCAAGGTGGAAATGACCTTCACTTACCCGACGCCGACCACCATTGATACGTTCTGCACCAATTCCGAGGGCTACCTTGTCACCCCGGAAAAGCTGGAGTATGGCTCCGGGTACTCTCTGGTGGAGGTCCAGGCCCCCTACGGCTATGTGCTGGACAGCACCCCGGTTTACTTTGATGTGACCGAGGACAACTCCAGCGAAGAAGGCGGCGTGACGGTGATCGAAGTCACCAAGCCCAACATGGCCCAGAAAGGAATCATCAAGGTCAGCAAAACCGGTGAGGTGTTCTCCTCTGTGGCAGAAAGCGAGGGCGTTTACCAGCCGGTGTATGAGGTGCAGGGCCTGCCCGATGCGGTGTTTGAAATCACCGCCCTGGAGGACGTCTACACCCTGGATGGCACCCTGCGCTACTCTGCGGGCGAGGTAGTGGACACCATCACCACCGGCGAGGACGGGACGGCCCAGAGCCAACCCCTTTACCTGGGCAAATTCCAGGTGAAGGAAATCCAGTTCCCCCACGGCATGGTGGATACCGGCGAGAACATCACCAACGTGGAGCTGGTGTACGCAGGCCAGGAGGTGGAAGTCACCGAAACCTCTGCCAGCTTCTACAACCAGCGCCAGAAAGCTCTTGTGACGCTTGACAAGGTGCTGGAGCAGGATGAAACCTTTGGCATTGGCATGAATGGCGAAATCTCCGCCGTAACTTTTGGCCTCTATGCCCAGGAGGACATCACCGCAGCAGACGGTTCCGTGATCCCGGCAGACGGGCTTCTGGAAATCGTTTCTGTGAATGAGAACGGCCAGGCCGTTTGCAGCACCGACCTGCCTTTCGGCAGCTTCTACCTGAAGGAGCTTTCCACTGACAGCCATTACCTGCTGAATGGTGAAACCTTCCCGTTCACCTTTGAGTACGGTGGGCCTTCTGTTGCCGTGGTAGAGATTTCCGCTAATGATGGCGAGGCTGTCACCAACGAGCTGATCCGCGGTGAAATCAAGGGCCTTAAAACCGATGAGAACGGCACGGGCCTGGGCGGGGCCGTCATTGGCCTCTTTAAGTCCGATGAAACCGAGTTTACCGCCGAAAACGCCCTTGCCACCGCCACCTCAGCGGAGGACGGCAGCTTCTCCTTCTCTAATGTGCCTTACGGAAATTGGGTACTGAAAGAGCTGGAAAGCCCGGAAGGGTTCATCCTCTCCGATGAAGTGATCCCCGTTACCGTGGAGGAAGATGGGCAGGTAGTGGAAATCTCCCTTGCCAACGAGCGCATTTACGGCGACCTGCGTTTGACGAAGGTGGATAAAGACTATCCCGACAACAAGCTCACCGGGGCCGAGTTCGAGGTGTACCGCGATACCAACGGCAACAAAGAACTGGACGAGGGCGACGAGCTGCTGGGCAAGCTGGAGGAAACCAGCACCGGCATTTATGAGATGTCCCACATCCTCTACGGCGGCGTGTTCGTAAAGGAAACCAAAGCGCCGGAGGGCTTCCTGCTGGATGAAAATGCCTACTATGTGGAGATCATCGAGAACGGCAAGATTTACGAGGTAGAAAACGAGGCCGGGATTGGCTTCACCAACATGGCCCAGACCGGTTCCCTGCGGATTGAAAAGACATCCAGTGACGGCAAAGTGGAGGGCTTCTCCTTCCGCGTGACCGGGGCCAACGGCTACGACCAGACCTTCAAAACGGATAAAAACGGCGAAATCTTCATCGAGGGCCTGCGCGTAGGCGATTACACCGTGTCCGAGGTGTCGGATGGAGCCAGCGCCAACTATGTGCTGCCTGCGGATAAGACGGTGACGATTTTTGCGGATAAGACCACCGTGGCGGAAATGCACAACGAGCTGCGCGATACCCCAAAAACCGGCGACGACAGCAAGCCCTGGCTGTGGGCGGCCCTGATGGGCGTATCCGCTATGGGGGCTGCCGCCCTGAGCGTTGCGTCCTATGTAGGCAAACGCAGGAAGGACAAAAACACCGCTGAATAACAGCGGCTGAAATTGTGTTAGGAGGAATTGACTATGGAATTAAAAACGATCATTGCCATTGCGCTGGTGGTATTCATCATCGGCGGCCTGATTTTCCTGAAAGTCAGAAGTCGGAAGAAGTAACCAGCCAGGGGCGGCCATGCGGGGCCGCCCCTTTTACATACCCAAAAGAAAGGAGTTTTTGCAGATGAAAGAACGATTCGAGCAGCGGCTGTTCCGCATATTCGCCCAGGCTGGTTACTCGCCGGTGCAGCTTCTCACCGTCACCCCGGAGGAGATGGTGGAAATCCCCGGCATTACCGTTCCCAACATCCGGGCGGTGCTGTGCGTCCAGAACAAGGTGCTGGCCGACCGCAACAAAATCCGCAGCGGCAGTCTGGTGGAGGAATTGCTGAAAGAAGCCGGGGAAAGCAGGTGCGGCCATGAGTGAACTGCACCTGCTGGATATACTGGCGGCCCGGCATGGCTGCTTTATCTCCGACTTAAACCTCACCCCATTTCTGCGCAGGGCGGCCCTGTCCGACTTGTGCGGGATGGATGAGAACAGCTACCCGCTGTCCCAATGGCAGGACGCGGTGCGCTACCTTACCGGGGATGAACGGGATTTTGCCAGCATAAAGGAAGTCAAGGACTTTATTCTGAATGAAACGGAGGTTCGATGATGGATTACAGAGAGAACGCGGGATATATCATTACGGATTCCTGCCATGTGGGCGACAGCGAGTTTGTGCTGGGCGTCCATTTGACAGCGCCCCAGCAATTCGTTACCTGGAAATGCACCGACCGGAAGGACTATTATTGGGGCCACTATTTCAGCGACCTGTTTTCCGCGCAAAAGGATTTGGTGGCGCGGGCGCAGGAAGAAGTACAGTGCCTGGAAGAACAGCGGCATGACGCCATTGCGCCGGAGACCCCGCCTTATTCCCCATGGGGGAACGTACAGGAGTGCGAAACGCTCTGCCCCGGCGTTTATTCCGTTTCCACTCCAGGACACGGCGGCATTATGGTACGCCGGGAAGTAGCGGAAAAGGTATTCCGCAAAGAAGCACTGGACTGCGGATTTACCGAGGGCGCGTATCTTTGCTTTGAAGAGGACTGCGACGAGCCGGTGGCGCTGCGGGAGCTGATGGATAAAGAGATGTACCAAGCGCCCGTCAACGAACGCTTTGCCCCCGGTGCGTATGAGGCCCTTATCAATGACAGCCTGCAAACCTTTCATGCCGCATATTGGCAGGCGCGGGAAAAAACGCTGGCGGAGAAAGCGCAGCTTTCCAAAAGGAAAGACCGGGGTGAAGCCCGATGAACGAGGAAAGACACGTTATCTGGAGCAATTATAGCCTGGACTATGAGGACTGGAGGGACGATCTGGAGGCGGATTACCCGGATTTATCCGAAGATGAGCGCATTTCCCTGATGTATGAGATCAATGGGGATTACCTGGACGATGAACGTATGAACCTTGACGTGCAGCTTTCCCAGCCCATTTTGGTTGTAGGCGACCTGGGCCTGTGGAATGGGCGGCGCATGGGATATAAGGAAATCCCCAGCGGCAATATCCGGGACTGCCTTTACGGAGATACGGACTATTCCACATGGTATGTAGACCGCCTGGGCGATCTGCGGTGCGACGCCATCCACCATGACGGCACAAACCACTACCTCTACCGCGTCTACAAGGACAGCGCCAGCCCTTCCCAAATCGAACTGCTGAAAGAAAAACTATATCGCGGCATTGCGACCCGCGCCGATATTACGAGAGTGACCCGCAGGCTGGGCGACGACATCGCCAAAGTCTACGGGTTTTCCATTCCCCGGCAGCGGCAGGCCGCAGCCATGGAAAGATGAGGTGATAAAAATGGCGTCTTTACCGCCTGTAATACTGGACACGCATGAGGACTGGTTCAACCTGCTGATGACGGTTCTCCATCAGCAGGCGGAACAGAACCCCTTTGAAGAATACCGGGAGATGGCCCAAAAACTGATCGGCCAGTTTATGCGTTATGGGAGGCCCTTTGTTGACAGCTATCATGCGCCCTGCGTGGCGCTTCGGATGTACCCGAAGGAGGCCGGAAATACCATCTGGCTGTTGCTGCTCTCCCTGTGCAATTATTGTGACCCGGATAAGGATTACAGTGCAGAACTGAAAGCTGCGAAAAAAGAATAAGAAAAGGAGGGGCAACCGATGGCGATATTATATAAAGCCTTGACGGAGCTGTATCTGGAAACGCAGCGCAGCGTGACAGCTCCTGACCAGTGGCGGGCGTTTCTGGCTTCTGCCTGCCGCAACTACCGGCTTTCTTTCGATGAACAACTGCTTGTCTTTGCCCAGCGCCCAGACGCCACCGCCGTCCTGGAGATCGAGCGATGGAACCGGCAATTTGGGCGCTGGGTAAACCGGGGCGCAAACGGCATTGCCGTTTTTGACGGGGAACACAATGGCAAGCCCCGGCTGAAATACTACTTTGATATTTCCGATACCCATGAGGCCCGTTTTTCCCGGCCCGTCCCCCTTTGGACGGTGCGGGAAGAATACGCGCCGGACATCATTGAAACGCTGGAGAACAGCTTTGAAGAGCTGGAGCACAAAGAGGATTTGGGCGAGGCCCTGCTCTCTGCGGCAAAGAACGCCGTGGAGGACAATATGCCCGACTATCTTTCTGAACTGAAAACCCTGACGGAAGGCAGCTTTCTGGAAGGACTGGATGAGCTGAATCTGGAGGTGAAATACCGCAGGGCGGTGCAGAACAGCATTGGATATATGCTGCTGGTACGCTGCGGCCTTGACCCGTCTGATTACTTTGAAGATGAGGATTTCCGGGATGTAACCAACTTTAACACGCCGCAGACGCTGAACGCTTTGGGCGTGGCTGCCGGGGACATCTCCCAGATGTGCCTTTCCGCCATTTCCCGCACAGCCCTTGCCCTGCAAAGACAGCCGAAAAAAGAAAATCGCACATTTGAAACCCAGCCGCAAATCCAGTATGCTGTACCTGAACAGAAAACCACACAGCCGGAAAGGAGTTTTGAATATGACCGAGATCACATACACGAGAAAGGGCGACTACAACCTGCCGAACCTTCTGCCGCCCCAGGAGGAGCCGGTTCCCCATGGGAAATACGCATTGCTTCGGAGGCGGTTCCTCAAGGAGCACCGCAGGATCACCTACACGAACCTGTTGACCAGCGGGAAACTCTCCAGCCATCTGGCGGAGATCCAGCAGACAGCCCAGCGCCGGATGGAGGAAATCGCAGCGCAGATGGCAAAGGCTCAGGGCGTGACGGAGGAACTGAAAGCCAGCAACCAGATGAAATGGGTGCAGATGATGAACAACATCCAGAACGCGGCGGAGGAAACGGTGCTGGCGGAGCTGATCTACAACTAAAGGATGAACCGGAAGAAAGCGCGGGCGGTGATGAACTGCCTGCGCTTTTGGATGAAAAGCAGATCATGGCCGTCATCGCCAACAAGGATGACGCTCTCAAGTACAAAAAACAGCAGATCGAGCTTTTCTTTTCCGTCCACCCGGATGAGCAGGAACGGGCGGAATATCTGAAATCCGCCTACCAGGACAGGTTTACCGAGATCATCGCAGACGGGCAGCGCCTGGGATATAAGCCCCAGGAGGACGGCCTGCTCATGTGGGAAGGCGCTTACCGTTCCCGCACAAAGGAATCGGTGTTTTCGTGGGATTTGGTAGCCGGATGGACAGCCCGGCTCATCGACAAAAAAGAATACTTTATCCAGACGGACATCCCAAGGCTCCCCACCCAGGAGGGCCAGCAGATGTCCCTTTTTGATTTTGCGGCGTTTCAGCAGCCAGCTCAGACAGAGGGCGCAGCGCAGCCATCCATCTTTCCTCACCCGGCTCTGCCCCAGCAGGTGATTGACGAGGCGCTGTGTATCGGCTCCAACCGCAAGCACAGCCGCCTCATCATCTGCGCCTATTTCAAAAAGGATAAGCCGGACAACGCCCTATTCCTGGCGGAGCACTATGGCGAGAACGGCGCGGGCTTTTATCTGAACGGCAAAAAATATGCCCTTTGGTATAACGCTGAGGGAATCCGCATTGCCGAAGGCGAAAGCGTCCGGCGTTCCAGCGCCACGCTCATCCCCTGGGAACAGGCGGCGGCCCGTATCCGGGAACTGCTGGATTTAGGCCGGTATATGCCCCAGAGCGAACTTGACCAGGTGGATCGCTATGAAGTCAATGCGCTGGCCGACCGGCTG
>ENA-OPTA01001552-OPTA01001552.1-human-gut-metagenome-genome-assembly--contig:-NODE-1552-length-13551-cov-5.958877_pt1 | contig 13551 bp, 10 predicted proteins | sample MGYA00241813_ERZ501917 | MGnify/ENA primary metagenome ERZ501917 (study PRJEB25962, sample SAMEA2042408) | human gut metagenome | biome: human gut; feature: human-associated habitat; material: faeces...
CTTATCAAGAAATGCCTCTTCCCCCATGTATTAATTTTGAAAAATACAGCTTGGCATCTTCTAGCGTTGCTGACATACTACCATTTATTATTCCGTTTTCAATTTTAGAAAGCAACTGATCAAAATCTTCATTCCAATGTCAAAACTCTAAACTATCCTCGTTCAAAAGGAAATATTTCATTCCCATGATGACAAATCCCTCATCATTTCTCCAAGGTCTTTTGCTGCCATTTACAATGACAACCTTCTTGAAAGAGTCCGGGATATTACGCAGAGAATTGAACTCCTGATTCTGCTTTTCTTCTGAAGTCATGTCATAAGCAACCTGGATGTAGTATCTCTGATTGCCTTGGTTAACTACAAAATCAACTTCCAACTGCTTACGGACACGCTTGCCCTCTTTATCTTTATCAAAGATCTGCACAACACCCACATCAACATTGTAGCCACGAATCAGAAGCTCGTTATAAACGATGTTCTCCATGATGTGAGTAGGTTCCTGCTGTCTGAAATTCAAACGGGCATTTCTCAGGCCTAGATCAGTAAAGTAGTATTTCAGATTTGCACCAATATACTTTCTGCCCTTAATATCGTATCGGTTTGCTTTAGAAATCAAAAACGCATCTGCCAAATAGTCAATATGATTGGAAATCGTTTTATTTGTATAACTCATCTGACGCTCACTGGCAAAGGTATTGGCAATCTTTGAAGGGTTGGTCGGTGCGCCGATTGCAGATGCAAGCACATCAACCAGAATGCCAATTTCATCCACATTTTGGATCTTGTTTCTTTCAATTACATCCTTCAGATAAACATTTGCAAAGATGTTTTTCAGGTAATCTGCCTTCTGTCGTTCACTCTGTAAACTTACGACCTGCGGCAATCCTCCATAGATCATGTAGTCATCCCAGGCATCGTCGTAATCACCTTCATAGACAGAATAAAACTCTGCAAAAGAGAGGGGATAGATTCTGATCTCATCACCTCTGCCACGGAACTCAGTCACAATGTCGCTGGACAGAAACTTAGAATTGCTTCCGGTGACATACACATCAATGTTGCTCATGCGCAACAAACTGTTCAGCACTTCCTCAAATCGTGGCATAAACTGTACTTCATCCAGAAGAAGATAATACTTATCATCATCCTTCATGGCATCTTTGATGTACTTAAAGCACAGCTTGGGATCTCTTAATTCCTCATTCTCAATACCATCCAAGGCAATCTCAATAATATGATCGGTATCAACACCATTCTCTTGTAAATATCTCTTGAAAATGTTAAACAATAAAAAAGATTTGCCGCATCTACGAATGCCGGTAATCACCTTTATCATTCCGTTATCTTTTCGCATGGTCAACTGCTGTAGATAAGCATCTCTTTTAATTTCTATCATTATATTCCTCAATTCTGTGCTTCTGCACACTTTTTAGTAATGATATTCTATCATAGAACAATCTGAGCTTCAATATCTATTCCCTTAATTTAAAAATCTTTCTCTCACACCCTGTATTTTCCCCCTCCATGCGTCTAATATTACTTTCTGTGTTTGTAACTATTCAGAACTCCTGATAGACTCCATCATACCGAACCTTTGGATATTTCATCAACGAAGTCCTTCAGGATAAGATTGAAAACATTTTTAACGATATCAATCAAGCAACAAAAAGATGCGAAATAGAACTGCCGCACAGATTCAAAAAGAGAATCTCTATGGGGTAGGGGAAGTACGCCTTTTCAGCGTAGGATTCCAGCAATTTATATACAATATAAGCAAAAAGAGGGATGCAAAAAAACTCAATCGAGTTTTTTCACATCCCCTTTTTGTATATATCATGATATGTTTAATCTCTGGCTTCGATTGCCTCGAGGTCTTCGTCTTCGTGGACGACACGTTCGATATGCATCGCCAGATATCCGACTTCAGCATCGCTGATTGTGCAGCACAGGTTTTTTCCGACCTGATCGCAGATGGTCTGTGCCAGCTGAAATGCCTGTGGAAATTTGACTTCCATGTAGTCGTTTAAGTTTAACTTCAATTCCTCGTGCTGCAGTGCTCGTGCGACCATGTTACGGATGTGGTTCATCAGTCGGTTGTACGACAAAGACATGACATCAATTGGTCGGTTGACAGCCTGCTCAACGTGGGAAATGCATTCGCGCACGGCACGTGCAATCTGCATTGCCAGGGAAACGTTTTCGTCTTTGATTGCGGAATGAATGTGAAGGGAAATGTATCCGACTTCATTGTCATCAATGGTGATTCCCAAACGCTCTTTTAAAATCGGACGGACACATTCCGCAGTCTTGTATTCCAGGTGGAAGAGGACGCGGATATCATCCGTGAGTGGGTTGCTGATTTGTTCGTGATTCTGGATGCGCTTTACAGCATATTCCAAATGATCAGCCATAGGGAAGAGGACTGCACGGTCAATGTTTTGGAACACTTTTTCCGCTTCGTCCAGTATTTCATTTGCAATCTCAAGGTAAATGGGCTGGATGGAAGTTGCGAGCTCTTTTGCATTTCCACGATTGGAAGTTGCCTGTAGCGAGTAGACGGTATCGCCGTCACGTACTTCGAATCGCTCGCTGACTTTTTTGCCGAATCCGATCCCCTTTCCCATCACCAGGTATTCCTGGTTGTCATCGGCGTGAATGCCAATTACCGTATTATGATTGAGAACTTTACTAATTCGATACATAATCTTATCCCCATGTGTGACCAATTTTGTTACTAATGATTAATCTGATTTTAACATTAACAACTACGAATAACAATCTTTATTTTGTTTTATTCATAGATGTTTTATTCATAGATGTCAATTGCAAATAATGCCTCGCCAGCTTTGATTTGTCCGTCTTTTAAGAGGCGAACCTTCTGGTTGTCTTCCAATTCTGTACAGAGGACTGGTGAAGCGAGTGATGGAGCATTTTCTTTGAGATAATCCAGATTCAAGCTGAGGAGTGGCTCGCCCTTCTTTACCTTCTGTCCGCTTTCAACGAATACTTCAAATCCTTCTCCGTTCAGTGCAACGGTGTCGATTCCCATGTGAATCAAAAGGCTTACGCCGCTATCTGTCAAGAATCCAATTGCATGCTTTGTCTCGAATACAAAACATACTTCGCCATCTTCCGGAGCTCTTACAACAGAATCTTCCGGTGTGACAACGGCACCGTCACCCATCATTTTTCCAGCAAATGCTTCGTCTGGAGTGGTAGATAAGTCAGCAGCCAGACCTGTGATTGGGCTTGAGATAACGATTGTCTCAACAACAGTTGCTTCTGCCGAGCTTGTGTTGGCATTTTCTGCAACGCCAGCATTTGCACCACCGTCAACATTTGTATCAACACCAACGTGTGCAGTTGCATCGACATCATTTCCGCCAGCTGTGAATTCTTCGTCTGGTGCAGTCTCGAGGTAATCTTCGAGGTTTGATTTGATGACTGATACGCGAGGTCCGTAGATAATCTGAACGCCATTTCCTTTGTGTACTACGCCGGATGCACCAGTTGATTTTAACAGTGCATCGTCTACGCATTCTGCTTTGTGAACGGTACAACGAAGTCTTGTTGCACAGCAGTCTACGTCGGAAATATTTTTCTTGCCGCCAAGTCCCTGACAGATAGTCTGAGAAAGTGCATCTTCTGAGGAAGCTTCGGAACCGTTATCGCCGTTCTTGCGAGCTTCCACGTCGCTTCTGCGGTATAATTTTACCTCTTCACTGTCGTCACGGCCAGGTGTTTTTAAATCGAATCTCTTGATTAAGAATCCGAACAGTAAGTAGTATACGATAAAGTAGCCGATACCTACGATTACAATCCAGATCCAGTTTGTTTTTGCATTTCCCTGTAAGATACCGAATAAGAACATGTCGATCAGTCCGCCGGAGAATGTCATACCAACACCTACGTTAAAGAGGTGCATGAGCATATATGCAAGACCGGCAAATACGCAGTGGATACCGTAAAGCATTGGTGCCACAAAGATAAATGTGAATTCAAGTGGTTCTGTAATACCTGTCAGCATAGAAGTAAGAGCAGCGGAAAGTAAGAGTCCGGCAACCGCTTTTTTCTTCTCTGGTTTTGCTGTTCTGTACATGGCAAGTGCGGCTCCCGGAAGACCGAAGATCATCAATGGAAATTTACCTGACATGAAGCGGGTTGCGGATACTGCAAAATGTTCTACTGTCGGGTCAGCGAGCTGTGCAAAGAAAATGTTCTGTGCACCTTCGATGAGAGTGCCGCCGACTTCCATTGTTCCACCAAGTGCAGTCTGCCAGAATGGAAGGTAGAATACGTGATGAAGACCGAATGGAAGTAATAGTCTTTCGAGGAAACCATATACCCATGTTCCTGCATAGCCTGAATTAAGTACAAGATCTCCAAGTGCGTAGATCCCTGTCTGGATGACTGGCCAGATAAAGAACATCAGGATACCAACGCCGGTATATACAAGCGAAGAGATAATTGGTACGAATCTTGTTCCACCGAAGAACGATAATACCTGTGGCAGTTCGATTTTGTAGAAACGGTTGTGCAGCGAAGAAACACCGAGTCCGACGATGATACCGCCGAATACACCCATCTGAAGAGATGTGATGCCGACAACAGACGTAGTTGCACCTTCCAGCATGTTTTCTGTTCCACCGTTGATGGTGATCATCGCACTGATAGAAGCGTGCATAATGAAAAATGCGATGGCAGCAGAGAGAGCCGCAACTTCTTTTTCTTTCTTAGCCATACCGATGGCAACACCCATCGCGAAAATAATCGGCAGGTTTGCGAATACAATGTTACCGGCTTCGCTCATGACCTGGAAGATGGCATATGGAATGGTGCCAGGTCCCATGACATTTAACAGTCCGTAAGTTTCAAGCATTGTTTCGTTGGTAAATGAGCCACCAAATCCGAGCAGAAGACCTGCTACCGGGAGAATGGCGATTGGAAGCATGAATGATCTTCCCACGCGCTGAAGCACGCCAAAAATTTTGTCTTTCATAATTGTTCTCCTTTTCGTTATGAATTTACGAGTATGAATGTTTATGAATATTTGCGGTAATCTGTAAAAACAGTCAGGCATTCTCTTTATAGTCTTGACAAAGAAGCAGGCTTCTAGACGCATTCTCTGTACGCTTAGCAACAGAAAAAGAGGCACTAACCGCATAAACATCCAAAAAGTTCATGCATAGTTAATGCCTCGTTCGTTCTTAACAAGTAACATACTATATCACTTCTGACATAATAGCATCGCACGGCAAGCTTTGTCAAGCCGTTTTTCTCCATTTTATTCCTCACCGCTGATAATTTTTTATATTCTGCGCCCCGCTACTCGCCCCAAATATGAATTAAAAATATGCCGGATTTCCCATAAAATCCTACATGGCATTTTCTTTTCGTTCTCGGGAGTTTGACAGTAAATTTTAAAACTAAGTGAAACTCATAAAAGTTCTGACTTTGTGACCCTGGCATCTTATTTATTCTATCGTAACGCTGGCAGTGTCTCTGCCTGCAAATTTCGGAGCCATTTTTACCCGACTGTTCTTTATATAAAAGGTTGTTCTAAAGCACATTTGCACCAAAAGGCATAAAAGATAAACGTGCCATTTTAAAGAATTGTTTTCCAAACGGGATTCCTACAATCGTGATACACCACATACACCCTAAGACAATATTTCCAAGAGCCATTCCCCATCCAAAGAAAAGAATCCAAATTAAATTCACAAGAAATGAGAATGTTCCGTTCCCATATACAACTTCTTTTCCAAAAGGCCAAAATGCTAAGGATGCAAATTTGAAGCATTGTAAGCCAACAGGAATTCCAACAATTGTGACACACCATATACATCCTGCAATGATCCATGCAAGACCTCCGATTATCCCACCACAAAGAAACCAGAGTATATTTCCTAATAATTTCATTCAATCACCTCAATTCTCGCACCAATAGTGCGAGTTTTTTTCGCATAAGCACATTATAGCAAAAATAATTCGCTTATGCGACCTATTTTAGTGATTGCTTATTGGTTCAAGTCCCGCAAAAATTCCAAACGAAAAGAACACAAACATCAGCATAAATGTAAATGGCATATCCCCAATAAATCCCAAATAACAAGAAGTTCCATAACCGCACTTCTTCCAAACACCTCATCAAAGCCAAACTTTTCAAAAAGTCTATGGATATGAACCGTCGTTTTCACCGAGAAGTTGCTGCCTTTTTCGGAAAGTACACTTTCAATATCCACTTTTTTGTCTTGAATGTCCACTTTTCCATTCTCAATATCCACTTTTGTATTCCCAAAAATGATCTGACGCATGACCTGGGGAAGTTAGTAATTTTACATATTCTTCTGTAAGTTTTTCCATATAGTGTTCTTGCCAGTCTGGGACACGCTCACGATAAAGTTTCCAGTCTGCTTTTGATATATCCATTTCACTGCCTCCGTTTCCATTTTTATGCCTAAAAATACTGCTCCTACACATTTTGATTTCGGATTCGTTATATATCTAGATCAGCGTAAGTAATCCTGTTTAATTATTTGCGTTTATAATCCTGATAATGTTCTCATTACCAGGTCAACGTCTTTATTTTCGAGTTCCTGAATGATATGCAGATATGTTTTCTGCGTTGTTGTCATACTGGCATGACCCAGACGTCTGGCTACACTGGCGATTGATACACCTGCAAACAGAAGAAGAGAGGCATGTGTATGTCTAAGTCCATGAATGGATATCTCTGAAATTCCACACGCTTTGCAATGTCTGGTAAGTACATCATTCACTGTAGAATTATAGATCTTTGTTTCTCCAACAAAAATCGGTTTATCTTCTGGCAGATTCTTAGTAAGCTCTGAAAATTTCACAACAATCTGCCAATCAATCTGAATTTTTCTCACTGATGAGTTATTCTTTGTTGGAAGGAAGCCACCATTACCCTTATAATCCCATGTTTTACTAATAGACAATGTTTGTCTTGCAAAATCAAAGTCCGAAGGAGTAATCGCAAGTGCTTCTGAAAATCTCATACCGGTTTTTGCAACCAATAGAATAAACCAGTCCCAGTTTACCTCTTCTCGAATATCAAGGTGAGCAATTAACGTATGTAATTCAAACTGATTCAAATACTTTATTTTTTTTGCTCTTGGCGATTTCCCCTTGATGATTGCCTTTCTGGTTGGATCTCTCTCTATCATTCCTTCATCTACCGCATCCAGAATTGCTCCTTTCAATTGATGATGGAAATCCAGCGTTGTCTGCCGTTCATGATCTTTCGCATAATCATTCAGCAATTTCTGATAAGCAGTCCTGGTGAGTTCACAAACCTTCAACTCCGGAGCAAGTTTTTCTACCCATTTCTGCGTCATCAGATACTTTGCCATCGTGGCATCCCTGATTGCACCTTTTTTGTACACTTCAATCCACTGTTTATAGTACTCATAAAATAATTGCATTTTGTCTGTTTCCTGTTGCATAAGTTTATCTTCCTTTCCCGAATCACTTACGCTGATACAGACAATTAATCACCTATTATTTTCTTATGCAACACTGATCAGAGGTTTAATTTCTTCATCTAATGTTTTCTTTAATTCTGCCATACACTTCGCATAATATTTGAATTTTGGAAGTGCCTTTTCTTGTACGGATTTATAACTCTGATAGTCAATTGTTGCTTTGATCACACTTTCGTTTGGTATTTCCCCGTTTCTGTAATGAAGAGCCGCATACATAACATCTTCTTTCGATGCGTACCAAGTCACACAGAAATCAGAGATTACCTTTTCAATGCAATCACGTTTCATGTTTTCCACAATATTTAAGATAGACTGACCCTTATATTTGTTTTCATCTTCCTCAATTTCACTAACCAGATTCGTCATAATCTCGGCTACCTTTGGATTATCTTTCCGCATTTCATCAATATACTGTTTCACTTCATCAATCTGTTTTTGACGTTCTTCCGGAGATATCGCTTCTGCATCTTCATCTGGTGTTACAATATTCTGGATCAGATTGATAATATACTCATAATCAATCTTTGTACTACTATAAGCCATCAATTCATAATCGACGTCTATCGTTTCATCTTCCGGTGGTTCGTTCCCGGAATCGTCTCCACCTTCTGCTATTTTTATTTCTTCTACAGCATTTTTATAAACTCCGGCATATTTATCGTATTCCTCTTCTGTAATGCCATACTCCTCAAGCATACTGTCATCATACTGGGTAAATGATTTGAGCTGAGCAAATAATCGGTCAAAGGTCTGAAACATCTTGACAAACACTTTTTTCTCTTTGATTGACATCGGTGTTACTTCTTCCGGTGTTTCTGCTGATACTCTTAATGCTGCCAACGATTTACGAAATGCTGGTTCTATTTCTTCCCATTCTGCCAGAATCGCTGTCCCTGTACTTCCCGCAGAGTATAATTTCACTGCGTTGTCAACACTTTCCTTAAATAACTTTGGTGCCTGGAAAGTAACAATCTGTCCGTATGTTTTGTTTTTATCAAAAATACGGTTTGTTCTTGAAAAAGCCTGAATCAGATCATGTGGTCCCATCGGCTGTCTGTCAATAAAAATGGTGGACATGCATGGTGCATCAAATCCTGTTAACAGGCGGTCTACCACAATGACCAGATCCAGCTGCTCACTTCTGCTCTTGAATTTTGCATCTTTCCGTGCGAGACGTTTATTCAGATTACCATTATACCCCTGAATCTGTGAAAGCTCATATTTTGTACCAAACATCTGATTATAATCATCTAGTGATTTCTGCATCTTTTCCTGGTTTACGTGGGAACCTTCTTCATTTTCTGTTACGGAATAAGTAATTGCAAACTTCGGAAAATCCGGAAGAACCTGTTTGATTTTCTCATCGATTTCTAATGATGTTTCTCCGTTTTTCACCTTGGTCAGGAGTTCATAATACTTCTGTGCTATCTGGATGGAACTCGTTGTCAAAAGTCCCTCATATGTTTGTCCTTTTCCATTCTGAAATCCCAGCTTGTAATAGGATTTGTTCAGGATGATATCTAATACCCGGAGCATATGGGTCTCATTGTCGTATGCACTGGCATCTGTCTCATCTGTAATATTTTTCGGACCATTATGCTCTACCTGGAAACCAAGTACAGCATTATCATGAATCGCATTCTGGATTGTATATTTGTGAAGTCTTTTTCCATACAATTCCTCTGTTGTACGTGGCAAATCACCCATCTGCGGATATGGATTCTCCGCAAATCTCGGAGTTCCTGTAAATCCATACCAAAGCGATCTTCCGAAAAAGCGTTCTAGTTCACGCTTTGTTTTTGGAGTAACTGCTCTGTGACATTCATCTACGACAAAAGCAATTTTCAGGTTTTTAATCTTGTTGTATTCAGATGTTCCTTCCTGTAATCTTTTGCTAATCAGAATCTGCATTTTTTGAATTGTTGTAACGATTACCTGACGATCATCAGATTTTAATTTCTTTTTCAAATCATTTACATTATCAGTCTCATCTACATCGACCAAATCATTATTCGCATAAGCCTGAAATGCCATGGTTGTCTGAGTATCCAAATCCTTACGGTCAATCAAAAAGATTGCTTTATCAATCGCAGGAATATCCATCAGTAAATTTCTGGTTGCCTTATAAGAAGTAAGCGTCTTTCCGGATCCAGTCGTATGCCAGACAAAACCAGATTTTCCTGTCTTTGATGCCTCACGTATAGACTCAATGGCATGAATCTGATATGGTCGAAGTAAAATCAATCGCTTTGCATCTTCATCCAAAACTGTATATCTGGCAATCATCTCATGGGCTTCCGGAATACGAAGAACATTCTTTGCAAAATCAATATAATCAGCCACCGGATTATTCTCCGTATCTACCCAACCACTCATAAATTTAGGATTCAACTCTGTATCACTTGCGGCAGCAAAATATTTCGTGTCTACTCCATTACTGATCACAAACATCTGGACAGCCGAAAAAATACCAGTAAACTTTCCTTCACTGATATATTTTTTTATCTGATAAAAAGCTTCCATGTAAGAGTGCTGTCTGTTCTTTAATTCAATATGTATCATTGGAAGACCATTAATCATAAGTGTAACATCAAATCTTCTGTCCCTTGTAACCGTAGTGATGTCATCGTCTTTTAATGCATTATATTGGTTAATAACCTCGTAAACACTGCTTCCACCTGCAATATGCTCATGATTCATCACAACTAAATGCAATTTTTCTGTATCCCTTTGCACATGAACCATTGCCTTCCCATTTTCGCCAACCAGCCATTCACCAGCTTTATAGAACGAAGAAAACTGTAGCTGGTTCTTAACCTGTTCAAACTCTGCATCAGACAAAGGCTGTCCATCTAGACGTGCTTTATTATTCTGCTCTAGAATGTATCTAAAATTTTGCCAAAGTTCTTCCTCAGTCTTTAAATCTTCACGGTAAGTCCATTGGGACTCTCCAAAAACTAGCTGTTCTATTAATTTATCTTCTATTACTTTCTCTAATTCTGGCATTTTCTTTTTCTCCTTTGTAATAAATAGCGTGGTTTTGGCATATATTAGGGTATTTAACACGTAATTTTGCTTCCGATGGTGAAGAGTGATAAGGTGGTCAAGGTTAGAAAAATATAAACCAATTTTTTCTTGCTCTGATTTATTTGGAATCTTCAAGCAAAGATTTTCCAACACTGTTTGACTGATATTTTTATTTGCACTATTAGTAGCTTGTGCCATAATTTGATTTCGTACAGATTCTATTCCGAATAAAAACCTTTTAAAATTATTATCCAATCCATATTCATCTCGAAATCTTATAATAAATCCAGAATATGTTGTGTTTTCAAGGTTTTGTGGTACTAAGGCGGCTTCTCCTACACCTTCCAATTTTACCGAAGAGCGTACAAACAATACATCGCCATTCAGCAAATTATAATCTTTCAGCTGTGAATCAGATGCCATTGCTTTCCCTAAATTTGTAACATCAATTACATTATTTCCGAATATATTTTGAAGATTTACAAATGGAAATCCTATTCCCATGGCTTCTTTGGAAAAGTTCATTCCATTTTTCAATGAACCAAGTTCCCCCAACTTACGCTGTTCCCAATCGAAAACTGATAAATCAGCATATTTCATGTACTTACGATGGTGAAGAGTGATGAGCCTTTCTAGCTCTTCAAAATACTTTCCAATTTTCTTCTGTTCCTCAATATCTTGCGGTATCATCAGCTTCGTCTCAAAGAAATCCGCAGGTGCAATATTCAAAAGTCCATGATTTCTCGCTCCTTCTGCAGCAATTTCATGAATACCTTTATGCCACAAGTTTGTGCTGTAGTACGATACCAGAAAATCGGAATCTACAGGATTGTTTTCTTTTATCCCAAATACGATATAAAGCGTTGATAATACGCCATTTTTATAACGATCCAGCCTTTTAATAGCTCCCCAAGGAGCATCTGTTGAAGTACTTTTATTATAAGCGAACTCTCCATTCTCAATCAGATAGTAACCACTGACATCTTTACTTGCAACTCTCTTATCAAAGAATTCATTCTGATCAATAAGGCCATATTGAGCCGATATCGTAAGCGGTAACTCTGAGACTAAATCTTGATTTTTTCTTGTAACACGATCAACCAAATCAACCAACTTACGCTGTTCCCAATCGTTTGAACTCAATTCAATACAAAATTTGAACTTACGCTGAATCTCTGTAGTCGTTCACTTTTTCAAAATATCTTCTACTTTTTAATCCAACAATTCACCTGCTTCATATGAACATTTTATATAATCCGGATTACTATAAAATACATTTGAATTAAAATCTGATATTTCATCACTAATGAATGAATTATATACAGTCTTAATAGCTTCTACTACATTCGCATACAAACCCATAACATTCAATATTAACGTTTGGTATACTCTTCCAATTGAAGTTACTGTTGGAACACTATATTTACAAGTTGTAATATTATCAAAATTTCCCTCTGTAATTTGATATTCTTCAATCCATTCATCACATACCTGTTCAAAAGAAAGACAGTGATTTACCCCAGCCGTTCTTAATTGATGCACTAAATCTTCATCTGTCATTTTCCCAACTACATCTTTTACTTTATTATGAGTTTCTCTTGCAACAAACTCAATCATCGAACATACATAAAACAAATCATCTTTATTCCACTGTGTCGTCATCCACGTTTTCACTCCTTTCATACGTCAAACATTCTAAGGCTCTCATACTATGAAAACTAATCTGATGTGACGGATGTTTAAACTTTGCATATTCCCAGAATACAGCTTTACTTATATTTCTACTTAAATAATCATTTACAAAATTCCAGATTGTATCATCTGCCATTGGGCCTTCCACAATATCATACTCGTGTATCTTTCCAACTCGGCATTCTGCAATAAAATCTAACCATTCATCACACATCTGATCAAATTTCTTTATTTTTAATTGTTTATTTTCTGTATATGAATATACATTAATTATTCCATGCTTATGTTTTCGTTCTGCCCATCTATATGCCTGTTCATAACTTTTTGTACAATAAAATCCCCATGAGAAATCTTTTGTATATCTTGTCTTTCTAACCTCAGGAAATTCTACTATCTGACCACTTCCATGATACAATTCCACTTTTTTGTCCATTTTTCTCACTTCTTTCATATTTTTATACTTTAAATTTCTTTTCACTCATTATTATCTAAAATTTCTTGCTATAGATCATACTCATCGTAAGCCTCATTCTTCTACAATGCAATTTTCACTAATTCTATCTATTAGTACTTTCTTAATTTCAGTATCAAAAACTATCGTTATTTTTTATATAAACATATTTTTCAGCATAAATTTTTTAATATTCTGTAATTCTTCACACTTATGCTGGTGAAGAGTGATGAGGTGATCGAGGTCATCTAAAAATGTCGCAATCTTCTCCTGTTCTTCTAATGATGGCATATATAACTGACATTCACATAACTTGTCATAATAGAAGTATAATCGAACACTTCCCTCTTGAAGTTTCTCAATCCATCTTGGAAATTCATCAGACTTGAGCCAATGCCAGAGGAACCTATCGTTCACATAATTGTCTGTTTGAAAAACTTCATAAAGTGAGCTAACTATCACATTTTCCACACCTTTATAGTATCCGATAGATCCTACATTGATCCTTGCTGGATTATAGGCAAACGAATTTGGTTGAACAATATTATACGCTTTTCTGTCCGTATCTTTCATATATCCAAAATCGTCATGTGCATCACGCTGACGAATAAATCCATGCTCATTTGTAATAGCATACGGTTCTAAATCTAAATCTTCCTTGTTCCGTTTCCCTGCATCCCATGTGAAATCTGCAAACTTACGCTGTTCCCAATCTTCAGTAAACCCGGAAAATCTAATTTCTGGAACTGAATGACCATTTTGTGGAAACATCTTTTGAAGCATATATTTTTTCAAGGTTTTCGTCTCTTCGCACTTTCGCTGGTGAAGAGTGATGAGGTGATCGAGGTCATCTAAAAATGTCGCAATCTTCTC
>ENA-OPTA01001555-OPTA01001555.1-human-gut-metagenome-genome-assembly--contig:-NODE-1555-length-13547-cov-3.239698_pt1 | contig 13547 bp, 10 predicted proteins | sample MGYA00241813_ERZ501917 | MGnify/ENA primary metagenome ERZ501917 (study PRJEB25962, sample SAMEA2042408) | human gut metagenome | biome: human gut; feature: human-associated habitat; material: faeces...
AGAAACAGTACGGTGTACTGTTTCGTAGCAAGTGAGAATAAAACAGCTCCCGCTCGCAAAATACAAAATTTATCTCACTTTCTCAAAGTCTACCAGCGTGTAGAAATTTATAATTCGGCTTTTTCTACACGCTGAAAGAACCGCACACCGTGCGGTTCTTTTTAAAATTGTGTTTTTATTTAACTGTTATATTCTTTGCTGCGATAAATGTGCCTTTGCCGCCGTCGGTTGTGATTTCTACCGTATCACCCTTATTAACAAGCATTACTTCCATACAGTCGCCTACATTGATGTAGTAATACTTACCGTCAACTTTGATATAGTAAACTGAATTACCGTCGTTAACGCTTGTTTTAATATCGTCAACCGTACCTGTAATTGTGCCTGAAGCGGTAGTTTCGTTTGCACTTGGCTTTTGCTCACTTTCAGTTGAGCTGTTGCTATCAGTGCTATTTGTAATATCATTTTGATTTGAGCCTGAAATTTTGCTTTCATCTACAATGATATTTGATTTATCCACATTTTCGGCAATACCCTTTTCTTTAAGAGCGTCAATATAACTTTCAATCGCATTGTTAAGCGCTCTTGCGTCACTCTTTGCTGTGTCAAGAAGCCCTGTACCTACTACTGTTTTATCCTTAAGGCTTACAAATGCATAGCCTTTAACGGTGTTGCTGTCACCGTAAAGCGACATAAAGTATGTTGGGTTACCGTCAATTCCGAGCAAGATAGGGAATGTTGCCTGGTATCCGTAGTTCTGTACTGCGTCGGTAGCAGATTGCTGTGCGGAAATTTCCGTAGCACCTGCGCTCTTGTAATATCTTGCTTCTTTTGTACGCTGGTTGATAAGAATGAAGCCGAAGTTTGAAGAATCGCTTTCAGCAGAGGTTACACCTGTGAATACCCAAACATCATCATCCATAGCAATGTTACCGCTTCCGGTTGAAGCAATGTTTACATCATTTTGGAAAATGAGTGAGTTCCAGAAACCATTTTGAAGTTTACCGTGGTAGTTATATTGCTCAAGTACAAGTGATTCGCTGTAAACTACATCTATCCAGTTAAGACTTTTATCTGTTTTAACTGTTTCAATATCATAGTATTTGCTTTTGCCTGTAAGAGCGTCGGTAATAATTGCGCCCTTTACATCAGTACCGCCGTAAAGGCCGATAGTTTTATCAAGTACTGCTGTAATCCAATATGGGTGCATATTATCATCAATCTCAAAATTAGGAGTATCAAGAAGTGCGGTTGGATACTGAAAACGAAGGTGGCGGATAAGCTTTTCATTAAAGAGCTCAGCAGGGGAATACTTAATGCCCTCACCGAATTTGTCAACGCAGTTAACCGCTGTTACTTTTTGGCTTACAAGGTCAATAAGCATATATGCCGGTGTACCGTTTTTAGTATTATTCATCCATTTGAAGAAATCGGCATATTGAAGATATGCAACCCTGCAAGGAGTATTTTTGTAGTTGATTTGTGTTGAATTATCGCTTACAACATACTGGCTCTTGTACTGCTCAAGAGAACCTAACTGCTGGTCGGCAAGTGCGTGTGCACGGTTGGCGTCAAGCCTCGGCACTTTGTCATAGCTGATGTCTTTAAAATCTTTTTCAAAGTTTCCGTCACTTATCGTGAGAAGCTCACTGTAAGATTTAGCACGGAAAAGTGTTACACCGGTAACATAACCTATTGCCATAATAACTACAAGCACGCCTGCAATTATAACGGGAACTAATGATTTTTTCTTAACATATTCTTTTCTTTCAATTTTCTTGTTAGCTCTGCATACAAGGGCAAATGCCGCCATAAATACAACAACAAGAAGAAGTAAAAACAGATACATTTGTGTATCTTTAATATTGAAAGCAGGAAGCATCATATAGTATGCCACACCGCCGGCTATTGCTGTGATAATAAGTGAAATAAATACACGAAGCGGCATTTTAGACGGCTTTACTACGGCTGTTACTTCATCGCTTTTCGGCCATTTGATTTTTTCTTTGAATTCATTGATAACCTCGTCGGCATCATAATCCATATTTGGAATTTTATTATCCATAATTTATCTCCAATCTAAGATAGTTTAATTATTATACTATATATCAAAAATATAATCAATATATATTATTTTGTATAAAATGTAAATTTTCGCCATATTATTAGTGGTGGTTAAAATGAAAATCAAAAGTGTTACACTATCGGCTTTTCAAACAGTGATATTGATGCTTTTTTCGTTGATATTTATTCTTTTTTCTAAAAATGCACGCATCGGTGCGTATGCCGGGTTAAAGCTTGCATTAAATACTGTTACCCCGTCGCTTTTGCCGCTTCTTATTATTTTTTTAACTTTTATGAAATCAAGTGCTAACAGCGTGTTTATTAAAATATTCGGTTTTCTTTCAAGGGTTTTGTTTAACCTGCCTGAAAGTTCGCTTTCTGCTCTGCTTTTCGGACTTGTGGGCGGTTATCCTACCGGTGCATTGCTGTGTGATGAACTTTTTGAAGCCGGTGAAATAGACTCAAATCAAGCTAAAAGGATGATGTGCTTTAATTTTTGCGGCGGATGTGGGTTTATAATCACCGCTGTCGGCAGTGCCGCTTTCGGCAACACCAAAATAGGTGTAATGCTGTTTTTATCAAATGTTATTTCATCGCTTATAATCGGCTTTGCACTTTCGTTTAAAGAAAAAAGGATAGAAAAAAGTACATATTCACTTACCGAATATGTACCTTTGGGTGATGCGCTTACACTTGCCGCGCCGAAAGCTTCGCAAAGTGTGATTGTGATAACCGCATATATTGTTTTGTTTTCTGCATTAAGCAATATTTTTAAAATGCCCGAGCCGGTTTTGCCGCTTCTTGAAATTACAAACGGTGTGTGCGGCGGTGATTTTTCCCTGCCGCTTACCGCCGCTTTTCTTTCCTTTGGCGGAATATGTATCCATTTGCAAATATCGCAAAGTTTAAGAAAAATAAAAATGAGCTATTTTGAATTTTTGCTTTTTCGCCTTATATCAAGCGTGCTTTCATATTTCGTTATGAAAATAATACTGCGCATTTTTCCGCTTGAAGTGCCTGTTTTTGCAAACAGCACAACACCCGTAAAGCTTACAAGCGTAAATATCACCCTGTCGGTTCTGCTTATAATCGGCTGTTTTGTAAGCGTGCTTGATTTGAATTCAAGAAAAAAAGCTGTTTAATTCTTAATATTTTCAAACATTTTATTCATTTGATTTTTAAGGGCAGGGTGGTTTGAAAGTGAAAAATCATTTCTCAAGATGCTTTTTGCACATTCCTGTGCGTTTTGCAAGGTGTCCATATCTTCAACCATATCTGCAATTTTGAGTTCGGGCAAACCATGCTGGCGTGAGCCGAAAAAGTCACCGGGTCCGCGAAGTTTAAGGTCTGTATCTGCAATTTTGAAACCGTCGCTGTATTTTTTCATAGTCATAAGCCTTTCGCGTGCGGTTTCGCCCTTTGCATCGGATACAAGCACGCAGTAACTTTTTTTATTGCCTCTGCCTACTCTGCCACGCAGTTGGTGCAGGGTTGAAAGGCCGAAACGCTCTGCATTTTCAATAACCATAATTGTTGCGTTTGGCACATCCACACCGACTTCTACTACCGTTGTGGCAACAAGTAAGCTCACTTTGCCGCTTGCAAAGGATTTCATAATTGCTTCTTTATCCTTAGGTTTCATTTTGCCGTGGAGTATTCCGAGATTATAGCCTTTAAATTCACCGTTTGCAAGTTCATCTGCAAGTTCTTCGGCACTTTTAATATTTGTTTCGTTTTCTTCAACAGCCGGGCAAACTATATAGCACTGCTCACCGCGTGCAATAGCGTCTTTGATAAATTTATAAAGCCTTTTGTGATAGCGTGAATCCACCACATCCGTGCGTATTTCCTGCCTGCCGGGCGGAAGTTCATCAAGAATGCTTATATCAAGGTCACCGTATAAAATCAAACCGAGTGTTCGTGGAATAGGGGTGGCACTCATAACAATTGTGTGTACATCTTCACCCTTTTCGGCAAGCTGTGCCCTTTGCTTAACACCGAAGCGGTGCTGCTCATCTGTAATAACAAGGGCAAGATTTTTGAATGCAACATCATTTTGTATCAATGCGTGTGTGCCGATAATTAAATCAATCTCACCGTCAAACAAAGCTTTTTTTATTTCTTTTTTCTCTTTTGCCGGTGTTGAACCTGTTAAAAGGCGAATATTTATACCTGCCGGGGCAAGAATTTTTAATAGGCTTTCATAATGCTGGGTGGCAAGTATTTCTGTGGGTGCCATCATAGTTGCCTGGTATCCGTTTTTAATAACGGAATATATCAAGCTTGCCGCAACTGCGGTTTTGCCGGAGCCTACATCACCCTGTACAAGCCTGTTGCAAGGATATTTGCTTTTCATATCCTGCAAACATTCGGAGATTGTCCTTTTTTGTGCATTGGTTAAATTAAAAGGTAAAAGCTTTTCAAATTCACTGCTGTAATCATCTTTTATCACTAACGCAGTTTCGCTTTTTTTATTGCTTTTCAGTTTCAGTAAACCGAGTTGAAGTGTTAAAAGTTCTTCAAAAATCAATCTTTTTCTTGCCGGCAAATAATCGTCTGCACTGTTTGGAAAATGAATGCTTCTGATAGCTTTATCAAGAGAGATAAGGCTATATTTTTGCATTATCTCATCATCTAATGTTTCCTCAATCTCACCGAGTTCGTCAAGTGCGGTTTTCATTATTTTAGAGATTGAACGGGAAGTGAGCTTCTCTTTCGCCGGGTAAACCGGTTGAATGGCAAGTATATTTTCTGCCTTTTCGATTTTAGGTGAATTCATAGAAAAATTAAGCAGACTTTTTTCTATTTTGCCGTATAAGTAATAATCCTCGTAAATGTGTAAAGATTTTGCAAGGTATTTATTGTTAAAAATTGTGACGCTGATTACATTTTCACCGTCTGAAAACTTGCACTTGAAAAGAGTTAAGCCACGCCTTATCATCGCTTCTTTAACCGGTGTGATAAGCGTTGCTTTTATACTGACTGTTTCTCCGCTTTTAACTGCCTCAAGGTTTTTGCTTGCCGACCAATCTTCATATTTTCGCGGATAAAAATGAATAAGGCTGTCAACGCAAAAGATGCCAAGACTGTTAAACAGCTTGGCTCTTTTTTCGCCGACACCCTTAATAAATTGAATATTGCTATCTAAATTCAGCATAGCTTACTCCACTGAAATGATAAAATAATATATAGGCTGATTACCGTTTACAATGCTGATTTCAACATCGTTTCCAAATTTCTTTGAAAGTGCTTCTTCAACTATTGTCGCATCTTCTTCACTTGCACCCTCACCGAAAATGATTGTGATAAGTGAATGTTCGCCCTTTTTGAAAAGCTTTTGTGTGGATTTAATCGCAATATCGGTAACGCTTTCGCCTATGAATTTGATTTTTCCGTTGCAAAGGCCCATAATTTCGCCTTTTTTTATAGGCTTTCCGTCAACTTCGCTGTCCCTTGCGGCAAAGGTAACCTGAGCCGTTTCCACATTTTCAAATGCAGAAATCATATTCATCTGGTTTTCGTCTGCACTTGCAGTTTCATCAAATGAAAGCATAGCGGAAATGCCCTGCGGAATAGTTTTTGTAGGCAGTACCCTTACATCTCTGTCTTTCGCCATCGGGCCTGCTTGCTCAGCTGCCATTATAATGTTTTTGTTATTAGGTAATACATATACAACTTTTGCCGGAGTTTTTTCGATTGCACTTAAAATATCATCTGTTGACGGGTTCATAGTTTGTCCGCCGCTTACTATTGTATCTGCGCCGATGTCACTGAAAAGTTCTTCAAGTCCGCTGCCTGCACATACGGCAACAAATCCGTATTCGTTTTCAGGTTCGCATACTTCGGGTTCAACCGGCTTTTCACCATCCTTCACACCTACATCTGCGTTTGCGTGCTGGTATCTCATATTATCAATTTTAATGTTAATAAGCTGACCGTATTTAAGCCCTGCCTGAATAACATTACCCGGTTCGTTTGAATGAACATGTACTTTGATAATACTGCTGTCGTCAACAACTACTACGCAGTCACCGATTGATTCAAGATAAGCCCTGAGTTTAAGCGGGTCTTTTTCTTTTGCACTGTCATTTTTTTCTATCAAAAATTCAGAGCAGTAGCCGAACTTAATATCGTCGCTTGCATTTGCAACAGTTGATTTTGAAGGCATTGAAACAGGTGTAACGCCAGAACCGTCAAGCGGCTGAACTATAACACCGTTTCGCCAAACACTTTCCATTCCTTCAAAAACAAGTACAAGACCTTGTCCGCCTGCATCTACTACACCGGCTTTTTTAAGAACAGGTAAAAGCTCCGGTGTTTTGGCAAGTGCTTCTTTTGCCGCAGTCAATGCCGCAAAGCCGACTTCAAGCGGGTCGTCCTGAATTTTTGCCATTTCCTGCGCAGCTTCACTTGCAAGGCGAACTACTGTTAAAATAGTTCCTTCGGTAGGTTTCATTACAGCTTTGTACGCTGCGTCAACACCCTCTTTAAGTGCATTTGCAAGATCTTTTGCACCTGCCGACTCCAAACCCCTGAAGCCTTTTGAAAAACCTCTGAAAATAAGTGAAAGAATAACACCTGAATTACCCCTTGCACCTCTTAAAAGGGCAGACGCGCATTTTGATGATGCTTCTTCAATTGTGCAATCATCGGCAAGCGTTGCCATTTCTTTAGCGGCGGCAGTAATAGTCATACTCATATTTGTGCCTGTATCACCGTCAGGAACAGGGAATACATTGAGCGCATCAACAGCCTGCCTGCTGTTTGAAATATTATTTGCAGCAGAGATAATAGAATCTCTAAACAGTAAACCTGTAATCATATTTATTAAAATCTCCTATTAACTTAGTTGAGTGCGTCAATGTGAACATTGACTTTTGATACTTTTAAATCAGTTGCTTCTTCAACTGTGTAGCGCACTTTATTTACTATGCTTTCAACAATTGCGCTGATATTAACACCGTATGAAACAGAAATATGAAGTTCAATAATTAAATCTTCATTTATGCTTTTTACTGTTACACCCTGGTCTAAATTTTCTTTTGCACTTTTATTTTTCAATACGGATTTTATGCTTTGGTACGCATTTGAATTAACCATTCCTGTTACGCCGAAACAGCTTTGCGCAGCTCTGCCTACAAGATTGGCAAAATAATTGTTAGTTACTTCAATAAATCCGTTTGGATTTTCAAGCTTTATCATAAGTATTACCTCCGTTATAATTATTCAAAACGCCAAGTGTCGATATTTGAGAAAAAGTTACCCCAATAACCTTGCATATCGCCACTCATGGCTTTAGTATAGCATATCATTCCTTTTTTGTATACAAGAGGAATATACGGCATTTCCTCATTAAAAGCAAGTATAAACTTGCCAAGGTCACATTCACCTGCAAGATAGGCAGAATAAAGGTCGTCGCAAGTCAAATTTTCATTGTCAATCCCATATCTTACTCCGCCTGATTTATCATCAAAAAACGGATATAAGCACATATCGTCAGAAAGCTTTACTTCGCCGATATAAAGGTTGAATTCCGTATTTTTAACTCGCCTTGTGTATTCCTTTGTGCCCTCTTCATCAATTGTTACCGTAAATCCGATTGCTTCAAGCTGATTTTTAAGCAGGGTTGCGCACGCAATGCGGTTGTTATTTTTATTAACCAAAATGTTGACTTTTAGTTCTTTTGAATCAATCATACTTTGGTTTAATGCCTGCTTTGCAGTTATTGAATCAGCTTCGCTTGAGAAAATTTTAACATTTTGCGCGATTGAAGCCTGCGGATTAAACGGTGATGTTGCCGCAGTGGCATATCCGTTATATGCACTTTGTGCAAATACTGTTCTGTCACACGCAAGTGAAATTGCTTTTCTGATTTGTGCATTTGCGGTTATTCCCGATAATGAGTTAATTCCGATATAAACAAGATTATTCATATTTACAAGCTTTTTGGTGCAGGTAATTCGCTTGTTTACACTTGAACTTAAATCACGAAAAGCGTATGAAATATTGCCGATGTTAACCGCATTGTCAATTGAATCTGCCGATGCAATGTTAACAAGATTTATTGTTGTAATATATGGGTTGAAATTGTCACTTACAATTGCTTTTAAATAAGTTTTGCTGTCTTTTTTTATATATTTGTATCTTCCGCTTCCGATTGGATAACCGTTTTCATCATCATTTGTGCTTGCAATCGGAAATGTTAAAAGATTAACTGCATTCGGATTTGGCTTTTTAAGGTAAAAAACCACGCAGTCTTTTGCATTTCTTGACGCATAGTCAAAATATTTTAAGCTGTTACCGTAAGCCGGTGATTTTTTAGCCGCATTAAAAGAATAAATTATATCTTCAACTTCAAGCGGCGAACCGTTTGAAAATGCAATGTTTGTATTAAATTTAACTTTTATGGTTTTGCTATCGGTAAATTCGTAGGATGAAGCGATATTCAAAATCGGTTCATAGCTTTCATCAAGGTCAAAAAGCGATTCAAACACAAGTGAAGCAAGCACTTGGTTATTTTGCGTTTTGGCTTTGAATGGGTCAAGGCTGTCAGATTGAGTATAGCTTAATTTAAAGTTAGAATTATCGGTAACTTTTTTAGTTGCCAAAACAGTGTCGCTTGCCTTGTTTTCACTGCTTTGCGGTGAACAGCCGGTGAAAGCACAGCAAATCAAAACTGCCGCCATAATTAAAGCGAATATTTTTTTCGCCATAGTTACCTCCTGATAAGTTTAGTATTAACGGTTTTTCCGCTTTTTTCGTCAATATCAAATAAACATCCTTCAAGCACGCAAACACCGTCTTCGTTAACAAAGCGTGTAGGAAGCCCCGTTTTAAGTTTTTCGATTGCGCAACTCGGTGCTACGCCTAAAACACTGTAATACGGGCCTGTCATTCCAATATCCGTTATATATCCCGTGCCGTTAGGCAAGATTTGGTTATCGCTTGTTTGTGTGTGGGTATGTGTGCCGAAAATTGCCGAAACTTTACCGTCAACATAAAATCCCATTGCTCTTTTTTCAGCAGTTGCTTCAGCGTGAAAATCAATTATAATTATGCTTGCACCTTGGTCTTTTGCACTTTCAGTCAATTTATCAATTACGGAAAAAGGATTTTCAATAGGGTCAAGGTAAACTGCACCCTGAAGATTGATTACCGCTATTTTGCAAAAGCCTTTGTCTATTATCTCCATTCCTCTGCCCGGTGCGCTTGAATGGTAGTTTGCCGGCCTGATTATAGGAGCGGGAGAATCAAGGTAATCGTATATTTCGCGCCTTTTTAAGCTGTGGTTGCCCAGTGTGATTAAATCAACACCGCAGTCAAGTATAAATTCTGCACTTTGCGGTAAAATTCCGTTACCGACTGCCGAGTTTTCACCGTTTGCAATTACAATATCTGCCCCAAGCTCACGCTTAAGAGAGGGGAGAGTGCTTCTTAAATATTCACATCCCTGTTTTGAAACAATATCGCCAATAGTAAGTATTTTCATTTTGCACCGTTTCTATATCAATATCAATATTTAAACTTATTATACTATATATAATAATTAAAAACAAGAAATAAATCAATAATTAAAAAACAGTAAACAAAAAGGCTGTCACGCAATGAATGCGAAACAGCCTGAATATTTTACCGATTAGTCATTTGGAATAAATGCCTTATGAACAGCAGATACTGCTCTGTCAGCATTTTCAGCGTCGATAATTACAGAAATTTTGATTTCTGATGTTGAAATCATTTGAATGTTGATGTTTGATTCATAAAGAGCTTCAAACATTTTTGATGCTGTACCCGGATGTGTTTCCATACCTGCACCTACGATTGAAACCTTTGCAACTTCGGTGTTGCAAACGATTTTGCAGTTATCAAGGAAGCTTTCAAGAATTTCAACAGCAACAGGACCGTTATCTTTGCTTACGGTGAATACAATATCTTTTGTTCCGTCTCTGCCGAAAGATTGAAGAATAATATCAACATTTATTTCTTTAGCAGAAAGCTTTGAAAAGATTTTGAAAGCAATGCCCGGTGTATCCTGCAAGCCGAGAATTGATACGAGTGCTACATCCTTATCCTTTGTTACGCCCCTAATAAGCATTTTTTCCATTTTTGTTACCTCCTTAACGATTGTACCCGGTACCGGGTTTAATGATGATAAAACTTCAAGTTCAACGCCGTATTTTTTAGCCATTTCTACTGAACGGTTATTAAGTACCTGTGCGCCGAGTGTTGCAAGTTCAAGCATTTCGTCATATGTGATTTCTTTAAGCTTCTTTGCATTTTCAACTTTTCTCGGGTCAGCGGTGTAAACACCTTCAACATCTGTAAAGATTTGGCATTTATCGGCTTTAAGTGCTGCTGCAATTGCAACTGCCGATGTGTCTGAACCGCCTCTGCCCAATGTGGTGAGGTCGTCATATCTGTTAATACCCTGGAAACCTGCAACTACAACTATGTTGCGCTTTGCAATTTCAGCCTGAAGTCTGTTAGGCTTAATGTTTTTAATTCTTGCCGAGGTGTAGATTGAATTTGTGTTAAATCCTGCCTGCCATCCTAAAAGGCTGATTACAGGAAAACCGAGCTTTTCAATTGCCATAGCAAGAAGTGAAATAGAAATTTGCTCACCTGCGGTTAAAAGCTGGTCCATTTCTCTTTTAGCTGCTTTTGGGTTGATTTCGTTTGCCTTTGCAATAAGGTCGTCAGTTGTATCACCTTGTGCCGATACAACAACAATAACATCATTGCCTTGCTTGTATGTTTCGGTAACAATGCGAGCAACATTCATTACTCTTTCGGCGTTTGCTACTGAAGAACCACCGAATTTCTGAACAATAAGTCCCATAGATTTGTAATCCTCCGAAAATTATATTGATTAGTAGTTTGTAACTTTAATTGTGTTGATAACATTCATACCGTCAAGCTTTTTGTTAAGCTTGTTTTCTGTCATATAATCTGTGATAAATGCAACTTCGTCACTTGGCTGGCCTTTTCTTGAAAGGAACTTAACATCCGCAAATTTTGAATTTACTTCATTTGGAGTTGCCTTTGCACGAACATAAAACGGCATTTCAATCTTTTCTTTGTAGTCAACTACATAGTTTTCCGAGCCTTCACCCCAGCCGAAAATCTTCTTTCTGTCACTGTGCTTTGCACAGTCAATAATATCGGCTACAACAGCGGAAGCGGTAGGAAGTTTGCCGGCACCCGGGCCATAGAAGCATACATCGCCGACTGCATCACCTCTTACAAGGATTGCATTGAAAACATCTTTAACGCTTGCAAGCTGTGAACCGTTATATACAACAGCCGGGCTTACAAATGCGGCGATTTCATTATCGTTAATATATTTGATTTGGCCGAGAAGTTTGATTACACCGCCTGCATTTTCGATGTATGATACATCTTCAAGCGAAATCTTTGTAATACCCTCGGTTTCAACCTGATTTGGATATACATGCTTGCCAAATGCAAGGGAAGCGAGAATGCAAACTTTTCTGCATGCATCGTGGCCTTCAACATCGGCGGTAGGGTCTTTTTCCGCATATCCTTTTTCCTGCGCTATTTTAAGTGCCTCTTCAAATGACATTCCCTCTTCAATCATCATAGTAAGAATGAAGTTTGTAGTACCGTTTAAGATACCTGCAATGCCCTCAATATAGTTAGCGGCAAGGCACTGGCAAAGCGGGCGAATAATAGGGATTCCGCCGCCTACACTTGCTTCAAACAAATAGTTTGCTCCGCTTTCTTCCGCAGCCTGTAAAAGCTCAAGTCCTCTTTGTGCAACAAGCTCTTTGTTAGATGTTACAACGCTTTTACCTGCTTTAAGAAGCTTCATTGTGAAATCAAATGCCGGGTTAACCCCGCCCATTGTTTCGGCAACAATTTTGGTTTCATCGTCATTTAAAATATCGTTGAAATCCTTGGTAAATAAATCTTTATGTGGGTCATTTGGAAAATCACGCAAATCAAGAATGTGTGAAATTTCAAGTGTTTTGCCACCTGTTCTTTTTGGAATAATATCACTGTGATGTTCAATTACCTCAACTACACCTGAACCTACTGTTCCGTAGCCCATTACTGCTATATTGATCATATATTCCCTCCTTTTAGCCGTTTGCGATTTTTTTCAGATATGCATTGATAAATGAATCAATATCCCCGTCCATCACGGCATTTACATTGCTGTTTTCTTCATTCGTTCTGTGATCTTTCACCAGTGTATATGGTTGCATAACATAAGATCTGATCTGATTACCAAATCCGATATCTTTTACTTCACCTCTGATATCCGATACTTTTTCTGCCTGTTCCTGCTCTTTCATAAGCTGCAGTTTTGCCTTTAACATCTGCATTGCCTTTTCTTTATTATGATGCTGTGATCTTTCATTCTGGCACTGCACCACGATTCCGGTTGGCAGATGTGTAATTCGGATCGCCGAAGATGTCTTATTAACATGCTGACCTCCCGCACCGCTGGCACGGTAAGTATCGATTTTCAGATCATCTTCATCAATTTCAATATCAATATCATCTTCCAGATCAGGGAGCACATCACAGGATGCAAAAGATGTCTGTCGTTTACCGGCAGAATTAAACGGTGAAATACGTACCAGCCTGTGCACTCCTTTTTCCGATTTCAGATATCCATAAGCATTCTCACCTTTTACCTCAAAAGTAACTGCCTTAATCCCTGCGATATCGCCATCCAGGAAATCCAGCACCTGAAGCGAGAATCCTTTTCTCTCTGCCCAACGGCAGTACATACGGTATAACATGCCTGCCCAGTCACAGGATTCCGTTCCTCCCGCTCCTGCATGAATGGTCATGATTGCATTGCATGCATCATATTCTCCCGACAGTAACGTCTGGATCTTCAGCTTTTCAAACACCTTTTCAAATGTATGAATTTCTTCCTCCAGTTCTTTTACCATTGCAGGATCTTCGTCTTCATATCCCATCTCGATCCGGAGATTGATATCTTCATAAGAAGTATAGAGACCGTGGATCGTCTCTACAAGTTCTTTTAAATTCTTAAGCTCTTTCATCAGTTCCTGTGATTCTTCCGGATTATCCCAGAACCCAGGTTCCTCTATCTTGCGTTCCAGTTCTTCGATTCTCCGCTCTTTTCCTGCAACGTCAAAGTGAATCCCTCATTTCGGCAAGAGGTTCTTCATAAGCGTTCATTATTGTTTTGAACTGATCTAATTCAACCATATTCCCACCTCTTTCTGTTTGAAATTATATGCTCAATTATCCGGCAGCCGTTCTTTCCCCGGCTGCCGTCTTCTCATATCTTATATTTCAATAAATCTAGTTCTTACGTCCGCAGCACTGTTTGTATTTCTTTCCACTTCCGCACGGACATGGATCGTTCGGATATACTTTCTTTTCTGCACGTTTCTTAGGCTCACGCACTCCCGTATCATCCTTATTGGTTCCGGTTACTTTGGCAACCTGCTCTCTTTCTACTTTCTGCTCCAGCTTAA